>Ga0307378_10002589_pt1 | contig 27375 bp, 21 predicted proteins | sample UN1MG_FD_202238 | JGI IMG/M metagenome (GOLD analysis project Ga0307378, IMG submission 202238) | Soil microbial communities from Risofladan, Vaasa, Finland - UN-1 | ecosystem: Environmental > Terrestrial > Soil > Coastal area > Acid sulfate soil | place: Finland: Risofladan, Vaasa | collected... | reverse complement strand
AAAAAGTACGAATAGAGGGTGATTGTTTAGTTATTGAGAATGTTTCTAAACAAATAGCAGAGCTTGAGTATCTTTATTCTACAGTTCCTTTAGCAGAAGAGATTATTACCAAGCTTGAACAAAAAGGTGTTCTAGTTAAAATTTCCCCTAATAGCGCTTCCTATGCTTCTTCTTGCTTTGATGCTAACAGATTAGCAGGATTATTTCAAGAAGAACAAAGAGTAGCTATTATTGCTTTGCAAGTTACTAATATCTTGAATAATTCCTTCTTGTCAGCTAATATCTACTCACGATGGGTAGTTGCTCTTCGAACGTTTTTCCTTTTAGAGAGACTTTCTGAAGAGAAAATTGCTTTCTCCCCACAAATCGTTTTTGATTTTGAATGGGAATTGCTTGATATCCTTTTTCTCTCAAGGAATGTTGCTCATCCCTACACTGCCCGTCTTTGTGAAGGATTAGCAGGAAATATCATGTGGTTATTTTCCAAGGAAATTTTCAATCAAAAGGGATTGCAGCTCTTCTCGAGAGGTCGTGATAGACTCACTTCTGAAAAGGACTTCTATCCTGGAAAACGCACGTTAGCTTATTCTGCGATTAGTGCTATTGTTAATTTCTTTTTGCTTCTCTTACAAGATCGACTCAAATTCATCCATCTCGATGAAGGTATTGGTTGGCGTGGTGCTTCTGGTCTCTTTCATAAAACGGGAAAAACAAGTGCGCTTGATGAGCTGGGATTTTTCCTCGATTTTATCGATCCTTTGAAAATTGCTGCCTTCTATTTCATTGCCCGAGCTGTCCATTCTGGAATAATTGACCATTCTTGTGTAGAAGAACTACGAGGTATCTCTGGAACAACACTATTTGCTGTGAAAAGCTCAGCCATTCCAAAGCTTGAAGCATTCCTCGAAGACTTTCTTGATGAAGAATTGTGGTATTTGGATCAGAAAATGCCACTCAAAGAGGCTTATCGATGTTATCTCAAAAGTTTCTTTGATTTGTTACAGACCATCGCTTCTGAATTATCATCACTAGAGATCAATACAATGGATGGTTCTAAATCAGCTTATACCTGGTTGAAAAACTGGGAAAGATTATCATCAAACATCCAAAAAGAGGTATATTATGAGCTATCAACCAATCTTTCCAAGATAGTTGAAGAATCACACTTTAGACCATTCGTTTTTTTGCCTTATTTCTTACGGGAAAAATATCAAACCTTGCAATCCTTTCTTCCCTCTCTAGAAGACTGTAATTTATTCAGTTCTTGGGAGCAGAAGGTCTTGAGTGAAAACAACATTTCTAATTATCTTTATCCTACAGATGAATTAAGGAGGGAGGATGGAAATGATTAACAACCATATAAGGGAAGAAAATGATTACCCAGATAGGGCTCGAACACTCCCCCCTATGAAATTTATCTGTGAACTCCCTCCATTAAATAATCCCACTGTGGATTATCTATGGTCAAATAGCAAGCTGTTGCTTCCCCTCCTAGGACCAGTATTAGCTAAACATCTACAAACTAAACCATACGCTCATCAAGCAAAAGCAATTCCACAAATTATCCAAGGAAAGGATATTCTGCTTAATTCAGGCACAGGCAGCGGTAAATCGGAAGCTTTCCTCTTTCCAATCCTTGAATTGTTGCTCCAGAAAAAGATAACCAGTGTCATCCTTTTTTATCATAGTAAACAGCTCATTCAGGATCAAGAAAAAAGACTGGAAAAATATCTCTCGATAATTAGTAAGGAGTTAGGAGTGAAAATCACCTATAGTAGTTACACAGGTGACCTTTCCACTCAAGCACTCGATGGGATTGAGAGTGCTTGTCCGAACATCCTTCTCGCAACCTTTGATAAGCTCTTCTTTCGACGATTTAAACAAGACCATTGTGATTCTGAAAAATCTACTGAAGAAAATTTGTTCAGACAAAAGTTTTTCACTCATATTTCTTCTGCTCAAGTAATCGTTTTTGATGAGATCCATATGTTTTCAGGTTTGCTTCTATCTAATGTTCATAATTTCATTCATCTTCATAAAGCCTGCAATCCTACATGTAGAGTTATCCTCTCATCAGCAACAATTGCTGAAATACAATCTTTCCGGAACAAATTCCTCCCTTCTGCAGAAATCATAACTGGAAGTTCCCATAGAGGGACAATTCAAGTTCTAGCTATGGACAAGCAATACCTTGAACAGCTGAATAATTATATTTATGACAATTACCTTTTTCCGAAAGAATCACCAAAACAATCACGAAGGATTATTTTCTTTAATGATAATATTAGCGAAAATGAAGCATTCACCTATCAGATCAAAGAACAGATGGCTAATGCTACAGGTATTACTTTACAAGCTATTAATGATACTACACAAGATAAAATTGCTTGTATTCATTCCCAGCTTCCACCAGAACGAAAACAAGATATTGTACTGAAGACTCGAGAGAACGAGCTATGTTATTTAATTTCAACCGATTTATTAGCACAAGGGGTAGACTTCCCAGACTTTCATTTAGGGATACAAGTAGGTTGGCCAATAACAGGATTAGCAGGAGCACTTCAAAGGATTGGGAGGATACGGTTTGGCAAAAACCTGACAGAAGTTCGATATTTCATCTTCATTTTTGATTCAGAGAATACTGATGAAGGATACTTTCTTGCTTCTCCCAAAGAGCTTGCCAATAAATTGCTTAAGGGAAATCTTCCACCGTTAATTTTCGCAAGAGAAAATTTCAGTATTATTCAAGGGGATATTCTTTTGGCTTTGAGCTTTGGAATAACTTCATTTGAAGAGATAAAAGCTATTTTCTGCAAAGGCATAATCGATGCTTCTCAAGTGAAAAAAATCCATAAGATTTTTCGTCAAGCACTGACCAAACTAATTGCTCAAGGGATTGTAGCAATAACAGAAGGAAATATTAGTTTTGGTTCAGCAGAAGAATTAACCTTATTTTTACAGAAATATCATTTACGACCAATTCCTCCCAAGTGGGAGGTAAAAGAAGAAGGAAAAAAGGAAACTATTTTCACCATTGATTCCCGGAAAATCCTCAAAGAAGCTCTACCTGGAAATGTGTTACTAAATGATGGTTGTTTTTGGAAGGTAACTGATATTGATCAACGGACCAATGATCTTAGAGTGGTGAAAATAATTGATTCTTATAGAACTATTGATTTTGAAAAAATTGAGAGAAATAAATGTTCTTCACCGGAATTTTCCTTTGGGCGATTCACACAAGAAAACAATCTTAGGGGTGTTTCAATTCAATATGGCGATTTGTCAATTACTCAAAAACCATCAAAAATAAACATCTTTGATCCAGTATTAGGTTTCCAAGAAATTACATTAGAAGAAAATAACTATAGGAATAATTATGTATCAGATCTTTCCTTTGAAGAGCAATCAACAGGAATAGTTCTTACTTTTGATTCAGCTTTGCTAAAAAGGGTTCTTAACAATTTAGAAGAATATACCTTTTCCTTGTTACTCATTTTTACTCGAATACTTATTCAAGAAGCTTGTAGAAAGTTAGATATTGTAAAGAATGAGCTTATAACTACTATCTCTTGGCAGAAAGGCAATGAGGGAGTAGCTATTTATGATATGGCAGGTCCGAATGGCAACAGTCAAAAAATCTTTTTAGAAATAAAGCAGCTTTTGAAGTCAATCCAGCAAAGATTTCTATCTTGTAGCTGTTCAACTGGTTGCTCTGCTTGTTTTAGTACCTCTACTAAGATTTTTCCACTTAATTCCAAAACAATTTTGTTGAGATTACTGGAGGAAGTATTACCATGAAGATAGCTGTAACTAGTGATGTGCATATTGGGAGAAAAGATGCTTTAGTTGAAGAGTTTAAGGAATCGATTTCTATTATCAACAAGGATGTTGATATCATAATTCTTGCAGGAGACATAGTGGACAATGATGAAGATGCAACCAGAGAAGAATTCAAAAGTTTCTTAATAAGAGCAAAGAAAGAACATTTCTTTGAAAAATTGTTCTTTATCTATGGGGGAATGAAACATGAAATAAAACTCTTGCATTCATTTCCAGGTTTGTTGCTAAACGATTATTGTTTACTTTCTACAAAAGTTGGTCGAATAATTATCCTCCATGGGAATAATATTGGCTTATATTATAATCTCGATAAAGGAGAAAACGCAAAAATAGGAGCTGAACGTGCTAAGAGAAATCTTATTGCTAATCCTGTTTCTTGGTTACCAAGACTCTTTGAAAACGACTATTTGATTTTTGGCCATCTCCATAAACGGTTCTATCATGAACCAATGAAACTTTACTGTACAAGTTGTTGGGTTCCAACAGCTGATGAAGCGAATGATACAGGATACTTAATCGTTATAGATGATCAAAACGAGAATCCCTTTTCAGCTATACGCTATAACTACTTGTAAAGAAAAATAATATACTAAATGTTATATTTAGCATTTTCATACTATTGAAGTATTCACTTTTAGTAATAGTTGGCTTTTAATAGTTCATCGGATCATTCGTTTTATGTAAATAACCCCTTAACTTATGAACTAAGAATGGGATTTTTTATGTCTATTTAGAAACCACTCACGTTGTTATCAAGAATAGTGCTCGAAAATAAAACAAATTTAAGCTTCTTAGTGAGTCTTATTTTTCTTCTTTTTTTCAACTCTTTCCATTCTAATTGTTGTTTTTCTATCAATATATAAACCAATTTCACTATTAACAACCATTTTTGGCATATAAAATAGTAATCTAATACCCAGATAACAATAATCTAAAAAATTTTATAAGGAATGTTGATTTTACTATATACAAATTACTTTTTGAAAAGAAGGGAATTCAGGAGAAAAAAATGAAAAAAGAAATTAAAGTATTTTTAGCAATTCTGCTTGTTACTTTAAATATAATTGGGATTTTTTTATTGATTTTGCCAACTAAAGCAGAAAGTACTACCATCAGTGTAAGTTGGACTAAAATATATCTTACCCAAAGTTGGGATAGCAACGATGATTCAAAATTCTACATACAAGTTAAATACAAGAATAACAATGGTTGGCAAGTAATATCGTCAAGTAAACACAAATGTGAAAATATTGAACCAGGTGATACTTATAATCCTGGTATCGTTTTTACAATAGAATATATAGATATAGACCAGTATATTTATATCAGAATGATGGAATATGATTCGTTATCATATGATGATCAAGTTTGCAAAGATGGTGAATTGAATACTGGAAAAAGTATTGACCAAGGAACTTGGGAGATTCCTATCTATTTGCCAGCATTTTTCTCGTCAAGATCTGTTGGTGAAACTGCTACTGCGAATCAGTATGGTGACTATTTTGTTGCCACAGTTACAAATTTGGGGTAGAAATATTATACCCTATTTTTTTTTAGAATTTCAGTAAAAAGAAATGGAATGACGGATTAATGAACGGATTCATGTTATTGAAAATATTTTACAAACGTAACTTTAAAACTGTTTTAACATCAGCTTTAGTTTTTCTTACTGTACTGGGTTTGATAGGTATCACATTAGTTTCGACTGCTATTCCCTACACTTCAGCTCTTTCTGAAGAATTGGCAAAAATCGACACCGATAGTTGTACCACTATTGGTTATGAATCAATGAGTGACATTGAGTTTCCATCCATAAACCAAACGTTATCAACTATAGATATTGATGAAGCTCGTATTGAGTATGGGATGCTCCTATGTTTAAATGCAACAATTAACAATCAAACACTGCAATTGCCAATCTTTGGTTTTACTGATTCGTTATATGATTATCTTGGTTACCCTACTAGGAAAATAATTAGCTCACAAGATTTTGCTTATAGTGTAATTACTTTATCTCTTCCAAACGAAACAAATCCTGCTAATTACAGTTTGTTTATCAATGATTTTCAAAATTTCTCATATGATGATAATTATGATATTCTAACTCGTATCTTACATAGTTCATATATGACCCCTCCTCTCTACAATGCTTTTGATCAGTTTCTATGTGCTAATTTATCACTATTAAATAACATCATTGACACCTTTCCAAGAGATTCTTTAGCTATAAGTGCATTTATTATGGTTCATTACGATGATGCCTATCTTGAGCGCCTTTCGATTAATAAGCTTGAAAAGGTATTAAATGAAAACGAGATCTCAATCTTCAAAAGCTGTCTCAAGGGAGGATTTTCAAGTGAATTTATTAGGAGAATTGAATATTTAAAGGGAGCAATTACTTTAATCAAAGCAGATATTGGCTATGAAGTAAGTACTATCCAGCTTCTTTCAGTGCCTAATATTATTATCGTAATAATTATCATTTTTTCCTTAGATTTAGGAATGTATACCTTATTGAAGCAAAAGGGCAAGTTTTTATGGACAAGAGGGCTATCACTTAAACGTACCTTATTTATCTTGATTTTCTCTGAAATTGCATCAGACTTTTTTATGGTTATTATTGCCCAATTAATATTTAGTATTGTAATTCTCGCCTGTAATTTACCATACTCACTTCTTCTGTCACTTTTTACGATTAATATGCTAATGTTTGCTATTGTATCAATTAGCAAATTTGCTAGATTTCTATTCAAACATAAGCAAATCCTCTCTGATGACAAATCTGAGATTTTTACCAAAGAACAAAAGGAACATCAAGTAAAACGTAGAAAAGTTTCCATTTATACAGGAATTATCTTAACTATACTACTGCTTGCTTTAGCTTTGCAATTATTTGCTATCTTGGAACCCTTATTCTGGTTTCCAGTTTTTAACGGATCACTTGGTTTAGCGGTGGATATAATTAGTGTTATAGCTATTGCTGGTGCACTTCTAGGATATTCTTTTCTTTCTTCTAATGCTAAGAAGAAAAATGAGAAGCTATTTAGTTTTGAAAATTTGTATCAGAAGCTATTCAAGAGCAAGCTATCCAAGAAAATAACGCAGCAGCGTATTATTACTTTTGGTTTGTGTATAATTGTAACCTATTTAACGTTTGTTAAAATTGGAAATATTAACTATGACACTTCTTATCTTGAAAGTACCGATATAAGCTGGGATGTGAAGCTTTCCAATGGTTCATCTGGCTTCAATTACAGCAAAGTCTCCAATTTACAAAAAAACATTCTTGAAATAGATTTAACATTTCCATACACTGGTTGTGGTATTTCATTTACAGCAAAGGATGAATTATTTATTTCAGAGCTGGATTTCTTTAACTCATCTTTACTCTCAAGTTATGTTACTTCATGGAATTATTTTGTTGGTCATGTTAGAAATAATCATACGAATGAAGATGTTTCTGATTTATCAACAAAAACGATAATTCTCAATCAAAACATAGCTGAAAGATCAGGATTAAGAGAAGGAGATGTTATTTCAATTAATGTTCTATTGCCTGGATTACCCGGGTTTGATGGTTCTGAAATCTACTATCCTGTTGAAAATGTAACAATTATTGGTATAGTTGATACTCTTCCTATTGGTAGTGGATTCAAGTCTGCTAGCATGAATTATGCATTTGCTGATTTATCCTTCATTGCAAATATTTACAATAATTTAGGTGTGGATTTCATGGTTGATGGATTAGTCCTTGATTTGAATCTTGATCCTTCACTTCACTCTTTTGTGCGCGAGGATAAAATTATGGAAATTGCTAATGAAGTACAAATGTTTTTTGAAATTGAAGATAACCTCAATGTAGTCTTTATTGATAATACGGGCAAATATCTTTTTCAAGATACTAAAGCTGAAACATACTTCATTGTTTATGATGCAATTCTTATAGTACTTTTACTCCCTATTCTTATCATTGTTTTTAACTTTTCATTTTTGAAAGATATCGCCCCTTCTATGAATAAAATAATCTCGAGAGGGTATTCTGCTAAAAGAATCGTTGATGATACTAATAAAACGCTATTAATTAATTATAGTAAAAACATCCTTTTTGGTTTAATAGCTGGTTTAACTATCAGTCTTATTTATCTTAAATATGAGTTTCCTAGTTTATTATTTGCATCTAATCTTCTGTTGTTCATGCAATTGGGATTATTGTTATTAGGATTAATAGTCGCAAATATAGTTGCTCTTGTTATAACTCGCTATTTTACTATAAAACAATTTACAAATTTAATCATTGAGAAAAGAGGTATATAAAATGACACATATAATAATCGAATCATTATACAAGATTTATCAAGGAACCGTTGAAACAGTTGCTTTAGAGAATTTTAATGAGAAGTTTGATAAAGGTGAAGCTGTTGCTATTGCCGGTCCAAGTGGTAGTGGGAAAACCAGTCTCCTGTCTTGTATTGGCGGTGTGTTGAAACCCACTAGTGGCAGGATTCTCATTGATGGCAACGATATCACAAAATTATCAGATGATGAATTAGTTGTTTATCGCAGAGATCAAGTGGGATTGATTTATCAAGATTTCAATCTCATTGATGAATTTTCAATCTATGAAAATGTTGCCTTACCTATGTTGATTGCTAACAAAGACAAATCAGCAATTGATGAGCGTGTGAGTGAACTTTTGGAAACATTAGATATTCAGCGTTATGTTAAAACCTTTCCTAATTATCTTTCAGGAGGTGAAAAGCAGAGAGTTGCTATTGCTGTTGCTCTTGCAAATGATCCTGATATTATTCTAGCTGATGAACCTACAGGTAATCTTGACTTGGTATCCAGAGAAAATGTGATAGATGTACTCATTAGTAAATGCAAAGATATGAACAAGGCACTTCTAATTGCTACTCATGATCCCTTCATCATGGAAAAGGTTGATCGTGTCATTGATTTGCCGAAATTAATCAGGTGATCTCTATTTGAATCTCGCTCTGCTCTTCTTTCGAAGGTATTGGAAATTATACTTCAAGCATTTCCTTTACATCTTTCTAAGTATTTTGATAGTTTCCACACCTGCAATAGGAGGAGCGGTTTCCGATAAATTAGTTATCACTAGTTTTCTGAACACTCAAGATAGTGATCTTGAAATTTCAAACACTTTGGAATTAGATTATTCAGCGGCTAATTTTTCAGATTTGGAAGCAATTATTTCTGAGCTATTAATCTATAATGAACAATGGAACAATTTTCTTAATAATTACTCTCTCCTGCTAGTATCAAATTATGAATTCAATAATTTAACCTTTACAATTGGTATTGACTTTTCTGAAGGTTCAGCTAATTTAAAGGATACTAACTTTCCTTTTGACCAATTAGATTATTTTAATAATAGTTTATCCTTGGCGAACTTCAAAGAAAGCTCTGATATGCCTTTTAGTACATCACTTATTATTAGCTATGACTTTCTCCAAACTCTAGACCTCGCAAAGCTTACAATTAAATCAGAAATATCATTCATTGGACATGTAATTGATTTTAGCCCTAAGAAAATTAAATCACCAGAATTTTACATAAAATTCATCGAAGAATTTCTTGAAAAACGCGATTTCTATTTAGTGAGTAATAATATCCCTCTTACTAACTCGAATGTTAAAAATCTTTCTAGTATTGAAGAAATCATTCCTTACAAGAGTCAATTCGATTCTTTAATAGTATTAGTGTCATTGGTTACATTGGTCATTACAATTTGGTTGAGTGAATTCTTCAGTAGCAATTTCACAATTGAAATTAGAAGAAAAATGGCTATATTATTTGCAAGGGGTTTAGACCACAGAAGAGAACTGATTATTTCTGTGTTTATTCCATTAGTTGTTGATTTGTCTGCTTTTTTTATTGTCGGTATGATTCTGTTTGTGGTAAACACAATGCTAAGCTTGAATTTTCTTCTAACACTAATAGTCATAGGCATTTTTTCACTCCTGCTTTTTTATAGAAATTATAAAAAATATAGCAATAAGAATCATACAATGTTGAATATTAAATCAACCATACTAGTTGTGCTACTATTAGCTATTGTTTCATTAACACCACTTCTCCTAAACAAATTACTCTATTCACTCATCCCAGCATCTCTTTATACATACAGTGTATTGTTCTCTCAAGTAACTCAATACTTCATTATTACCTTACTTATAGCAGAACTATTCACCAGGAAATTTGCTACAAGGTTATTTAGTAAATTTGGAATAAGATCTCTCATTAACAAATTATTCACTCAAAGGAGGTTAGTTTATCGACAAGTACTTCATACTACAATGCTTTTAGTTTGGGGTTCAACTGTGGTTATCGGTGGTTTTCAGACCTTTTCTACAAATTATACCTTGAACTATGAGATGGACTATCCAACGGATTTAGTGGTTTCTGTAGATGTTTACTTATCCGATGTTTCAAAGATACAAAATAGTGGTAATTTCTCTACTGTTATACCAATTTCTCATACACAAGAAAGCTTCTTTCTGAGCTATGATCTTTATCTGATGAACTTCACAGTTGTTCAAGAATTCATACCTAATCTAAAGAAATACTATGGTCTGTCTGAATTAACAGAAGGAGTTGCTTATATGTCAAAGGACTTTGCTAAAGAACTCGAATTCACTGATGGAGATTATTTTCAAATTAAAATGGGTGAAAATAGTTCTTCTGTTTATCTAGACCAAGAAATCAAGATTATTGATTATTTTCCCTTTGTAAAGGGAACCGATGAAAGCCCATTTATTGTTTCATCTTATAATTTGCAATATAAGAACATCTCTCAAGTCTCAGAACTCTATTTAAATTTTGCAAATGATGTTACTAAAACCGATGCATTAGCTCATTTGGAAACAGCATTAAACTCCTCTGTTCTTGAGATAGAATCTCCGATTTATGTGGATTACAAAGTTTTCACTAGCGTTTTTCTAACTTATTTTATGCTCATAACACTAATTGTCATTTGGCTTTGCTTAAAACAACTACTAGTAGCAATTAAACCTTCTATGAAAACCTTTCATCAAAGAGGAATGTCAATCTGGTTTATTAAGAAAAGGCAATTTTCTAATCTTGCTTTAGTTTTACTACCCTCTGACATATTGGGAGTCTCATTAGGCATTCTCTATTTATTTATTCAACTCCCAACAGCTATATACACAATTCCCCAATTCTATCCTGTTCAAATCGTTTTTTGGTATAGTTTATTATTTATTCTATTTATTCCATTGCTTTATGGTTTTTCTGTCGTTTCTCAAAAGAATTCTCTTTTCTCAAAATGACGCTTCCAAATTCATTAATCACTATTTAGAACTTGACATTCTTGAACAAGATCCATTCGTTTCAATTGAGCAACATGGCATCGGTCAGTTGATGAAGATGACTGTTGAAGTTGGACACAAGGGTTACAAGGACATTGAGATTGGTATCTGTGGTGAGCAAGGCGATGAACCAAAGTCCATTGATTTCTGCTACAGAATCGGTTTGGACTATGTCAGTTGTTCTCCCTTACGTGTTCCCGTTGCCCGTTTAGCAGCTGCTCATGCAGTCATTAAGAACGGTTCACGAAAGTAATAAGATAAAGACTTCAGTTAGTCTTTTCTTTTTTCTTCCCTTTTTACCTTTGAGCGATTTCTTTTGCTTTTTTGATTGCTTCCAAATAGATTTCTTCTTTTAATCTAAAACCTTGTTCCAGCAGTTTTGCTAATAGGTCAATAAATTCCTCTAAGGTTATTTCTTTTAGAGTTAATGCTTTTAATAGAATATAGACTGTCCCTTTTGGGTTTAATCCTGCAATTTTTGCTGCTGTTCTTGCGGTAACTTCATCTATTATTACTTCTTTGATTTTCATTTCCTTTGCAAGAGCTATTACTGCTTCCTCCCCTGCATGTAGCATCATTGGTAGTGAATAATTCTTTACTTTTTCCACCTTTATCCATCCTTCTTCAATACCCTGTTCCACAATATAAGCATCTGCTTCTCCTAATTGCTTTCCTTTATCAATGACTTCCATTCTTACCTCCTCTGGAATAAGTACAGTGCCAAAAATTTTTTTCAATAAAAATAATTTCCCTATTTTTGCTAAATAGATCAAAGGTGTTGCGTTTGTTACTACGCTCATACTAAACCCTTCAAATCTTCCCGAAGTTCTTCAATGGTATAAGGAACTTTTATTCCTCTTTTCTTCACCTCTGCAAGCATTTCCCATAGTGACAACTCACACTTTTCTGCTGCTTGCCAAAGTGTTATTTTTCCTTCTTCATAATCTTTGAGATGTTTTTCTATCTGCCACTCAGCGGTTGATGTTATAAGAAATCGTCGGATGATTGTTGACCTATCCATCCCTTCTTCTTTAGCGATTCTATCAATTAATTTTGCAAGTTTATCTTCTACTCTTGTCGTTAAAGTAATAGGCATTTCAACCACTGTATTAAATTTATTCATTTTAATATATTAAATTTTTCAGTATAATAATAATCGTTAATATTCCTAGAAAATTAACAGATTTTTGAAGAGGTTTTTATATATTTTTTAATGTTTACAATTGTATAGAGATTGGTTTCTGTTGTATGCATGGTTGTATACCCAAATCCATTGACTTTCTGCTATCGCATTGGTTTGGATTACGTTAGTTGTTCTCCTCTCAGAGTGCCCGTTGCCCGTTTAGCAGCAGCCCACGCTGTCATCAAGAATGGTCCAAGAAAGTAGATTTTAGTAAAAGGCTCATTGGAGCTCTTTTTTTTCTTTTTTTTTAAAAACTAAGTTATTTTTATCTGTTTTATTAACTCTTGTGTTACAAGTATTATTGACATTTCATCTGATTCAAGAATGCTTGATGGTGTATGTTTGTGATGTGGATTGGTTTTGATTTGTGGATGATGTGGAGCATTATCCCATCGTGTTACTTATTTTTTTTCTTCATCTTGCCAATGGTAACGATATGTTAATCGTTGTAGTTTTTTATTATCAATCGATAAATATTCCCGCATGTGCAATTCACTTTTATCTATTAGAATCACTTTCCCCTGTATCGTTCCTTCAGTTACGGTTCTACTCTCATATGTTATTTGTGAAGATAGAATGAGTGCTTGTATTTTTTCAAATGCCTGTTTTACAGCTAAAAAATATTCTTCTATGTTTTCATATGTTTCAAGCATTCTTTTATCAAATCCTCGAGTTGTCGCTGCTTTTCCTCAAATTTCTGCAATAATTGATATTCTCCGGCCCAAGTCATAATCTCATCTTCATCGCTCATTTTTCATTTGAGATATTTTTCCATGAATTCTTCATTTCTCATAGAGTATTTCCTTTCAAATTCTTCCAGTGTTGTCTTTGTTTTTTTGATTTCCCACTCAAGTAATTCTTTCTCTCTTTTTAGTCCGGATGCTAGGAGTGACAACTCTTTTTGACTTTTCACTTCAAATGTTATTTCAGCCATTGATTTTTAGTAACATTTACTATTTATTCTTTAATCTATTATTATTGTTTTATTTATTTAAAGTTCTTGAATTGCTAAGTTATAATTTTTTCTTTTTTCATCTATTTTTAGTCTAACTTTTTTTTACTTCCAATTGAGGTTTTTATACTCTCATTTTTACAATTATCTAGATGTTTCAGTTAAGAAGGAACCTGTTGATTGACTATTGCAAAAATTTTTCTCATCTATAGCTTTGATTCTAAAGCTTCTTCGTATGACCCAAATGGGAATGAAGTAAATCTATGTCAAATTCTTGGAAGGGGTTAATGATTTTGTTTTTGAAAGTATTATGATTGTTGAAATTAATGAGAGCAATAGTGTTCGTACCAAAGCTCTATACGATCAATTAGCTCTTAAAGAAGGAGATGAGGTTATTTTAACTATCGATGAGAATGTCGATAATGCTGAAATAACTGTTAAAAAAACCTCTCTCGTCTTTAGAAAAATTACTCTCTTTACCTCCACATGTATCAACCTCAGTTGAATCCATTGAGCAAGTTCTTGCTCAATTTCGTCTAGAAGCAGAAGAGCAGGTGGAGAATCAGATATGAAAATCTATCTGGACACTGCTCATATTTTGCTTTTATTTTGGAGTACTTATTTCACTCCCGTATATCTAGTCGATTTTATTATCCTATTGAGATTACTGGAAATGCTTAATAGGATTAGTATTCCAGATACCAATAGAACAATACCTATTGTACAAATAAAGATTAGAGTCACAACGGAAGGCAAGATACCTATTATTCCTATATAACGCACATCAATCACTACTGGAAAAATAAATATAAATAAAAATAATCCCAAAATTGATCCAAGAATCACAGTAATTATCAATAGGAAAAAGATCTCCTGGAAAAGAACTTTCTGTATCTGTTTTTTAATTGAGCCTAAGGAATAGTAAAGGTATATCTCTTTTTTTTGTTCAATAAAGATTCTTTTAATAAATACAACTAGGCTGAAAGCAAGGATAATTAAAGCAATGAACCCAAAAAAGAATGAAAAGTTAATGGCTATTTTAGCAATAGGTATTTCAACACTTTTTCTAAGTTCTTCTTTTAGTATCTTTATCTCATCAATACCGTCTAATTCTTGTTTGAGTGAATGCAAAGTATTTATATCACTTTTGCTGTTGGAAAATTTCAATAAAAGATGTTTTTCCACCAAAAAATTAGGCGCGTTATTTAATAAAAACTGTCCAGTTGAGTAACTAGTGATCACTTTTATTGGAGTGTTAATTTCTATACTAGTTATAAACATAGACGCAGTCCATTCTTTACTTATAAAGAATGGCCATGCTTTGAAAGAATCAGTGATTGTCAATTGTTGTTTTACATTTTGACCTCCCAAATTAAGATTGAAAGTATAATTCTGATTGTTTTGAATTCCCAACTCTTGAGCTTTTTCTTCATCTACAAAACAAGAATTAGTTAATTCCAATTTTGACATTGCTTTTCTTGAGCTCATTCCTATTTCTCTGCTGGGATGGTAGGCTATTTTATAATATGAGGAAGTGTTTATAATATAAAAAGATACAATTCCATTATTTGCTTCATCAAAAACGAAATCTATTTTAGAAACTTCTGTAAATGAAATGGAAGAAGGTAGTGATTGTGAAATTAACGAAATATTTGCATCACTGGACAAATCAATTCTCGCATCAGCACCAATCGAGTATTTGGTATCATGATTTTTAGTAATAAGTATTCCAAATGATAAATTCATGGCAAGAAAAATAACACAAATACACGAAGAAAAGATAACTATTCCGCTTTTCATTGCTTTCTTATCTCTAGCTAAATTACGCAATGCAAATACAAACAAGCTTTGTTTCTTCTTCCATAATTTGCGGGATAAAACCTCCACTAATAGAGGTATAAATCGAACACTTGTAATCATCAAACTAAACAGAGCTATGAGAGTAATTGCGAACATCACATATCGACCTATAGGAGACAAAAAGTATATACCTTTATTATAGAGGAAACTAAATAGTGTTATAGCAGCAATTATCGCTATAAGACTAATAGAAACTAATCCTATAGTAAATGCTTTTTTTATCTTCTTATTCATTGCCTTCTGATTACTAGAGCTGTTAGTTTCTTTTATTTGGAATAGTAGATAGGGTATATTGATTAAAAGAAAGATACTAAAAAAGACCACAGTTGATTTTAGAAAATTATCTCCTGAAATAATAACATTAACTGGATTTTGAGCATTGCTATAAAATAAGGTATTATTGTAAAAAGCTGAAACAAAAGGAATCACTAACCCTAAACCAATAAAAAAGCCTAAAATTGCAATAGAAGTGACTATAAGAAGATTAGATAAGGTTATTTGCTTTCTAGAAATCCCATTTGTTTTGAAGAAAACTAATGTGTTTTTATCCTGCAAATTAAATATCACATTTCCATAGTAAGTGAGTACTCCCAGAAGCACCAAGATTGGTATTGAAAGCATTGCTAACCTGATTTCTTGTACTTTTAAAATCGTCAAAAAAAAATCATAATTGCTGGTTTGTCCTATTTTAATTTCAGTTAAAGTTGATATCTTTTGAATCAAATTAAGTCCAATCTCGATATTTAGTGCTTGTGTTCGAGTTATTTCTTCACTTGAATATTCCCTTTTTGATCTATCGCAGATAACTTGTGCATTAACAAGCACACGCGAACCTACCAAATCTTCCGCATAACTTGTCGCATTAACTGATAAGAGGAGCTTTTGAAAAACACTTTCTGTGATGATTAAACCAGAATCCGTTGAAGCAATATAATCAGCAAAATTTAAACTAAACTCAGATTCTTCAAAATATTCATAGATGATTTTATGGCTAACATTTATCAAAGTAGGTATAGAGTAAAGTAATTCATTATTTTCAATCGCAAGATAAAAGCTGCTTATGCCAAGTAATTTTGAATAGTCTACTTCCCATTCATCATAGGACGTGAGTGTGTTACTATCAACATACAAAACTGCTAATTCGGATTTACTTATGCTCGAATTCTCCCAAAATGCATGTGGAGTAATATACTGAAAAACGAACTCAGGAACTACACTAATCATAAGCCCTGGATAAAAATCATCATCGATTTCAGTACTGAAAAGACCAACTTTAAAATTCACAGAACTCTCGGGATAAATTTCTTCCAAACCGCTTTTCTCAATTTCTTCCAAGATAACGTTGTTAAATTCAGTTACGCTAGTATAATTCGAGAAAGAATATCCATTATTAAGATAATAATCCATAAAACTAAGTTTAGCACTTAGGCCAAGAGATCTATTCAATCCGTAAAGTTCATATTCATATTTCCTTAGTTCATTCGTATTTGATTCAATTACAATGAAAACTTGGGTGATGCACAGACAGGTTATTGTAAACCCAACTAACATTAAAAAGAAATTCTTCCTATTGTTTCTGAATAATGTTTTTGTTATTTCCAAAATTGAAATCAGTATCATCCCACCAATAATTATCAACTAATTCCTTTTAGCATGAATCCTACTGAAGTATTTTTTAGACTTTTCTCTATTTTAATCTTCTTAAATTTCAGTTTTTGTAATAAAATAACTTTCTTTCTAATAAAGGATTTGTATATACTGGTAAAAAAGCCATTTTTATCAGTATTTTCCGACAGAAAAGCCATTTTTATCAGTATTTTCCGACAGAAAAGCCATTTTTAAGAAACATTTAAAAGTTCCTATAAGTTTATGTATTTGCCTTTGTTATTTATAAAAAGGGGAAAAGGTGAGAAAAAAATGAAGAGAAAGTTAGTTTATCCATTTTTAATTTTTTGCATTGTATTTGCATCACAAGTAACAAATGTTTTAGCCTATTCAAGATACTCTGCCTATGATTCTGACTATATAACGTTAGGTGATGGTTCCAATTGTTATATCTACGGTAAAGTGAGCATCTGGGCTGAATCATTTGGTGGTGGAGTTAGAATGTCTCAACAAAAATTCGAAGCCATCATTACTATAAATAATGGATATGGAGTTTGGTATAAAATAACGTACAAAATTCAAGGTGTTACTGAATACTATGAGTACTATATACCTGAAGGAGGTCCAGAAGAAGATCCTGGAACTTGGCTTTCAGATATCACAACGACATATGAATATAAAACTAGTGCAATTCGTGTTTATGCCTCAATAAAAGTAGAATGTTATTGGGCTGATTCTGAACTTTCATGGCCTTATACATTGACAACTGTTGAAGCTGAAGTTGAATTCACAAATTATCAATAGGGAAAAATTGCTTTCCCAATATTTTTTAATGATAAGCTCTAATAATCAGATAAGGATTGTAAAATGATGAAAAAGGAAATTAACACAATTAGTTATGTATTGATATTTCTAATCGTCATAAATCTTCACATATTGCAATACCAAAAAATTGAGACATTTAATGCCTTGTCTCTTGCTAATAGTTGTCAGCAAAAAAATCAAAGCAACATTAAATCGTCTTTAGACTTTATAGAAGGTTGGACTCAGAATCCAGGAAAAATATCTGACTTAGCTTTTAAGGATACTATCCTTTATTTAGCAGGTGGGGATAAAGAGCTTTTTATTGTTAATATTAGTGATGTTTATAATCCTAAAATAATCAGTAGCTTTCATAGTGGATTTAAAAGTCGGTTATTAGAATATACTGATAATTATGTGTATATCGTTACAGAAAATAACACTATTGATATTATTGACGTTCAAAACAAGAGTTTCCCAACCCTTGTTGGTCAATACTCATTTAATGAAACAATAACCGATTTGTGTTTTAGCAAAAACAATCTTATTTTAGGAAAAGGTTCGTACGGGATAGAAATTTTGGATGTCAGCAATTTTATGGATATAACAGTTTTGTGTAATTTCTCAGATAGTGGTACTGCTGAGAAGATAGGTATCTTAGATGATTTTTTAGTTATTGGAAATGGTTTCAAAGGATTAACAATATACAATATTAGCGATACAAGTACTCCTAAGCTAATATCTAGCTATAACGATGGCAATTATTCCAAAGATTTTTCATTAGCTAACGAAGTTGTTCTAGTGATTGATAATTCAAATTCATTAAAAATACTAAACATTAGCGATATTTCTAGTATCACAAAAATAACTGAATACGAAATTGGTTCAATAGAGGAAATTTCACTATTTGAAGGACAAACACTTGCATCAACTAAAGATGAGATAATCAATTTGAATTGCACAGACTTCACTAATATAAGTGAGCTTTGGAGATATGAAACGAATAGTGCTATAAAGTCATTTTCCTTAAGTGGAAATCAAATTGTTATTGCAGAGATATATGGAAATGAAATTTTAGAAATAGCTTTAGATAAAGAACCAATTTTACTGAAAAGGTTCGGATATGAGGAAATCAAAGAACTTTATATCTATGATAATACCCTCATTGGTGTGTTTGGAGAAGAAGGAATTTCAATATTGGATATTACTCAACCAGCATCTATCCAGTTTGTTAGTACGTTTAGTTGCAACGGAAAAATTGTTGATATAGACAAAGTTGGGGATCGAATTTATTGTGCTATTCAGAATCAAGGAGTTAAGATTGTCGATATTTCAGATATACAAAATCCCTATTTGATAGGAGAATTTAATTCTAGTGGTGAAGCTAACCAAATTTGTTCATATGAAAATTATGTATTTCTAGCTGATGGGTATGATGGCTTTAAAGTATTTAATATTGGTAATATCTCAAATCCGAGTCTGATAAATACTGATGATACAAACTATATTAGCAAAATAAGTATTTTTGATGATGCCATTTTTGTAATTGAGGAGAATAGTGGACTTGCGCAATATCCTCTATCAGAGGCTATCAGTCCTAACTCGATATATTTTAATGGCAAAATGTTAGTAAGCGGAGTAGGATACAATGATGTTGCTATGTGTGATAATGCTTTATACACTTGTATTGATCAAGTATTGTATTCTTATAGATATAATGACTCAGGTGAACTCAACTTAGAGCACTCAATGATTGATGGTGTTTTTTATGATTTAGCTTTGGAAAACAACAGACTATATGCCAGTGGTGGGAGGGAACTACAAATTATTGAATTAGATACTTTGAATCGAATTGATTTTACAATCAATGATACAGTTCTCATTGATATTGCTGTGAAAAATGGCTATATTTTTTTAGCTAATGCTTGGATTGGTGATGATATTTTAATTTACAGTTTCCCCATCAATGATAATTCTAGAATATGGATGAAAATATTCATTCCAATAGGAGCTATAGGTGGATTAACAACTGGTTTGATAATCTTTGTTGTACTAAGAAACAAGAGAAAAGGCACAGAGCCATATTAACCTTAGACAGTGGACTTAAAATATAATTACAGTTTGGAGAAGAAAATTATTGTTTAGTAGAGTTGGAAACTTGAAAATTCTATTATCTTATCTGAATGCTAATAGAAAATCTCTTTTCATGAAAGTTGTAACATTAGCTTTAGTTACAATCTCAGTTTCATGTAGCTTTTTCTTTTTGGATTCGTTTCAACCACAATTTTCTCTTAGATATATGAATACAATCAAAGCAAAACAGAGTGATGTTATTCTATCCTTCGATTATTCCCTTGAAGATTACTTGGAAGATGGTGAGACTATTGATGAGTTGATTTATGCTGATATGCTTGCTAATAATTTTTCTTCACAATTTGAAGAAACATTTGGAAAAAATACTCTTTCATTGGTTTCTGCACAAAAAAGCACAAATGCTTTTTCGTATCTCGATGGATATAATTCCACTCTTGCTATAGTTAATGCCAATAACCTTGCTCTTGAGCTGCTCAAAGACTATTCTGTAGAGGAAAATTCCAGTGTTGGATTATTCGACGGAGGGATTCTTCTCTTAGAAGAGAATCTAATGAAATATTCTCCTGATAGCGCTCTCTTCAATGAAAGCAATCTCATTTTAAGTAATGGTTTCTCAGACATTGCTCAACACAATTTTTCGATAGATTTTCATGCCAAAGTTTTATGGGATTATGAGTCCACTTTTTCACAAAATATCACGAAAATAATCGGAGAAACAAGTTGTGCCTTAGTTGTTTCTGATGCAATTTTCAAGGATTATTTGATGTTTGTTAATACCTCAACCTCGCTTTTTGACATTTCTTCTAGTGTCTACCTTGATATTGATTATTCAACAATAAGCTTTAATGACCAGTTTATTCTCAAAGAACAGCTCTCGCAATTTGTTACTTTTGCTCAAGGTTTTATTCTTGATGAGTACTCATTATCTGCTGAGTTTTCTTATGAGTTAAATTTCCTGTCCTTTCTAAATGAGTTAAGAGATGTTTTAATTATTATCAATGTTTTAATCTTGATCTTTACCATTCCAATAATTCTTTTTTCCTTGCTTATTCTCCTTTTCAGTTATGATTTCTTTGCTAGGAAGCGTTCTAAGCTTTTCTCATTTTATTATTCTAAAGGCTCCTCTATTAGACAATTGTTTTTAATTATCTTTTCAGAGAATATACTGGCATTGTTCTTAGCTCTTGTGTTTGGTATTGGACTTTCTTTGCCATTTACAATGTTGATGGTCAATTATCCAAACTTTTTAAGCTTTCAAGAGGTAGCAATGTTCCAAATCAATTATTCATTTGCTATTAATCCTTTCAACATTTTCTGGATTGTGCTGATTGTTGCTATTTTAAGTTTACTTTTGGTTTTGATTGATCTGAAACCCATCCTTTCTCAAAAAGTAACTCAAAAAGAACTTGAGACTGAAGATGATTTTGAGCAAAAAATTGCTTCCTGGAAAAAGTTTTATTTTGACTTTCTCCTACTAATTGCTGGTTTTGGCATACTGTTATTTGAACGATTTCTCTTTCAATCTTCAAGAGATGATTTCATAACACAGTTTTTTGTCTATTTCAATGGCATTCTTGTGATTATCGTTGCTATGGCGTTGTTATTTTTACGTTTTACTCCAAATTTTCTATCATCAACAGGTAATTACCTTTGGAGGAAAATTGGAGGCTTCTTTTCTTTCATAACTCGATTATTTAGAACACGTAAAAAAGCTCTTGCAAGAAATATTCTATCATTTGTTTTGTGTGTTTCTTACCTTTTAGCACTTGTTCAAATGGTTTCGGCAATCGACCACTTTAGTACTGAGCAAGCATACTTTACTGTTGGTGCTGATGCTCGCATTGATTTTAGCTCTGAGAGTAATATTACTTCTATCTCTTCTGCTCTTCCCACCACAATTCATTCGACTGAAGTTACAAAACTACATTTAGAAAATCATTTGACCAGAGAACAAATAGTGTTTTACACTATAGACACTGATTCCTTCCTTTCTGCAGCATATTTCAGTGATAATTTTATTGCTGGTGACAATCCGTCTCTTCTTATGGATAAGCTAGCTCAAAATATGTCCTTTATTGTTGCTCGTAGCGTTGCTGAAGACAAATCTTGGACTATTGGTTATAACTATACCCTTACACTTATTTCTGGCACCACTAATCGTACCTCCCTACAAGTAGCAGACTATTTCCTTGCTTGGCCTTTCTTTGTTGATGGGAATACTGAAGGCTTGAACTTTATTATCAGTGAAGACACACGAGAGGTTTTACAAGCATATAGTACTGATACTAGCCACCATTTGTTGTTGAATTTTCCTGATAATACCGATTATTCAACCCTTTCTAATGATCTACAAGAGGATGTTTTAAGCTCGAATGAAGAGCTTGTTCTTATTAGCGATGGTTACGAACAATTTTGGAGTGAACCTTTCTGGATTATTCTAAATACTTTCTCTATTGTGAACCTTTATTTGATTAGTCTCCTCTTCATCCTTTTTTCAATTATCACTACTGTTACTTTAGAAAATAGCCGTAAAACCGAGATTGGCTTATTTCATGCACTAGGATTACAAAAGAGACAGATTTTTTCTTTGGCTTTTACTGAACAAGTTATTATTTTCGTATTAGGACTTATCTTTGGCATCGTTCTTGGACTGTTGAGTTCCATTTTTCTCAACAATAAATTACAATCAGATTTAACCATTCCAATAGAAACCACGAATGTTTATTGGTATGTTGGAGTTATTATTCTGGGAATAGTCATTTATCAGTTAGTAATTATTATTATTAGTGCTCTTCGCACTTCTACCCGTAATATATCATTTTTCATTCAGGAGTTGGAAATACAAAATGAGCTGGATGATTGATTGTCGAAATATCATAAAAATTTACTATAATCGTACGAAGCAAATTAAAATTGCTGCTCTTCGAGGAGTTGAGTTGAAAGTTAAGAAAGGAGAGCTTATCGCTATTGTTGGTCCTTCCGGAGCTGGTAAATCCACTTTGCTGAAAATTTTAGGTGCACTAGAATTTCCCTCAAGTGGCACGCTTCATGTTGGCAGTAAATTGGTCAATACCTTTACTACTTCACAAATAATTGATTATCATCGCAATTGGGTAGGTTTTGTTTGGCAATATCCACTCAGCAATGTTCTCATCACAGAAAAAGCTATTAACAATGTCCTACTTCCGATGAAGATTGGTGGAAAAATTCCTAGAGAGAAGCAAAAAAAACGTGCACTAGAACTTTTAGAATCAGTTGGTTTAGGACATAGGATCAATCACAAACCAACACAGCTTTCTGGTGGAGAGATCCAAAGATTGGGTATTGCTACTGCACTAGCTAATGATCCTAAGATTCTGCTCATGGATGAACCTACAGGTGAGCTTGACTCTGAAACAACAGCTGAAATTTTCACTCTATTAAAAGAATTAAACAAATATTTTGGTAAAACAATCGTTATTGTTTCCCATGACCACTATTTAGAACAAAAAGCTGATGTTGTCTATCGTATTTCTGATGGTCTTCTACTTAGTATCGATCTTGCTCGAACAATTACAACCAAAGAAGAAAAAGAGCAGGTTAGCTATATAGACGAATTTGGCCTTCTCCGTATTCCTTTGACTTTCATTAAGGAGATTGGAATTCAAAATTATGTTAAGATCAAAAGTGATTCTGATCATTTGGAGATTTACCCACACATACAAGAAGAAGCTGTTAAGGATATAGCTTCTGAAGAATTAACTGAAAAGAAATCTAAAAGTAAAAACAAAGCAAAGGAGTAATAAAGAATGAATAATAATCCTTCTAAAAATAATTCACCTCTCTTACGCTGCATGAATTTATCAAAGGTTTACCCCTTTGGTTCTGAGAAAATCCACGCATTACATAATATCTCCTTGGAGATTCATGAAGGAGAATTTGTCGTCATCATGGGTAAAAGCGGCAGTGGAAAAACCACCTTGATAAATATCCTAGCAGGTTTACTTCCTCCTACCTCTGGTGATGTGATAATTGCAGGACAATCCCTCATTGGCTTATCAGTTGACCAGTTAAGCCTTTTACGAAGAGAAACTATTGGCATTATCTTTCAATTGTTCAATCTTCATCCTGGTCTTACCGCTCTTGAGAATGTCGAATTACCATTATTGTTTAGTGGTGTTGAGAAAGGTAAGAGAAGAATTGGTGCTCAAGAAATCTTATCTACACTTGGATTAGAGGATTTAATAAACAATTACCCATACGAGCTAAGTGGCGGAGAACAACAACGAGTAGCCATTGCTCGTGCGTTAATAAATGAACCTAAAATCCTTCTAGCAGACGAACCTACTGGTAATCTTAACTCTTTGTTAGCACAAGATATTGTTAAGCTCCTCAAGAAAATCAATCTTGATAAAAGCATCACAGTTATTTTTGTGACTCATGATGAGTCATTAATTGATACCAGCATGCGCTTGATTGAACTAAAAGATGGACAAATCATTAGTTAAACATTAATTAAATATACTTCTGTTATGACTTATCTTTGCAATAAATAAGATGAAGTACCTAAATCCATTGACTTCTGCTACCGTATCGGTTTAGATTATGTTAGTTGTTCTCCTCTTCGTGTTCCTGTTGCCCGTTTAGCTGCTGCTCATGCAGTTATTAAGAATGGACCAAGAAAGTAAATTTTAGTAAAAGGCTCATTAGAGCTCTTTTTTTTCTTTTTTAAGAATTATTTTTTCTTAGTTGATGATTAAAGAGAGAACTTTTTCACAACAAAGTGATTTGATTATTTAACTAAATGACAATTTTCTTAAGTATAGAGGATAATATTCCTTTGGGGATTTACTTTGAGGAAAAATTTACGACTAGTTATGACCTCTTTCAACCTTGTTCTTCTTCTAATGTTGCTCTTGTTATCAGTTCCTAAACGGGATCAGTCTTCAAATAATTGTGTTATTTCAAATGCTGTAGCTGTTATTGTTAGTTATCCTGTATTGAATTTTAGCACCTATCTTGGTGGAAGTGAGAGTGGTGAACATGGTTGTGGAATTGCTATTGCTAGTGATAGGAGTTATTATGTTATGGGGCATACTGATTCTAGTGATTTTCCCACTCAAAATGCCTATGACAATACTTCCAATGGCAGCAGAGATGTTTTTATTGCCAAATTTGCTGCTAACAATTCACTTCTTTGGAGTACTTATTTTGGTGGGAGTTTACAGGATTGGAGCATGGATATAGCTAATGCTGCTGATGGCAGTTGCTATATTACTGGTACTACTTTATCAGATAATTTTCCAACCCTAAATGCTTACAATGACACTTATAGTGGTGATAATAGAGGTGATGTTTTTCTAGTTAAATTTGCAGCTAATGGTTCCCTTCTCTGGAGCACCTATTTTGGTGGAAAAGATTGGGATTTCGGGCACGGGATAGCTGTTGCTACTGATGGCAGCTGCTACATCACAGGTGAAACGGGTTCCACCAATTTTCCCGTTCAAGGTGCATATGATAATACGTACAACGGCTGGTATTTTGATGCTTTTGTTGCCAAGTTTTCCAACAATGGTTCCCTTCTTTGGAGCACCTACCTTGGTGGGTTTGATAATGATGGGGGCTATGATATTGCTATCACTAGTGATGGTAGTTGCTTTGTTACAGGTTTAACCTATTCCAGTGATTTTCCGACGACTAAAGATGCCTACGACACAAGTCAAAATGGTCATTGGGATGTTTTTGTTACTAAATTAAGCACTAATGGTGAGCTCCTCTGGAGCACCTTTCTTGGTGGGGCTTGGTGGGATGAAGCGTTGGGGATAGCTGTTGCTACTGATGGTAGCTGCTATTTGACGGGTTACACTGTTTCTACTGACTTTCCCACTCTAAATGCTTATAATGACACCTATGGTATTTGGGGGGATGCCTTTGTTACCAAGTTTTCCAGTAATGGTTCTCTCCTCTGGAGTACTTTTCTTGGTGGGAATGGGCAGGATCGGGGGTATGATATTGCAGTAGCTGCAGATGGGAGCTGCTGCTATGTGACAGGTGAGACTTCTTCCAGCAATTTTCCCACACACTACGCATATGATAGCAGTTGGGATGGCAACTATTTTGATGCTTTTATTTCCAAGTTCTCCTCTGGAGGGGACTTCCTCTGGAGCACCTATCTTGGTGGTAGTAATCTTGATTATGGATATAATATTGCTGTTACTAATGATGACACCTGTTTTGTTGTTGGTTCCACTTTTTCAGCTGATTTCCCTACCAAAAATGCTTTTGATAGAACTTTTGGTGGTATGCTTGATGCCTTTATAACCAGGTTTGATAATACCCCTACACTAATTCCATCTCAATATTCAGCTGAAAGCTTTATAGTCTTTCTAGTTGTTCTACCAGCTTGTGCATTTATGATGGTCATCATACTCATAATGTCCAAGAAAAGAAAATTACACTGATTTTCTTTCTTTTTAAAACAGCAAGCTATATATCAGTCAAGGTTCCATATAGAATAAGTGAATCTTTTTAAGCCATACCTATAAAGTAAAAATCCTAAATCGATTAATATCATAAAATTAATTTTTAATTTAAAGTTGTTGTTGTAAAATTGTTTTATTTTATTAATTCTAGGTCTACAAATGTCTTGATTAAAGTTATATTCTCTTTTTTACACGGATTTATAAAATCTTCATCGAATGATAGTAAATGCGTGATTCCGTTTAATTTACATGTAGCTAAAATTAATGCATCGTTTGGTAACAATCCATTCTTTATTATTAAATTAAGAGCAAGTTGGTTTATTTCATTCGTTATATCTAATATCTCAAATGCTTCAAAGAATAGGAATAGTTCTTGTAACTCTTTTTTTCTCTTTAAAATCTCGTCTACTTTTTTTTTCAATTGATAGCTTTTTAGACCAGTTATCGCTTTTAGATAGACATATAATACTTCACTAATCACTATGCTATTTATATGGAGATTATGGGTTGCTCTTAATGTTGCTAAATCTACTGACCCTTTTAAGTGTTCAAGAATGACATTTGAATCAATGAAGACTGTTATATCCCCCATTCTTCTTCCACTTCTTGTAATAGTTTAGTTGTATCCTTATCTTTTAATGTCCCATGGAGCTTAGACAAGCTGTATTCAATCATAATCTCCCTTTCTAATCTTTTCTTGATTTTTGCTATGTCTACTTTTTCAAGTATTTCTTTGGAGAGATTCAATTTGATAGTTATTTCACTCATGCTTATCACAAATATTAGTATCCACTAAAATAATTAAACATAATGTTTCTAACTTATTTTAAAGTTAGTATAATTTTAATCATTTTATTATAGAAGATATTCTTTCTTCTTCTTTAGCAATTTGTTTACACTTGTAAACATTTTTCCTATCATTTATTACACAGCTTTTAAAATTGTTTAAGTAAATAAGTAACTCCAGTGTATATTATAATGATTCTTAACTCATTGGTTTCTTTTACAAAATTAGTTTGGACAATGTCAGTTCTTATCTCTTACGTGTTTCCGTTACCCGTTTAGCAGCTGCTCATGCTGTTATCAAGAACGGTCCAAGAAAGTAATAAGAATAAGACCAAATTCTGGTCTTTTCTTTTTTATTTAAAATTAGTTGATTTTTATCTGTTGTATTATCTCTTGCATTAGCTTGATAGTTGTCATTTCTTCTGATTCGAGAATGATTGA
>Ga0307378_10002587_pt1 | contig 27395 bp, 25 predicted proteins | sample UN1MG_FD_202238 | JGI IMG/M metagenome (GOLD analysis project Ga0307378, IMG submission 202238) | Soil microbial communities from Risofladan, Vaasa, Finland - UN-1 | ecosystem: Environmental > Terrestrial > Soil > Coastal area > Acid sulfate soil | place: Finland: Risofladan, Vaasa | collected... | reverse complement strand
GTATCTTGGGGAGAAACCACACTGCAAACCTGGCGCGAGGATATCCTCAACTACTTCGACTATCCCTATACCAATGGCTTCCTTGAGGGCAAGAACGCTAAGACAAAGGCTTCCTCCTCTTCAGTAAAGCGGAAGCCCATTGCCCTCCCTGGCAGTTCTTAGCTGGGCAATCCTAGTCCGTATTTTCCAGCGATAATATTCCTGGACATCTCACTGGTGCCACCGGCAAGACTCCAAGCCCTTGAGCTTAGATACATATGCCTCATCCTGCCCCCCAGCTGCGCCCACTTGGATTTCTCATCCAGCTGCCCATAGAGCCCAAGGATTTGCATTCCCAGACTGGCCACCCTCTGAGCAACACAGGCGCCATAGATCTTATTCTGGCAGCTCGGGAGCACAGTGAGCATGTCCTGGCTTGTCATCCAGTTTATTCTTTCACCCATGTTGCACCCTACTTCGATCTCAATAGCCATCTCAGCCAGTCTATTCCGAATGACAGGATCCTTGGCCAAAGGCTGCCCATTGGTGTAGGTCTCCCTGCAATACTGCACCAACTGATCAAAGTATCTCCTGGCATTGTGGAGGATGACGAGCCCGTAGGTTCTCTCAATAGCGAAGGCATGCATACTTACATCCTTCCCTTTGTTCTTCTCCCCGAGAAGGTTCTCTTTGGGAACCCTGACATCGTCATAGAAGACCTCACAAAAGGCGCCAAGCCCGGTCATCTGCGTTATTTGGCGCATGGTAATCCCCGGGCTCTTGGGATCGATAATGAAAACGCTGATCCCCAGATGCTTCTTGGGGGCGTTAGGGTCAGTTCGAGCATAAACCACGCACCAGTCGGCACGGTGGATACCGCTGTTCCAGGTTTTCTGTCCATTAAGGACATAGCAGTCTTCTTCCTCTACGGCCTTCAATTGAAGTGCGAACATATCTGAGCCGACATTGGGCTCGCTCATCCCTATGGCATATTTTACTTCTCCGCGGGCAATGGGAGGGATGAATCTCTTCTTTTGCTCCTCGGTGCCGAACGCCAAAATCAGGTCGCCTTGAACGACGGCAGGGTCCATCCCCGGTACCCCCTGGTAGATTAGCTCCTCCTTAAGGATCCAGTCCTTCGCCAAGTATCCCTGACCTCCATATTCCTTGGGCCAGCCCAACCCTATCCAACCTTTAGCCCCCAGCCTGCGCCATACCTCCACGGCAAGCGGATAAACCTCCTCCCTCTCCTCCTCTTCAGGTCCAGGGTCTACCCCCTGCCAATCAGCAGGTAGCACCTCCTGAAACACCTCCTCAATGAAATCCCTTACCTCCTTTTGGAAGGCCTTCTCCTCTTCAGTGATAAGAAAGTCCATAACACTCCTTTCGCTGGCCTAGAGCCCCAGTTGTTGGGCTACAATCTCGCGATGATAATCGGCATCCCCGAAGAATACCTCCCCAGCCTTTGCCCTCCTGAAGTAAAGCTCCAGGTCGTGCTCTTTGGTGAAGCCGATTGCGCCGTGGATCTGGTGTGCTTGAGTAGCCACCCTTCTATAGGCGTCGCTGATCCATCCTTTGATAACGGAGATCTCCTTGGTGCAGGGGAGCCCCTCACTGAGCATCCATGCCGCTTTGTATAAACTGACTCGAGCGCTATCGACATCGATGGACATGTCAGCTAGATAATGCTGGATGGTCTGGAAACTGCCAATGGGACGGTCAAACTGTATCCTTTCCTTGGCATAATCAATGGTCATCTCCATGACTTGCTGATTCCCACCTACCATTTCTGCGGACTTGGCAAGCGCTGCCCATTCCATAATCCGCTGCACCATTTCCCAGCCCTGACCCAATTGACCCAAGATATTTCCCCGAGGTACTCTCACCTTTTCCAGGGTCAGCTCGCACTGCTTGTCTCCAGCAATGGTTCTAAGCACCAGGATGCTTATCCCAGGGCTCTTGGCATCTACCATAAAGAGAGTGATTCCTTCTTCAGGTTTGGCTGTTTCTGCTGTCCTGGTGACACAAATTATCCAGTCTGCAATGTGGGCGTCAGGAACGAAGAGTTTTATCCCGCTTATGAGATAGTCATCTCCTTCGGGTGTAGCCGAAGTCCGGATAGAGGCAGCGTCATACCTGGCGCTGGGTTCGGTAAGAGCTAGAGTGAGGATTGCCTCTCCTTTACATATCTTGGGCAGGAAATATTGCTTTTGCTCCTCTCCCCCCCACTCAAGGATGGGTAAACCGCCAAGGACTACGGTGGAGAGGAAGGGGCCGGGAAGACAAGCGCGCCCCATCTCTTCTAGGAGCACTATCAGGTCGAGGAAGCTGAATCCTCCACCCTCATATTTCTCAGGGAAAGGAAGTCCCAGCCAGCCCAGATCAGCCATCTCCTTCCAAAGCTCAGGGGGGTATCCTCGTTCATCCTCCTCCATCTCCCGAACCAGGGTTTTAGGGCATTTGTTAGCCAGGAAGTCACGAGCCGACTTGGACAGCATTTCCTGTTCTTCGCTAAAAGCCAGATCCATATAGTTCCCCCTTTATGGTGATTAATTGCTTAGGTTCTCTTTTAGGCTCTCTTGGCAGCCCCAATCCCATAATGGCTATAGCATTCCGAGCGACCTCAGTAGTGCCAGCGGCCATGGTATTACATACTGTAGTCAAGTAGATATGCTTTATCCTTCCAGTTTCCCAACCATTCTGCCGGGATATCCTGGGGGTCAACCCCCGCATCCTTAATCGCTTTAACTACCGCATCAGCAGGACGGGTGGACTTCCCTGTGCCATCCACCTCCCCGACGGGGTCACTAACAACTACTTCCACCTGGTCAAAGCCCGAAAACGCATACGCTGACTACCGGTGCATAGGGCTCGTTCCCCATGTTGTGGGCCAGACCCAGCTTGGGGTCTTTTATCTGGCGTTTATCAGCCCTGCCCTGGAGCTGGAGGTAGAGCTCGTAAGTCATCCTTATGCCGGAAGCGCCTATAGGGTGTCCGAAGCACTTGAGCCCTCCATCTGGTTGCACTGGCAACTCACCATCGAGGTGGAAAGTGCCCGCTTCGATATCCTCCTTCACCCGCCCCCTGGGGCTGAACTGGAGGTCCTCCATAGCGACTGCCTCGGTGATAGAGAAGCAGTCGTGGACCTCTGCCATGCTTATTTCCTTTCGCGGTTCCTTGACCCCCGCCTCTTTGTAGGCAGCCACGCCGGCACGGTAGGCCTCCTCGACATGGGTGTAGTCATACTCCGAGGTCATACGGCCCGATGTGGGGCTAGCGCTTATCTGAAGGGCCTTTATATACACCGGGTCGGGGCGGAACTTTTTTGCCATATCGGCGCGGGTGACGATAGCAGCGGCAGCGCCGTCGGAGACGCCACAGCAGTCGAAGAGCCCCAGCGGCCAGGCGATGATGGGTGCAGTTAACACCTGCTCCAGGGTTAGCTCCCGCCTGTAGTGGGCCTTGGGATTCAGCGAGCCGTTATGGTGGCTCTTAATCGAGATTTTGGCCAGCATGGTCTTACCCTCTTCGGGGCTCAAACCATAGCGGTTAAAGTACGTGGTAGCCATAATGGCGAACATCCCGGGCGGGCTCGACTGATAGTGGGTGTTGGTGTGATTCTCCATTCCCGGCAGGCCGCTTATACCCGCATCTTTCAGCTTCTCGAAACCCACCGCCATGCAAACGTCGTAAACACCGGCGGCTACAGCATAGGAGGCACCCCTTATCGCCTCGTGGCCAGAGGCGCAGGCATTCTCTACCCGGGTAACAGGAATGTACTGCAGCTTCAACGGCTCGCTGACGGAGCGACCCCCCATTCCACTGAAAAGGTTACCCACCCACACAGCCTCGATATCTTTAGCCTCAACGCCGGCATCGGCGTAGGCCTCGCTCACCGCATCCACAATCAGGTCGCCGGGGCCTTTATCCCATAGCTCACCAAACCTGGTGCAGCCCATACCTACAATGGCGACTTTGTCTTTAATGCTCCCTGACATCTCTTACCTCCTTTAACACCTTATCGGCCTGGCCTTCCAGAAATAGTTGGTGATACCCCGATCGAATTGCATCTTCCTGAAGGTCATCTCCACCTCCATCCCCACCTCAATCTTGTCCGGGTCCCGGTCGGTGAGATCGAAGAAAGCCCTACCACCGCCCTCAAAGTCGATCAGCACAACTGATGCGGGGGGATCGGCGACCTGGGCCAGTTGATCATGGGTGAAGCTGAAGACCTTGGCTTTCCTCCCGGCAAAGTTATAGTCCTCAAAATCATCCTGAGCCTGGCACTCGGCACACACGCGGATGGGTGACGTGCTCATGGCACCGTTGTCATACTGCGGGGTGCCGCAGCGCCTGCACTTGACGCCCCAGAGTCCCAGCAGCACCCTCCTCTCCCGCCATATGGCCGATAAGCGGATGTGCTGCTTTTCGGGCCTCCTCGCCATCTCCAGAGGAACCAGCTCGCGCCAGCGCAGATAGTCGTTATAGTTTTCCAGCATGTGCTTAGACTCCAAATGGCTTTTCATCCCGCGGCGCTCCCCAAGCTTCTCTATGGCATCGGTTACCTCCAGGAGGAATGCGTCTACACCGTTTCCATAGCCGGCAAAGAGTATCTTATCTCCAGGCTTAGCCTCTTCCAGAGCACTTACCAGCATCATCGGGGCCATTGCACAGCCGGTGATACCCACATTCATAAACACGCTGAGCGGGTCCTGGAGCTGAGAGGGGTCGAACCCCAGCGCCGCCGCTGCCCGCCCGTGCCTTCTCACATCGCCGGAGGGATCGAAAACCGCCTTGGCGAAGTCTCCAGGCGAGAGACCACACTTCTTCATCAGTCCGGATATGGCCTCGGGGAGAAGCTTGGAATAGCCCTCGTCCAGTATCATACGGTCTTCCCACGAGCGCACGAAGGTATCGCTCTCAGACCGCCACGTCCCCGCCAGCTCATCAGAGATAGAATAGGACTCCTGAATCTCGGCAATGACATTATCCTTACCCAGAAGAAGGGCAGCAGCGCCGTCACCCAGGCCCTGCTCCATCATGCCGCCCGGGGCCGCCATGCGGCTGTCAGCCACGGTTACCAGGATGCTGCTTGCCGTACCGGCTTTAATAGTATCACAAGCCAGTCCCACGGCGGTTGTACCCGAGCGCAGCGAGGTAGTTATATCGGCAGTCCGGATATCCTTACGCATGTCCAGTGGCATAGCTATCAAGGCCGAGCACTGCTTCTCCTTGTAGGGGGAGGTGGTAGTGGCGAAAAAGAGACCGTCCACCGTATGCGGGTCTGTGTCTCTCAGGCAGTCTATGGCTGCCTCTACAGACATGGTCAGGCTATCCTCATCGTAGCTGGCCACCGCCTTCTCTCCGGGCATGGCAAAGCCCCCCCAGGCTTTAAGGAAATTCTGCCGGTCTATCCGGTGCCACGGGATGTAGGCACCATACGATGTTATCCCAACCATTAAAAAACACCTCCTAAATATTTTTATTCAGTTTTCCAAACCCATAAGATACGTTAGTTTGCCATCACCTGTCAATTATATTATCTCGGCCACTCAGGCCAGTCGTCGTTTACGCTGAGTTTCCACTCTGGCGTCCGCCGTTCCAGCCATGCCATGACACCTTCGATCGCATCGGCGCGCCCCATCAGGTGAGCGCATGGTGGATAAAGTGGTCGATATACTTCAGGTACATATAGGCGGCGAAGAAGTCACTCTTTCCCCCGTCGGGGTAAGAATCGTAGAGCGCTTTAGATGAATACTCCATGACTCCACTTTCACCAAGCCCCATCCCGCCGGGTGCCTGTCGATCATTTCCTTTTCTGATCCTGCCGCCACTGGACGTAGTGCCGACAACCCTCCTCCAATGAGACCTTGGGCTCCCACCCCAGCTCCCTCATGGCTTTGGAGCCATCAACGTGCATCCCCTCGCGGAGAAACCGCACATCGGAGCGGGTGAGAAACGGGAGGTTCCTGTTTCGCCACAGCCTGGCCCACAACTCCAGCACCCCAGCCGTGGCGTAGAGCAAACTTACGGGAATGGTCAGCAGGGGCACTGGTTTGCCCGCGGCCCGGCACATGGCAGCGATGAGGTCTCGAAACCGACCCTCCTCTGGGGAGGCGACGTTGTAGACCTGACCAACAGCCTTCTCATTAGTGGCTGCCAGAATGATACAATCGGCAACATCGGTTACGTATACCAGAGCCGTTCTGGCATTCTCCCTTCCCGGCCACACCCCGATAGGCATTTTGGTGTAACGGAAGACCCGGTCGGTGAGGAGTCGGCAACGGGTCCCATAAACCATACCCGGGCGGACCACGGTGACCGGGAGCCTGCCCTGTTTGTGGTAGTCGATAGCCAACTGCTCGCCCTTCATCTTGGCCCAGTCATAGTAGGTGTCGCGATTGAATTCAAGGTCGTATGGTGCGGTCTCGGCTGCAGGGGTATCGACCAAAGCCGCCCTGCCCATCACGGTGACGGAGCTGACATACAAAAAGCGAGAGACCTTGGCCTCGGCGCTGGCTTTAAGCATATTCTCGGTGCCCCTAACGATGCAATTCTCGAAATCCTCCCACACCCCCCATCCCGGCATCACCCTAGCCGCAGCATGGAAAACCACATCCACCCCGTCGACCGCAGGGACGAGGCTATCGTAATCCTCAATGTCGTGGAAGACGATCTCAGCCCCGGTGGTCTTTAAGTGACGTATGTCGGATGTCTTGCGGGCCAGGGCACGCACCTCATGTCCCTGCTCTAGCAAGCGTTCAACAATATGGCTCCCCAAATATCCCGTAGCACCAGTAACCAGCGCCTTCAAGATAGCCTCCGTGGGAAATCGTGGCTACGCCGATTACCCGCCCACAATTTCTTCACTCTTCGAATCATCTCCCTCTGTAGGAGAAGGAGCAAGGACCCTCAACCACCTCACGGGCCACTCTCATGGCGAGAAAGCCGCTACTTATGAAGCTTCGCAGCAAGATCGGACAGCCCCAAACTGTTTAGCTTCTCCTTCAATGGACGACCGTTGGCATCCAGTCCCCTTGCCTTGTAGTAATCCTTGAGCATGAGTTCTACGTTGGGCACCGAGCCCGCAGCCAGACCATCAGTGTGAGGAGTCAGAATTCGCTTGGGCATTCGGTCATCCGCAGCCGTGACGCCCATGAGGTTGTTTAGACCTCTTTGTAGCATCCAGATTCGTTCGCCGCATTCCATGATCTCGTCGAGGTCGTAGTCAAAGCCGGTGGCAGCCTTCAGCGCCTCGGCCAGATCGGTAATAGCCATGGCCATGAGCGAGAATCGGCACAGCGTCGATGAATTTGATAACATGTCCAGGCTTTCGCATGTAACGTTCAACTCACCTTTGCCCTCGTCCGCCTTGGGATCATATCCGCTAGTTATACCAACATCTGACCAGGTGGATACCCAGTTATTTTCGACCGAGCCTATGGTAGATGCGACGTGACAGGCACCACGGTTTGACGTCATGAAACTCAGGCCATGTCCGTGGGCCCCCCGAGGGTCGTACTGAGGTAACTCAAGACCCTTGATCTCTACTGTATAGTCCTCTGCATTCTTGCCGATCTTCTTGGCAGCGCTTCGGCTGCCCTCCGCCAGCACGTCGCCGAAGCCCTGGCGTTTGGCGATCTTTTCCATTATTGCCAGAACATCATCCGGATTTCCCCATCTCAACTGGCCACCATCGAGATCCTTAGAGGTGATAATGCCTTTCTCAAAGCACTCCATAGCAAAGGCGATGGTACCGCCGCAGCTAATGGTGTCCACGCCGTATCTATTAGCCGTCTCGCCCATCTTGAGTACCGCGGCCAGGTCGTCAATCATGAGGAGGTTTCCAAGTGCAGAGACTGTCTCATACTGAGGTCCGGGCCCTTCCTCTATCGCGTAGGGTCCCTCTGCTACCCTGACAGTTCTCTTGCACGCAATGGGGCAGGTTATGCAGGCATGTGGCTTGATCAGATACTGTGCAGTAATAACGGTGCCAGTTAGCTTGGGCCCAAAGGCACTACCGTCCCCCACGGTGAAGTTCTTCACCGGCAGGACACCGGTAAAGGCGTTAACCTCTATAGCCACGGCTGTGCCGGCAGAATTAATGAACTGCGTTTGGACGCTCTCCTTGATCTTTTTCAGAACGGTCTTACGTATTTTGGCATACTCCTCGGGGAAAGCCGGCTCAACCTTACCGGTGCCACGGATGACGACCGCCTTCAGCTTCTTGGAGCCCATCACCGCTCCCCCACCGCAGCGGCCGATGAAGCCCCACTTGCCGTTCAATACGCTGGCGAACTTCACCAGGTTCTCACCCGCCGTACCAATCTCCAGCATGTCCGCCTTCGCCCCGTGCCGCTCTTTGAGGATGTCGGTCGTTTCGTAACAGTCCTTGCCCCAAAGGTCGGCGGCGTCTTTGATCTCCACCTTGTCATCCTCAATCACCAGGTAGACAGGCTTGCTTGAGGCACCTGATATCGCGATTCCGTCGTAGCCTGCCTTTTTCATCTCGGCAGCAAAGCTACCTCCAGCTGAGGCCTGCCCCCAGATGCCGGTCTGAGGTGATTTGAAGGCTGCCACAAGGCGTGACGATGTGGGAAAGTTAGTCCCTGACAGCGGACCAGCTATCAGAAAGAGTACGTTCTTATCGGACAATGGCTCAACATCTGGGGGAACGCGGTCAAAAAACAGTTTGGCCGCCAACCCACTGCCCCCGATGAATTTTCGCAGCACATCCTCTTCCATTTTCGTGGTCTTGACGGCTCCGGTGCTTAAATTGACATCCAGGATCTTTCCTCTATGGGTTCCCATCTATACCTCCTTTCGCTGGGGAATGCCTGATAAGGTAATATGATACGAAACTAGCCTTCGGATAGGAGTTACCTTAGGTGTAGGGGGAATATACCATCTCCCCAATGCGCTGTCAAGAAGCAATGGCAGGGGGGATCGCGAATCACATTAACGCCGCTGCCTTACCATAACCGGTGTTTGTTTCCTGATGAGCACATCGTAGTCAAATGTGGAACTATTGTAAATGGTTGCTAATAACTGGTGAAAAAGAGGGACCTGACACCATAATCAGAAGGCAGTGAGTCAATGTTTTGTATCTACAGAGGACTAAAAATGCGATTTCGACTCACTACCTTGTTTTTCCTAAGCTATATAGAAGGCTATCTCCCTTGCTAATTAAGCAGGGTCTCCACCCCCAAAGCTGTTGTGCGCCGATCCAGATACCAAATTAGCGTAATTAGGCAGCGACTCCACCCTTTTAAGCTAGCATTTGTAGCCGAATTGTCCCATAAAGTGCAGTTTTCCTACCTTTTAAAAATATATCTTTAAAAAGCTTTGTATATGCGAAGGCAGGCAAGAACATGGCCCTCCTGCTACCACATTTCAACTTCCCCCAGAACATCAACACTAATGATCGAATTACGGGGTATGCACAGGGTGTCTCTATAATCCATATGAGTGTCGCCGGATTCACACACATCTATGCAGGAATGGTTTGGGACCATGAGGTCGGCGGTTCGAACCCGCCCACCCCGACCATAGATAGTAAAATCGATTCTTGCTAGCTCATTTAGTGCTTCATAAAAAAAGTCTCGCCACAGTTCGGCTGCTGCTGGTGGAGCGTTAATGACGCATGGCGGCAGGGTGCTACGTGTTTCATTAAAGAGTGTACCATTGGGTTAGAGCTCAACTGCCGACTGGGTTTACCGCATATTCTCTACCTTTTTCCGTCGTTCGTCTAACCTCGCTGCCACTATTTCCACTGCCTTCATGACTATTGGGTGGGGCATGCCCTCCTCGCTCATCTTCTTGACCAAATCGATAACTGCCTCGACCTGCTCTTTTTGTTCCGGGGTGAGCTCGGCATGTTGGGCGACGAGTTCACGCTCATGTTGATCCTCGCCCAGCTTTTTCACAAGTAGGTGGTAGTCGACCAGGTGATCCTGATGCTCCTTCATAACCTGCTTGAAGCTTTCAGGATTGTCTCTCAATTCGACGGCCATGTGGGCCAGGCCCAGCTGTAGCAGGTGCTCAGCGAGGCAGTAGATTGGAATCTCATAGATCTCTGCCAGACTCCTTACCCGATTGGAAAGGTCATCGTCGCACAGAAACCCTCAGGCACTACTGAGTAGTCCTCAATCACAAGCTCCTGTCCTTCTCTGAAACACTCGCAGAGACCAGTGCCTTTGTATTCATCGACTAAATACTCATCAATCAAATCTTGGTTGATAGTCCTCTTGAGTACAGTGATCTTGCATCTAGGCATTTCACAAGACATCCTAAAACCTCCTTGCGTCTTTGAATTATACGTCTCCTTGCCTAAAGGCTCTCTAGCGAATAATTATACAAGAAACGCAACGGTCTTCTGCAACACTCCATTTACCAATATTCCGTTATTGTTCCCAAGTTAACACAAGCGTCCGTATTGTCATATCCTTATCAGTGACCTTTTCAAAGCTTTCTCAGCTGTCCGATCCTTAGCATGATTTTGATGATGGCATACATGAAAACCCCCATAGCCAGAAGAGAAATGACCCGAAGGATGATCCACAAGGAGTAGGACCAGGAGTACGGAGGATCACTCCATATGTTAGGCAATGGCGCTATCAAAATTACAACGAAGAAAGCCAGAAAAGCCAGCACTCTCTTATACTTCGTCACTTTGGACTCAACATCAGTGAAGATTTCCAGAGTCTCTCCTTCCTTAATTTCCTTACGGGAGTATTGCCAGGCAGACATTTCGCCAATATGCTCCCAACCGGCATCGCGGAATAACTGTTGATATTCTTGTTTATCCTTCTTTGGAAACGTCTGATAATCTAGGCGGTAGACGTAATCCCGCTGCTCACCAGCCCGAAATCTGTAGATACACGGTAACCCTACTGAAGATAGGTGCCAACCCTTTTGGGACATGTTCCTGAGCCATGCCTCTTCTTGTTCATCCTGCCAAGGCCAAAACCATTTGATTTTTCGGATAGTATTTTCTTCCATCACTTCCTCCTCATACCATGGGTTTCGGTCACAACAGGTCTATGACGGATAGACCGTTTCGGGTCATCATTTCCAATCGCTTTATCTGGTTCATTAGTACCTTCTTCCCTTTTGGCGTTAGAACATAGCTCTTTCGTCGTTCCTCCTCCTTGACCTTAACAATCAGCCCCTCTTTCTCTAATGATGTGAACGCCCCATATAAGGTCCCGGGGCCAACCTTGACTGTGCCGTTGCTGATTTCCTCTATCTTCTGCATGACCGCGTATCCGTGAAGAGGTTTGACCAGAGTCAGCATGATATAATATGTGGACTCAGTCAGAGGGAGGTATTTGCTAGTATCATCTCGCAACATTGAAGTCATCCTTTATATCAGTCAATGATATATCATATACCGCTATACCGTCTGCCGATATAATACGACACCAAGTCACTTCTGTCAATAACATTTGCGGGCATTCAAGTATATGGAGAGACGTTCCAGTTAGTAGAACTGGTTGATTTGCATGATTTCCAATGGTTCTTGATTTCTTCCGGACATCATGAATTCACAATAACAGCTTAGGGAGCTAATTAATTGCAGTGACTGGAGAATAACGCAGCGACACAGAGTATACATCATTTTGTGATATGTATTATGAGTGGAAAGATCTTCTTCTCACCCACAATACATGCAAACATGGGCAGATGGTTCAATCCGGCAGACTAGATAATACTTCCTGCATTCTGTCCTTGTACTCTTTAAACGCGTTCCGGCCTTGTTCGGTCATGTGGATCATCGTATGCGGCTTTTTGCCCCGATAGCCCTTTTCGATTGCAATGTAGCCAGGTCTATTCAGCTTGAAGCAGAAAGTATTTTAGGTATGCGACGATAGTCCAGTTCTAAAGGGGTGCATTCCAAGATCTATTACAACTCGTTCACAACCATAGCCAGGAAAGAACTAGCCGGGTAAATGCATCTCTAGTAAAGGATGAGTAACAACCAAGCAAGGTTTATTATATAGAGTTAACCGAGATTAATTAGCCCCCAGAAACCATACTTGTCACATCGGTTTTTCCCCCATGTAACACCCACCACCTCCCTATGCAATCTACCTCAATTCTGCCTTAGCTACAAAAAGCCTACTAGTCACTTTATCTCGCTGATGCATAGCTTCATTGTTGCACAATCTGACGGAACGTGACCAACATTCCGCCCAATTGTGAAGGTCAGATAGGCCACATCCAATAACCTGACACAATTGCCGCATTTTCGTTATATATAAGTGGGAACAAAATAGTTTACAGTTTTAAAAAGAGAAGGAGATACCAGTCTTCACTCTGTTAAATTAGAATTCTGGGGTGATATAAGCAACACTTATATCACTAGTACAATTTATGAGTAGGTTAGGTAGTCCAACTTGATACTGGTAGTTAAGCGTGCGTGTTATCATGATATACTTGGCATTAAATAATTTAATTGTCCTCTTCAATAAAGTATTAAGACATTGGATAGAAGAAGCAGAAAACGAAGGGATAACGAGGCTCAGCTCGCAGCTTTGTACGAAAGCTATTACGACCGAATTTCCCGCTATGCTTTCGTTCGTCTTGGTAATCAAGCAGATGCAGAAGAGTTGGCTGGTGAAGTATTCCTGAGAGCCCTTGAGTCCCTGGATTCATATAAAGAACGAGGAGTGCCAATGCAAGCGTGGCTATTCAGGATAGCACACAATTTAATCGTGGATCATTATCGGAAAGTAAAAAACCAAAAGACGGTACCGGTTGATACAGTATCTATAAAAGCAGAATCAGATCCAGAGGCAGAGGCGATGATGGAATTCGAAGTAACGAGAGTAAAAAGAGCACTTGGCCGACTTACTGAATCCCAACGTAAGGTGATTGAGCTCCGGTTTTTTGGTGAACTGACATCAGAGGAAGCAGGACAGGTATTGAAAAAACGGCCGGGAGCCGTGCGTGAACTGCAGAGCGCGGCCATCAAAGCGTTGCGTAACTTATTGAATGAAGAACAATCGTTAAAAATGGTGCAAGATGAGTAAAAGATTCGACGAGATTTTAGACGAGTGTATCAGCCGCATTAATAGTGGTGATAGACTGGAGCATTGCCTAGCTAGGTATCCAAATCATGCTGAAGAATTAGAGCCTCTTCTTAGAACTATGGTTGAGATACAGACTCCCATTCAATTCATACCTTCTTTACAGGCAAAGTCGATAGCGACGCAACGATTTAATAACGCTATTAACAAAGTGGGAAATAGGGGAGAAATACGACGTCCTATATTTCGTATGCTGCCCCGCTGGTCACCAGCATTTTCCACTGTGATAGCAGTTGTACTTATAGCGCTGATCGGCTACTTTGCCGTTCTACCAGCGCTATCGCCAAACGGTCCCGGTGAAGAGCTGGTATTACAGGCCAATTTTAGATTACTAATAAGCGATGAGGTTAATGATATCGAAGATTTCGAACATCTCTATGTAGATATCACCTCAATAGGTATCCAGCAGGGCAACAGCTCAGAATCATGGGAAATCCTTGCCCCTATACCCGATCCCGATGATGATGGAATACCTGGGATCGACCTGAGGCTCTTGACAGGTGAAAACGCCCTTGAGATCTGGAGCGGAAACGTCACTCCAGGCGTGTACAGCAAGCTGTTTATTTACGTGGGCGATGTTACGGGATATCTAGTTGGGAATGAGACAGTAGCGGTTAAACTTCCCAGCGGCAAACTACATATCAGCAAGCCATTCTCTGTAAACGATTCTCTGGTAAACTTCGTCTTTGATATCACAGTTCATGAGGCTGGAAATAGTGGCAAGTATATACTTCAACCACAGATATCCGAAAGTGGACCAGATAAGGAATTTACCGATGTGAGCCCTAAGAAACAGGGTAATTCCGACCCCGGCAAACCTGAAGATGCGGGCGAGCCTGAGGACGCTGGTAATTCCGACCCCGGCCAACCTGAAGATGCGGGTAATCCTGAGGACGCTGGTAATTCCGACCCCGGCCAACCTGAAGATGCGGGCGAGCCTGCGGACGCTGGTAATTCCGACCCCGGCCAACCTGAAGATGCAGGCAATCCTGAGGACGCTGGTAATACTGGCAACGGCAAACCTTAAGACACCTGGTGAGCCTCTTTGCTTTGTTCTTATAAGGTTGATTGGCTATTAGGAGAATCTTATATATAGAGTGAGTCAAAGAGAAGACTCTGTTAATAAGAAAGGAGGTGATGAAATGAGTAGAAAAATTATGGTACTGACTATGGCTCTGGCTATTGTAGCAGTGGTGGCACTTGCTGTTACCAGTGTTGCTTATGCTGCTGGACCGCAGAGCGCAGTGGGCGATGGTATATGTGATGGCACGGGTGATTGTATATGCGATGGTACGTATTGTACATGCGATTGTATATGCGATAGTACGGGCGATTGTATATGCGATTGTATATGCGATGGTACGGGCGATGGTGAATGCGATGGTGGAGAGCATCAAAATGGTATGGGGCCTGAAAGACAGCTTCGGATGGGACAATAGAAGTTAAAGAGATTAATTGATGAGGGCTATCTTAAAATAGATAGCCCTCTATCTTATTCGCAGAACCTTACGATGTAATTTTAGATCTAAAAACCAATATCACATGTTCATCACACCCGCATCACATATATTGCATAAAATACCATCAATGCTATAATGATTACGGTCGAGAGTCTAAGCGATAAGTCCCTGACTATTTGGAATCTGGGAGTGTATAATATAGAGAGTTAGGGTGTTAAAATCAGTTTTTTGGGCTCCTCCAGCTACGGATATTCCCCTCAATAACTTTTAATCAGGGTGTCCAGGGTTCGAATCCACCGCCGGTTATAACTACACAATCGTCCAGATCGTATAATCAATCAAACAGTATTCTATAATGGTCAGTAATTTGGCGATTGTCCATAAAGTGCAGTTATGCCGTCTATGTTTTTCATAAGATCCTCCATGCCTTGACGACATCAGTCATAAGTTATACTATTGAAATAATCAAAAAAGTACTGGGTGGGGTAGAAAAGGGGTGCCTGCTTCGCTAACTTTTTGGTGAAAATGGAAGCCTTAAGTAGCTAAAATAGCTATGAAATTGCGGGAGTAACTCAGCTGGTAGAGTCCCTGCCTTCCAAGCAGGTTGTCGAGGGTTCGAGTCCCTTCTCCCGCTCCAAACAAGAAACTAGGGAGGCTCCCGAAGGGGGACCTCCCTTAAATTTTAGCAAGTTATATTGTCGAAATATTTCCTGCTCACGACCACTTAACTTGTTCAAAAAGTCTCGTCACTTAGGGATCACAAACATATCACAGAGTGGTCACGTACTTTTAAACAACCCCTTTTTCCTTGGCATAATCATCGATGCACTTTCTCAGCATTAGCTCGACATTATCCTCTTCTTTTGCGCGGAATTCACCTGATATTTGCCACCATGTCTGACCGTCACGCCACAGGTGTACGATATCGTCCGTACCGCCGTTGAACTTCGCAGAGCACAGATATTGAGGGTATTCCTGAAGATGAATGTTGCTCTGCCACTGGGCGTAGCCTCGGAAGTGATCTTCCATGGTCTTCAAGAGCCCGGGCAAGAAATCCTCATCTTCATCGGCGTAAACCCAGGCACTCTGACCAAACCACTTCTTGTAATTATTAGTCATTTCGACCTTCTCGTTTTAGCTAATCCGATTAGTGCCGTTTTTGGTTCTATAGCTAAATTGCATCCTATATTGGAGATTCGTTCCCTGTCATGTAGCTTTAGCTCTGCATAGCTCCTGTGATATAACATTATCGAATGCATCTTTCTGAATATATAAATATTCTATTAATAAACGTATTATATTTCTTCGTAATAGTCAATTTGCATAATCCTTCTTTATCTATACATTTCCTCCCCATTCTTGGGGATGTAGACGTCCGTTGCTATCCCGAACTGAGGAGCAGGGCATCTATCCGCTTCTGGGCGGCATAGATCGTGGCTGTCAGCCCTGGCCGGGCCGCTGCCAATAGTGATTAGTGCACGCATAAGCTCCTCCGGCAAATTAGAGGCCTAATTTCTCTTTAAGCTGCGCTTCGTTGAAACCCAAGATGACCTCCCCATAAATGCAAATGGTTGGAACTGCCAATCGTTTGCATTTATTGATCATCTCCTCGCGGGCGGCAGGATCTTCAGCGACATTGAAGTCTTTATACTTGATGCCGTTATCCTCAAGGAATTGCTTGACCCTCCTACAACAGGGGCATGTGGGGGTGGAATAGACCTTCACCTCTTTGGCACTCATCTCCTCATCCTGTACTCTACTTGGTAAAGCCTTTCTAACTTCAGGTCCCTAACTCAATAATACATTTTAGGTTGGGATATAGCCTTTGTCTGTGACATTTGTCTCCACAACATTGTTTACATTGCCTGCAGCAAAGAGACCGGGCAATCCTGCTTCACTAATCTCACCAAACTTATTGAGCCTGGCGATACCACCAGTAAACTTCGAGTTAGGGAGCAGCCCGATCTCGATAAAGATGCCACCAACAAAAAGCCTCTTTTCTTCGCCGCTTTTCAAATCCCTGATGAGAATAGCTTCCACACTGTTTGGGCCCTCAATCTCTAACACCTCATGCTCTAAAAATAGGGTTAGATTTAAGGCATCTTTAACTTTTTCAATGAGTATCTGGTCGCCGGTTACCGATGTCAGAGACACAAGATAAACATGCTGTGCTATCTTAACCATGTCGTCAGCAGCCTCTAGGGCGGAGTTGCCCCCGCCGATAACAGCCACCTTCTGCCCGGAAAATAGCGGGCCATCGCAAATAGCACAGTATGTCACACCCTACCCTTAAGCTGCTCCTCTCCTGGAACATTTAGCGTGCGGGGACGTTTTCCGGTAGCGACAATAACCGCCTTTGCCTGATGGCTTTCAACATTGTCTATCGTGACCTCAAATCCCGCATCCAGTGATGATAACCCAGCTACTCCCTGACCTAGCTTCTGCTCCAGTAGAAATTGCTTGACCTGATCCTCGAACTTCTGCATCAGCTCAAAGCCCTTAATATACTGATAGCACATGTAGTTCTCAACGCCGGTTGTAGTGAGAACTTGCCCTCCGATATCCTTCAAGGATGGCCTGGAGTGAACCCCTGAAAGTGGATACTTCGGGTTATGAATGTTTCGCAGGGTCGAGTCAGGCATAATAAGGGATAGAGAGGATCTAGCCATAGGGAAACAGAGGAGTTAAAGTTTATAGTATGTCCTGGACACCGCTCAGGGAACTGTTGACAATACTACCGTAAAAGTCTATGCTGTAACCAGCAGAAATCATTGCACAACTTTCCTAGCTTTCAGATGACCCTCATCAAGCTAAGGTGTATCTGAAAGCTCTTCGGACATGCGTAGTTAGAAGGAGTTATCCTCGCGGATTTGACATTTAGTACGTTTCCGCACTACGGCAGTCGTGACTCCAGGCAAATATCACTCCTCACAAAGCATCCATAACTCCAATGTTAAGACTGCAATACAATTGGTTTGCAGTATCGTTGAGAAAGTAAGCAAGGCTTGTTAGCCATAATGACTAAAAACCTATAGTTGTATGTATTTAATCAAACTATGACTGTGGGAGGTGTGTCATGAAGATCTTATTGCTAGCTCCGCTCTGGGAAACTGTTCCCCCGCCTGCCTATGGTGGTACGGAGGCAGTTGTTAGCCTGCTGAGCGATGGGCTTACTCTTGCTGGTCATGATGTGACCTTGTTTGCTTCGGGGGACTCTACAACTAAGGGTAATCTTGAATGGGTCCAACATCGCAGTTTACGCACGGCCTATGACATAACAGACCCCAGCCCCTATGAATGGTTACATAGCGCTATTGCTCTCTCTCAGGCTAAGGGGTTCGATATTGTACATAATCACAGTGGTGAACTGGCAATGGCCATGAGCCACCTTATAAAAACACCAATGCTAACTACTATACACGGTCACGTCACGCCAAACACCAAAATAATCTGGGACCACTATGACTGGTTCTACAACACTATTAGCTATTCTCAGCGGAAATCCATGCCAATTGTATCAAACAGGAACTTTATCGGGGTCGTCTACAATGCTATAAAGGTGGAAACCTTCCCTTACTGTGAAAAGAAAGATGACTACCTCCTGTTCCTAGCACGGATTTCTCCCGAAAAAGGTACTCATCATGCAATTGAGGTAGCAAAGAGGCTTGGTAAAAAGCTTGTCATGGCTGGAAAGGTCGACCGCGTGGACAAAGAGTATTTTGACAAGGATATTAAGCCGAAGATCGATGGAAAGCAAATTCAATTTTTGGGTGAAGCTGATTCTGAACAGAAGCGCGCTCTTTACGCTGGAGCCTACTGCCTTCTAATGCCGATTACCTGGGAAGAGCCTTTCGGTCTGACCATGATCGAAGCCATGGCCTGCGGCACGCCGGTCATAGCATTTTCCAGGGGTGCGGCACCAGAGCTGATCATTCATGGGAAAACTGGCTATCTTGTGTCAAATATTGATGAGATGGTAAAGGCGGTATACCTCGTTGACCAGATCGAGCCTCACTACTGCCGGGAGCATGTTGAGCGCAATTTCGACAATCCACGGATGATCAAGGGCTATCTCGATGCTTACGAGAGGGTGCTCAATAGCAGTGCGGCTATCACCAAGCGTTACCACATATTTAAAATGCCTGTCCACGAAGTGTTTCAAAGTACCCAGAGTTACAAATGACTTTGCTAAAAAACTCTTAGCACCTTCAGCCCTGGATATGACACACGATATTCGGGAATATTCCTTAAAGCCAGTATCACCGTGAGAAGCGGAGCAGGAAGGTCCGGATCAAACCGGCGCGAGCAAAAACTAGAAACCACACCTGGAGATTACCAAGGGATACGTCATGCCTGAACAGCTTGTTCTGAAAGAGGGGGAACTTTTAGCGGTTAGCGATGATATGGGAGACATGCCGGAGGGGCGTCGGCGGCTTGGCATCTATTATCAGGACACTCGCTACCTCAGTATACTCGAGATGAGGCTCAATGGGAAAGAACCGCGGTTTCTGTCCTCATCTGCTGATGAAAATTACGTTGCCATCGCTCAGATGGCTAACCCGACCATGGAACTTCCCGATGGCAATGTGGCTCTGGCACGAACCATCAGTATCCGTCGCACTCGCACTATCACGGATGCAATTTATGAGCGTATTAGCTTTTACAACCACAACCGATTCAATGTACCGCTTGAGATAACAATCACTTTTGGGAGCGATTTCCTCGACATATTCGAGGTACGCGGATGGGAGCGTAATGCGAGTGGCGAAGTAAGTATTCCAGAGGCTACAAAATCCGGAGTGGTGCTAGGTTACCACGGATTGGATGGTGTTCGGCGGCGTACTGTGATTACCTTCGAAATGCCCCCTAAAAAAATGGAGATGGAACCTGAGTGCGCGTATCATCGGCCAAGACGCCGTATAAGCACCCTCCTTCCTGAAACATTAGAAGCCACACCCATAACAATAAGTCGGCCTCCCTGCGCTAACGTCAGTTGGGACCTAAACCTAAAACCTCGAACACCCCTGGACATTACTTTCCATATCCAGGCCGCTGAAGGGGAAGATATCCGCAAGGTAGGCTCTTTCGAAAGAAGCCTAACTAAGATGCGGGATTACTATCATAAATGGTGGCAGGGATGTACCACGCTGGAGACGGATAACGAAACCTTTAACAGACTACTTAAGCGCAGCGTCCTTGACATGCGTCTCCTTATGGAGGACACGCCAGAGGGGCTGGTACCCGTTGCAGGGATACCGTGGTTTGCCTGTGTATTTGGTCGGGACAGCCTCATCACATCACTACAGACGCTAATGTTGAACCCAAAGATCGCTACCGGTACCCTACGCTTCTTAGCAAAGCACCAGGGGACTAAGGTTGACCCATGGCGTGATGAAGAGCCAGGCAAGATCGTGCATGAGATACGCAAGGGGGAAATGGCGAGGTTGGGAGAGGTCCCCCACTCTGCATATTATGGCAGCGTTGACGCTACCCCTCTCTTTTTGATCTTGTTCGCCGAAACGATGAGGTGGCTTGATGATAACGTACTATACGAGGAAATAATACCGGCAGCAAAGGGCGCTCTTAAGTGGATGGAAAGCTATGGTGACCTTGATAGCGATGGCTACATAGAATATTTTAGCCGTTCCTCAGGCGGAATAAGAAATCAGGGCTGGAAGGATAGCCGTGCCTCAATTACCTACCCGGATGGTACTCCCGTTGAGCCACCGGTAGCCCTGGTTGAAGTCCAGGGCTATGCCTATAGAGCCCTCTCTGATATGGCGGAGCTCTTGCGCCAAAAGGGAGATACCGATATTGCTCATGGGCTTACCGAAAAGGCGTCAAGCTTGAAGAGTAGATTTAACCGCGATTTCTGGCTGGAAGATAAGCAGTTCTTTGCCCAGGGAATCGATGGTAACAAAAAGCCAATAGACCTGGTGACGTCGAATCCGGGGCATTGCCTGTTTTGCGGGATAGTCGACGATGAGAAGGCACGACGACTGGTTAAGCGTCTTAGTGCACGGGATATGTCTTGTGGCTGGGGTATACGAACTGTCACCAGCAGAAGCCCCAGGTTCAACCCGATGAGCTACCATCAGGGGAGTATTTGGCCCCACGACAACTCCCTGATTATAGCTGGTATGAGGCGATATGGCTACTTTGACGAGATGGAAGCGATAACGTCACAGCTCTTCGAGGCTAGCATGTTCTTTACCAGTAACCGCCTACCGGAACTCTTCTGTGGATTCGCTCGTGAGAGGGAGATTCCTGCTGTACCAGTAGCATATCCCGTTAGCTGCAGTCCTCAAGCTTGGGCTGCCGGCAGTGCCATATTGCTCTTTCAATCGATGCTGGGCTTGAAGGCTGATATTCACTCGAAAAGGCTCTACGTAAACCCCAGATTGCCACAATGGATTGGCGCTGCCTCAGTGCAAAATCTACATATTGGCAGAGGGACCATAAACCTGCGATTCGAACGCCGTGGCAAAGGGACTACATGCGAGGTAACTGAGAACAAGGCTGGTATTGAGGTGGTATTTCTTCATTAATATCCTTGTGTGCGCTTTAATAGGATTTGCTGCGGTGAGATAGCAATAAAACGGGGAGAACCCAAATTGTGACAGTAATTCTTATTAGAACCCTCTTGGTTCTCAGCGGCAGTTAATATCTTCAGGATAAGCTCTCTTCTTTCAGAAGACTATCAAGGATAGCACACAAGATGAAATTGTTAACTAGGTCATGGTATAGCGCATTATTCATTTGGCTCTGGGTTAGCACTCACCGAATGAGTTTGAAGAGTCTCTGCTTGTTTAGGTAGAGACCGTGGTACACCGCCAGACTCTCTTAACCCTGCCTGTACAGTCATGTGGGTGCATACCAACTGTTAACCGAGCAAACAGTGGATTTTTTATGAAGAAATACAGAAGAGAAGTCTTACCCGCTCCAAGGGAAGCAGTGACCAACGGACGCTGCAACATGGGCACCTTTAGCGGGCTTATTGAGTATATCAACCTGCTGGATGCTGAAAAGCCGCTTGGCTTTAGCTTGCCCCGGGTATTTAAATACCTGAGGCTTAAGGAATGGGAGGCTTTCCAAATCGCCAACGAGGAATGGTTCGTCTGCCTGGCAGTTTACAACGCCAAGATAATCGGAATTGCCCTTGTCATGGCCTATCACAAGAGTGAGGGCCGCATGTACCGCTATGAGCGCAAGGTTCCCTTTTGGCAGCTCAAGGTTCCCAGTGGTCTCGGTGATTCGCACTGTTACTATCACAGCGGCAATTTCAATATAGATATCTATAACAAGCTTAAATACGGCCGAATTACTGTGGATTTCAACATGCATAGCTTTCAGGGTCTGCCGGACTGCCGGGCCTCCTTTACCGGTTACCACGAAACCGAGCCCATTGTGATCGTACAGCCCTTTGCGGAAAACCGCCCTCTTTACTCACATAAAGCCCTCATGCCAGCTGATGGTAGTCTCACAATTGGCGATCAAACGACTGAATTTACTAAAAACTCAAGCTGCATGATCATCGATGACCACAAGGGCTACTATCCATATGTCATGAAATATGACTGGGTCACGGCCCTCGGCTATGATGACAGGGGCCGACTTGTCGGCTTCAACCTTACAGACAATCAGGTACGGAACCACGAGAAATACAATGAAAACTGCCTGTGGCTGGATGGTAAAATGTATACGCTGCCACCTATTAAGATCACTAGGCCCTCGGGCGTTGAGCAAATCTGGGAAGTGCGGGATGACTACGGCATGGTCCGGCTACACTTCACGCCACTTGAGGACATGCCGGTCTATCTAAATCTGGTTCTTATGGAGACTCGTTACCATGGCCCGACCGGCAGCTTTGAAGGTTACATCGTCGATCCCGATGGCAACCAGATCTGTTTTGACGGGTTCAGCGGCATGGGCGAAAAGAAATATATCAGGATGTAAAAATAATAGATCTAAAAGGGATGTCGCTGCTGTTTGGTCTTTGGTCCGGTGTTGCGGGGGGTTATCTTCCTGAGGGAGTTAATCGATTCCCTGAACGCCCGTTACACGCCACCTTCATTAATCCTCGCCCTTAGCTCTATAAAAAGGTGATTGCCGCAACATCCGGCCCCGGTATATAGGACGGAGCGCACGAATCATATACCGCTTGAACCCCAGTAACGCTGCCCTCTCCTTGAGCCAATCCTCGAAAGTGTGTTTCTGGTAATTAAGAAGCCTCTGGCTCTCGGTCGTATCTATCCAATCTAATGAAGAGGGTATAGTTCCAAAGGCATTATCTGGTAACCTGCCTACACCAACGGTCTCCATGGAACGCCTGATGTAGTCTCGATAGTACATCTGGCTCCCCGGACCTCCTCCGATGAGTAGTACCTTGCCCCACGCCTCATTACAGCTTATGGCATTTGCCACTGCCAGGCCTACATCTCGAAAATGAGCGAACTCTATACGCGAATCTGGAGAGAGGTAGAACATGGTAGGATCAAACCTGAATGCTACTGGGGTTACAGCAGAGAAACGGAGGATGACCCAGTCCAATCCAGAGTCCCTGACCATCTGTTCGCACTCCACTTTATGGCGGGTGTAGTGCTGTGTTGGGTTGACCGGATCGGAGGCCTTCCGCGGCGGCGGTTGATCCTGCGTCGGGCCGAAGACCGTGGTCGATGAAGCGAACAAGATCCTGGGCGTCGGAGAGGCCTTCTTCATAGCGTCGAGAAGGTTCCGGGTGCCCTCCACGTTTACCTTCCGAGACCCCTCGGGGTCAATCTCACTGGTGATCGGGATAATAAACGCCAGGTGGATAACCACATCCCGATCCTGCATAGCAACTGCCATGTCCTCAGGCTTGCGTACATCTCCCCACGTCGTCTCTATCTTGTGTTCGAATCTCATCGCCTTTTCTTCGTTATCACTCGTTTTAAGATCGAAACATCTCACCTGGTGCCCCTGCTGGAGCAGGTTTTCGATGGTAACGGTACCGATGTTTCCGAATGGCCCCGTCAGTAGCACTTTCATCGCTCTTCTCACTTTCAATTCATTGCTGTTTATTGTGGCTATGAAGTCAAGTCACAGGACAGCCGTATCCTGAGCTGCCTTGTGGTTTAAATCGGAGGCGATGTGCTCCCACTACCACCTTATGATATGAACTCAGTCGGCCTGTATTCCCCGAAGACCTCTCGCAGAACGCCGCAGATCTCGCCCAGGGTGGCATAGGATCGCACCGCTTCCAGGATATGGGGCATGAGGTTCTCAGTGCCCTGGGCGGCTCGTTTTAGCTCGCTAAGCCTTTCAGTAACATCGGTAGCGCTTCGCTCCTGGCGCACCCGATTCAACCTATCCAGGTGCCTTTTCTCCCCTGCCTTATCCATCTCTAGGATAGGGATGGTCACGGGTTCTGAGATAACATAGTCGTTTATGCCGACAATGATACGCTCCCCGCTCTCGATCTCTCGCTGGTAGCGGTGTGCAGCCTCGGCGATCTCCCGCTGGAAGAAGCCCTTCTCGATAGCGGGGAGCACCCCGCCCAGGGAATCGATCCTTTGGAAGTAGCTATAGCAAGCCTGCTCCATTTTTTCGGTGAGCGCCTCCACCATAAAGCTGCCACCAAGGGGGTCGATGCTTGAGGTGACCCCGCTCTCATGGGCGATGACCTGTTGGGTCCGAAGCGCGATGAGGGCTGCCTTCTCCGCGGGGAGCGCCCAGGCCTCATCCATGGAGTTGGTGTGCAGCGACTGGGTCCCTCCCAGAACTGAGGCCAGTGCTTGAAGGGTGACGCGCACGATATTGTTCTCCGGCTGTTGTGCGGTCAGGGAGCAGCCCGCGGTCTGGGTATGGAAGCGAAACCACAGGGAGCGCTCACTTTGGGGTTTAAAACGGCGCTCTATCTCCCTGGCCCAGATACGGCGGGCGGCGCGGAACTTGGCGATCTCCTCGAAGAAGTCGTTGTGCACATTGAAGAAGAAGCTGAGCTTGGGGGCGAAGTCGTCCACCTTCAGGCCCCGGTCCACACCTGCCTGGACATAGGTCAGCCCGTCAGCGAGAGTGAAGGCCAGCTCCTGGGCAGCAGTGGCTCCCGCCTCCCGAATATGATAGCCGCTGATGCTGATGGTGTTCCAGTTGGGCAGGTTCCTCGTCCCGAACTCGAAGGTGTCTACAATGAGGCGCATGGAAGGTATCGGAGGGAAGATGTACTCATTCTGGGCGATATATTCCTTGAGGATGTCGTTCTGTATGGTACCTCCGAGCCTCTGCATGGGAATGCCCCGCTTCTCAGCGGCGGCGATGTACATGGCCCAGATGATACCGGCAGGGCTGTTGATGGTCATCGATGTGGTTACCCGGTCGAGGGGGATGCCATCCCAAAGCACCTCCATATCGGCGAGGGATGAGATGGCAACGCCACACTTGCCAAACTCCCCAGCCGCCTGGGGGGCGTCGGTATCGTAGCCCATGAGGGTAGGCATATCGAAGGCAACGCTTAGACCGGTTTCCCCATGATCAAGAAGGTATTTGAAGCGGGCATTGGTCTCCTCTGCGCTACCGTAGCCAGCGAACATGCGCATGGTCCAGAGCTGTCCGCGATGCCCTGTGTGGTGAATGCCACGGGTAAAAGGGTATTTGCCGGGGAAGCCAAGCTCTGCTAGGTAGTTAAGCCCGGCGATGTCCTCCGGGGTGTAGAGCCTTTCAATGGGAATCCCCGAGGTGGTAACGAAACGATCTCGCCTCTGGGGAGACTCAGAGGCTTCCCTTTCCCATTCTGCCCGGGATTTTTTAATCTCCGCGAGCTTCTGCCGGTCAAACACACTACACCTCCATACTATTACCCTCGATAGTTTAAACTCTTCCTTACCTTATCCTGCTCGTCTAATTATAGGGTCGGAGCTTGGATAATACTCTGGTTGGCATGGCGAGCAATGTACTAAGTTAAGCATCTTCAGAGCAACGGCAACATTTGACTCATCGGGAAACTCGAGGTCGAATTTCGTGCCGTCCCGCTCCTTCTCTTTGCTGGCATGGGGTAAGTCTGGAAGTGGAGTATGTGGGGCTAGAGCCCAACAATGCAGACGCTAACTACAGGAGCGTAGGGCTCACTGCCCATGTTATGAGCGAGGCCCATCTTCGGCTCCTTTATCTGACGCTTATCAGCCCTGCCCTGAAGCTGGAGGTATAGCTCGTATATCATCCTGATACCGGAAGCACCTATGGGGTGTCCGAAGCACTTCAGCCCTCCATCGGGTTGCACCGGCAGAGCGCCGTCGAGGTGGAAAGTGCCCGCCTCAATGTCATCCTTCACCCGCCCCCTGGGACTGAACTGCATGTCCTCCATAGTGACTGCCTCAGTGATGGAGAAGCAGTCGTGGACCTCGGCCATGCTTATCTCCTTTCGGGGATCTTTAATACCCGCCTCCTCGTAGGCAGCCACGCCGGCACGGTAAGCCTCTTCGACGTGGGTATAGTCATATTCTGAGGTCATCCGGCCCGATGTAGGGCTGGCGCATATCTGAAGTGCCTTTATGTACACCGGATCGGGGCGGAACTTCTTGGCAATATCAGCGCGGGTGATGATAGCGGCGGAAGCGCCGTCGGAGACGCCACAGCAGTCGAACAGACCCAGTGGCCAGGCGATAATTGGAGCGTTTAAAACCTGCTCCAGGGTTAACTCCCTTCTCAAATGGGCCTTGGGATTGAGTGTGCCGTTGTGGTGGCTCTTGATCGATATCTTGGCCAGCATGGTCTTACCCTCTTCGGGGCTCAAGCCGTAGCGGTTGAAGTACCTGGTGGCCATAATAGCGAAGACCCCGGGCATGCTCGACTGGTAGTGGGTATTGGTGCGATTCTCCATGCCCGGTAGGCCGCTCATGCCCTCGTCTTTCAGCTTCTCGAAGCCTACCGCAAGGCAAACGTCGTGAATACCGGCGGCTACAGCATAGGAGGCACCCCTTATCGCCTCGTGGCCAGAGCTGCAGGCATTCTCTACCCGGGTAACCGGAAGGTACTGCAGCTTCAACGGCTCGCTGACGGAGCGACCTCCCATTCCACTGAAAAGGGTGCCTACCCACACGGCCTCGATATCTTTAGCCTCGACGCCGGCATCGGCGTAGGCCTCGCTCACCGCATCCACAATCAGGTCGCCGGGGCCTTTATCCCACAGCTCGCCAAACCTGGTGCAGCCCATACCTACAATGGCGACTCTATCCTTAATACTCCCTGACATCTCTTGCCTCCTTTAACACCTTATCGGCCTGGCCTTCCAGAAGTAGTTGGTGATGCCCCGATCGAATTGCAGCTTCCTGAAGGTCATCTCCACCTCAGTCCCCACCTCGATCTTGTCCGGGGCCCGATCGGTGAGATCGAAGAACGCCCTTCCCCCTCCCTCGAAGTCGATCAGCACGACCGAGGCGGGTGGATCGGCGACCTGGGCCAGTTGATCATGGGTGAAGCTGAAGACCTTGGCTTTCCTCCCAGCAAAGTTATAGTCCTCGAAATCATCCTGCGCCTGGCACTTGGCACACACGCGGATGGGTGACGTGCTCATGGCACCGTTGTCATACTGCGGGGTGCCGCAGCGCCTGCACTTGACGCCCCACAGTCCGAGGAGCACCCTCCTCTCCCGCCATATGGCCGATAAGCGGATGTGCTGCTTCTCGGGCCTCCTCGCCATCTCCAGCGGGACCAGCTCACGCCAGCGCAGATAGTCATTATAGTTTTCCAGCATCCGCTTGGACTCCAAATGGCTTTTCATCCCGCGGCGCTCCCCCAGCTTTTCTATGGCTTCGGTTACCTCCATAAGAAACGCATCGGCGCCATTTCCGTATCCGGCAAAGAGTATCTTATCTCCTGGCTTGGCCTCCTC
>Ga0307378_10002584_pt1 | contig 27405 bp, 25 predicted proteins | sample UN1MG_FD_202238 | JGI IMG/M metagenome (GOLD analysis project Ga0307378, IMG submission 202238) | Soil microbial communities from Risofladan, Vaasa, Finland - UN-1 | ecosystem: Environmental > Terrestrial > Soil > Coastal area > Acid sulfate soil | place: Finland: Risofladan, Vaasa | collected... | reverse complement strand
GGGACTTCCTCCACCGGCCGGCCCACGCAGAACTGCTCGAAGCCGCGCAGCTCCGGGATCTGGAGGTACGCGTTCGCGACGTCGCCGTTGTCGTCCAGGAAGATGGCTATTTTGCCGTGCCCTTCCAGGCGAGAGATGGGGTCGATTTCGATTTTCTTCATAACTATACTCCGTAAGGGCTGGTTCCGTTAGGAGCTTATATTAAACGAGCGGCGCTTCGCGCGGCGCTACTCGTCGCCTTCCTTGCGCTCGCCGCGCTGCACCCCCAACAACGACTTCGCCAGGCCGAAGCGGTAGAAGTAACCGGCGGGGTCGTCCAATTGGCCTAATATCCTGTCGGCCTCGGCCTGGGTGTCGGCGACAACTATCGAGGCAATAGCGGAGGCCAGTTTGGCGCCCATGTCGTTGACGTTGTCGGTGGGGCCGAAGCAGCCGCGACACGCCTGGCCCGCGACGATGCACGCCGCCTCGCAGCCGTCGCGCGTCGCCGGCCCGCAGCATATGATGCCCTGCTCGAGCAGGCACTTCTCCGGGTCGTTCTCGACGAGATGGATACGTTTGAACGCCGTGACCTGTTTCTCCTCCGACCGCTCGCGCGGGCACTCGTCGCACACGGCCTTGGTCCCGGCGATTACGGTCCCCTTGGGCGGGAGCTCGCCCGAGGCCACGGCCTCGACCGCGGCGATTACCCACTTCGGCTGCGGCGGGCAGCCCGGGATGTAGTAGTCGACGTCGACGACCTGGTCGAGGGCGTAGGCACGCTCCATCGCGCGCGGCAGCGTCAACTCGCCCTCCGGGACCTCGAAAGTCGTCTGGGGCCGCGTTCCGTCCGGGTTCACCACCGACGGGACGGTGTCGTACATCCGGTGCGCGATCTCTTCCGTAGTCCAGAAGTTGCCCAGCGAGGGTATGCCGCCCATTTGGGCGCAGGCGCCGAAGGCCACGAGGACCTGGCTCTTGCGCCGCATAAGGTGGGCGTGGTGCACGTCGTGGTCGTTGCGGACCGCGCCGTTGAAGAAGCCCACCGTAACGCCGCCGTCGGGGATGGCCTCTAAATCTTTGTCCTTGAAGTCGAGCGCGGTAGGCCAATATACGATGTCGGCCAGTTCCGCGACTTTCAAGATAACCTCGTCGATATCGACGATGGCTATCTCGCAGCCGCCGCAGCTCGCGGAGGGCATGAAGGCGAACTTGAATTTCTCAGGCATGGACTTCCTCCTTGGCCACGGCCGGGTCCTCGACGCCCTTGGGCATCGGCCCCAACTTCTTTATCGTCTCCGTAAAACCTTTCACCGTCTCGGCGAAGCGCTGAGCCTCCGAGGCACTTACCGACTCCAGCCGGAGCCTTTCGGGGTCGACGCCCATCTGCTGCAATACTTTTTTCAACAACGTAACGCGACGGAGAGCCTTGTAATTACCTTCCTGGTAATGGCAGTCGCCGGGGTGTCAACCGCCCACCAGGACGCCGTCCGCGCCGTGGGCAAAGGCGTCCAAGATGAATTGCGGGTCCACCCGGCCCGAACACATAACGCGGATGCCCCGCACGTTGGGCGGGTACTTGATGCGAGACGTGCCGGCCAGGTCCGCGCCGGCGTAGGCGCACCAGGTGCAGAGCAGGCCGACGATCTTGGGTTCGAAAGTTTCCGCCATTAGGACAACACCCCTTCGATCTCCGCCAGGATCTGTTCGTTTTTGAAGTGGCGTTGGTTCGCGGCGCCGGTGGTGCAGGCCGCGACGCAGGTACCGCATCCCTTACATAACGCCTCGTTCACTACGGAGACGCTCTTCTCCTCGTCGAACGAGATCGCGGTGTACGGACACAGGCCGATGCAGATCTTGCAGCCGCAGCACACGTCCTCGTCGATAACCGAGGTAATGGGTTCGATCTCGACGAGGCCCTTGTCCATGAGCACGAGGGCCTGCGCCGCCGCGGCCGAGCCCTGGGCCACCGCGTCCGGAATGTCCTTCGGGCCCTGGCACGCGCCCGCCAGGAAGACGCCGTCGGTGGTGGTCGATACCGGCGCGAGCTTGGCGTGCTTCTCGGTGAAGAACCCCTCGGCGCCGCAGCTGATGCCGAAGGTGCGCCGGACTTCGTCGGCGTCCTCGCGCGCCTCGAGCCCCGTGGCCAGGACCACCATGTCGACCGGGACGCGGCGATACGCGCCGATGAGCGTATCCTCGCAGCACACGACGAGCTTGCCCACCTCCTCCGGCCTCTCGGCGACGTTGGTAACCTCGGCGCCGCGGCCGCGAACGAAGAAGACGCCCTCCTCCAACACCCGGTCGTAGAATTCCTCGTACCCTTTGCCGAAGGTCCGCATGTCGATGTAGAACTGGAAGACCTCGGCGCCGGTCTTCTCCTTGATGAGGTGGGCGAACTTGAGCGAGTACATGCAGCACACCCGCGAGCAGTACCGGTTGTAATTCTTATCCCGCGAGCCGACGCAGTGGAGGATGCCGATGGACTTCGGCTCCTCGCCGTTCTCCATAACGACCTCGCCCTCGGTGTAGCCGTCGGCCCGGTTCATCAATTCGAACTCCAAACCCGAGATGACGTTGGGGAGTACGCCGTACCCCAGCTCCCGAATGCGCCGCGGGTCGAAGGTCTTGAAACCGGTGGCGATGATTATAGTCCCTATGTCGAGCTCGAGCTCCTCCTCGGCCGCGTCGAGGTCGACGGCTTCCTTGGGGCAGATGTCCTCGCAGATGCGGCAGGCGTCCAAACCCTCCTCGGCCTGCGTGAAATGGATGCACTCGGAAGTCTCGACATACGGCACGTTGGGCACGGCCTGCTTTATCGGGACCCGTATCGCCGAATTGGACGAGAGCGTCAGCTCGTCGTGGACGATCGCGCGGCCGAGGCGGTCGACGGCCGTGATGGCCCCCGTGGGGCACACCGAGGCGCACGCGCCGCAGGCGATGCATTCGTCCGAGGGCCGGCCGTACGGCGGCGCCACCTCCGCCTCGTGGCCCCGTTGGACGTAGCCGATGGCGTAGGCTTTGACGCGCTGCTCGCATAAGCGGACGCACAGGCCGCAGAGGATGCACTTGCGCGGCTCGTCGCCGTCGCGCGCCGCGGCGGGGAAGCGCGAGCCGTCGACGCCGTACTCCTTCGCCAGCTCGTGCAGGACCTCGGCGTCGGGCGCCTGGGCCAGCAGCAGCTCCAAAACCAGTTTGCGCGCCCGCCGAACGTCCTCGTCGTCGGTAACGACCTCCATACCGTCGGTGGCCGGGAGCACGCACGAGGCGGCGAGCCGGGGCGCCCCGCCCTTCTCGGTTACTTTGACCTGGCAGAGACGGCAGGAGCCGTAGGGCTCGAGAAAATCCACGTAGCAGAGCGTCGGGACGTCGACGTTGGCGGCTTTACAGGCGTCCAGAACCGTCTTCCCTTCTTCCAGTTCGACCGCTTTGCCGTTAACAGTGAGGTTCAACATGGACCGACTCCTTTTGCCATTAACGGCGGACTATGGCGTCCTGGTTACATACGTCGTAACACGCCGCGCACTTGATGCACTTGGCGGCGTCGAGGACGTGGGGTTGGTCTTTCGTCCCGGTAATGGCGCCCTCGGAACACACTTTGGCGCACGCGCCGCACCCGGTGCATTTATCCTCCAATATCGAGTACGTAATGAGCGCTTTGCATATTCCCGCGGGGCACTTCTTGTCGCGTATGTGGGCCTCGTACTCGTCGCGGAAGAACCGTATCGTCGAGAGCAGCGGGTTGGGGGCGGTGGTGCCCAGGCCGCAGAGCGCCGTCTCCTTGACGGTCCGGCCCAGCTCCTCCAGGAGCTCAACGTCGCCCTCCCGGCCTTCGCCCTTCGTTATCCGCTTGCAGATGTCGTGCATCTGCTTCACGCCCTCGCGGCAGGGCGTGCATTTCCCGCAGGACTCCTCCTGCAAAAAGTCGAGGAAGTACCGGGCGACCTCGACCATGCAGGTGTCGTTGTCCATGACCACCATACCGCCCGAGCCCATCATCGAACCGGCCGTGGTCAAGGCGTCGAAGTCTATCTTGAGGTCGAGGTTGTCCCCGGGAATACACCCGCCGGACGGCCCGCCCGTTTGCACGGCCTTAAACTCGCGCCGACGCGGTATCCCGCCGCCGACGTCGAAGACGACCTCGCGTAGCGTAATGCCCATCGGCACTTCGACCAGGCCGGTGTTGTTGACGTTGCCGACCAGCGAGAAGACCTTGGTGCCCTTGCTGTTCTCCGTGCCGATGCCCGCGAACCAATCGCCGCCGCGGTTCATTATGACCGGGACGTTGGCCCAGGTCTCGACGTTATTGATTATGGTCGGCTTGCCGAAGAGACCTTTTTGCGCCGGGTACGGCGGCCGCGGCCGCGGCATACCGCGCTCGCCCTCGATGGAGGCCAACAGCGCCGTCTCCTCGCCGCACACGAAAGCGCCCGCGCCGCGGGCGATCTTGACGTCGAAATCCAAACCCGAACCGAGGATGTTCTTGCCCAGCAGGCCGGCCCCGCGCAGCTTATCGAGCGCCACGCCCAAAACGTCGACGGCGTGGGGGTACTCGCGCCGCACGTATATATACCCTTCCTTGCAGTCGCCGACGGCGTACGCGCCGATAATCATCCCCTCGATGACGGCGAAGGGGTCGCCCTCCAGAACGCTGCGGTCCATGTACGCGCCCGGGTCGCCCTCGTCCGCGTTGCAGACGACGTACTTCTCGTCCCCGGCCGCGGCCCGGCAATAATCCCATTTCTTACCCGTTGAAAAGCCTGCGCCGCCGCGGCCCCTGAGGCCCGATTTCGTTACGTTCTCGATCACTTCCTCGGACGATCTATCGTGGAGCGCTTTATACAGGCCGAAGAAGCCGCCCCGGCCTATATACTCTTCCAATTCCGTCGGGTTAATGAACCCGCAATCCCGCAGCGCGATTTTCAACTGGTTCTTGAAGAACGGGAGGTCCTGGTACGTAAGCACTTCGGCAAGGTCGCCGTCGCCCGCCGAAACGCCATACGGCTTGATAGTACCGTCGGTAATGAATTCCTCGGACTCGAGCCGGCATAACGCCCACGAAGCCTTGTCTTCGCCGGCGGCGAGTGCCGCTACCAGCTTCTCGGCCTTGGAGGGGGTAATCTTTTTATAGATTACGCGCGAGTGCCCCGGCCGCCAGACGTCGACCAACGGTTCGACCGCGCAGAACCCTATGCACCCGGTAGGTACGACGTCGGCGTCGTAGCCTTCCCGCTGCACGGCGTTGACCAAAGCCAACATCACGGGGTCCGCTCCGTTGGCTTTACCGCACGTGGCGGAGCCCACGGCGATGCGCACCTTCGCCGGGTAAAGCGCGGCCAAGCCCCTTTCCTTTGCGTCGTGGAGGTCCTTCAGATTCGCTATCGCCATATCAACCACCTAAGCCGTCCGTCAGGCTCCGGTAAGACCCTCGGCCTACGCTGCGGTTACCTTCTCCTCTTCCGCGGCGCCCTCTTTCAGTTTCCGGATAATTTCTCCGGCCTTCGTCGTAGTCACGTGACCGTAATATTCCTCGTTCGCCACTATGATGGGCCCTAACGCGCACGCGCCAACGCAGTGCACGCTCTCGAGCGAGACGTCGCCGTCATCGGAGGTCTCCCCCGGCGCCACGCCGGTCTCGTCGATGACCTTCTCCAGAATCGCCTGCGCGCCGCGGACGATACACGCCGTACCGGTGCACACCTTGACGTGAGACCTTCCCTGCGGCGCGCCGGAAAACGCGTTGTAAAAAGTCGAAAGGCCGAGGATACGCTCCAGCGGAACGTGGAGCCTTTCGGCGGCCATAATGAGGACCTTCTCCGGGACGTAGTTGAACTCGTCCTGGACATCCAACAACAGCTCGATTAAACTGGCGTCACTCCGGCGGAAATTTTCCACCAACGTCTCGGCCCGTTCCATATCGATAGCCATATCGTATCCTCCCGCAACCGCGGCGCCGGCCGGCTGGGGCGTTATTCCCCGGCCGCGGCCCGGGCCTTTTCTTTCTCCTCGAGTTTCTTGGCCTTAATAGTCGTACCCTCGATCGCGATGATAAGCTTGGAGGGGTACGGTATGCGCGGGCATTTCTCCATACAGTCGCCGCAGCTGTTGCACTTCTCGAGGTCGACGTACCGCGCTTTCTTTTTAACCGTCACCTTGAAGTTGCCGACGAAGCCGTCCACGTTGGTGACTTCGGAATAGGTGAGGAGCTCGATATTAGGGTGGACGCCGACGTCCACCATCTTGGGCGTCAGGATGCAGGCGGCGCAGTCGAGCGTGGGGAAGGTTTTGTCGAATACCGACATATGGCCGCCGATACTGGCCTCGCGCTCGACGAGGTATACTTTCTTGCCGGCGTCGGCGATGTCGAGCGCGGCCTGAATGCCGGCGATGCCGCCGCCGACCACCAACGCCGCGGGCGTAACCTCCACCACCGTGGGGGTCAGCGCCTCCTGCAGCGCTACCCGCCGCACCTCGCCGTGGATGAGCTGCTTCGCCTTGTCGGTGGCCAGCTCGCGGTCCTCCGAAACCCACGAGACGTGTTCGCGGATGTTGGCCATCGCGAACAGGTACGGGTTAAGGCCCGCCTCGGCGCACGTGCGCCGGAACGTCCGCTCGTGCATCAAGGGCGAGCAGGAGGCCACGACGACGCGGTTGAGGCCCAGCTCGCGGATGTCTTTTTTTATAAGCTCCTGGCCGGGGTCGGAACACATGAACTGGTATTCGCGCGCTACGACGACGCCGGGCAACTTCGCCGCGTCCTCCACCACCGCCGGCACGTCGACCATACCCAGGATGTTGTGGCCGCAGTGACAGACGTAGACGCCGGTTCTCGGCTCTTTCTCTTCGCCGGTTTTGGGTTCTTCTTCCGCTACCATCGTTACCTCCGGCTCAGACTATCTTTGCCAACAAGGCGTCAGCGGATACCCTGTGGTTATCGATGTCGAGCTCGCCGGGCGGGACGCCCAGCGCGAGCCCCACGATTTGCGTAAAATATAAGACGGGGATGTTGAACTCCTCGCCGTAGTAATCGCCGGCTTCCTTCTGGAAGTTGTCGAGGTTGAACTGGCAGAGGGGACAGCAGGTCACGATCCCGTCGGCGCCGTGCTCCTGGGCGGTCTTGAGCAGCAGGCCGACCATGCGCGCCGCGATCTCGGGCTGGGTAGTTATGAAGGTCCCGGCGCAGCACTTGGTCTTCACCGGGTAATACGCCACCTGGGCGCCCAACAGCTTCAGGTAGTCGTCGAACTTCGTGGGTTGGTCGTAGTCGTCGAATTCGTTCTTGGGCCGGACGATCTGGCAACCGTAATAAGGCGCGAGCCGCACCATCGCCAAATCGCGGATAATCTTGGCCTTGAGGACTTCCTCCGGTACGTCGTTGATGTAGACGTCGAGTAAGTGGCGAACGCGGACCTTGCCCTCGTAGCGAAGGTCGGCGGCGGCCAGCGCGTCGTTGACGACGCCGAACAACTTCGGGTCCTCGGCCATGTAGTGCACGGCGTTGTTGAGGACCGCGAAGCACGCGCTGCACGGCGCGACGACCTCGACCGCGCCGTTGGACGAGGACGACATCTTTTCCGCTATCGCCAGGTTGCGGCTCGCGACGGAGAAGGCCTCGACGTGGTCGTAGGACATATAGGCCGTAGCGCCGCAGCAATTCCAGTCCTCGACCTCTCTCAAATCCAACCCCAGCGCCGGCGCCGTGGCCTCTATCGACCGGCCGTAGGGTTTCGCCGTCGCCTCGATAGAACACCCGGGGTAGTACGCGTACGTCGTCATGGCCGCATCGCCGCCTCTTCGCGCGACCTCGCTATTATCTTTCTAACGTCGCTCGCGCTCTTGGATTTCTTGGGGAACACCTCGAGCCGGCCGGTCGTGAGGAGGCTCAAACCCATCCCGGCGTATTTGAACGCGCCGAAGATGTTGGTGGCCAGGAAGTACCTCATCAAGAGCCACATCTCGTTGCTGCGGCCCAGCCAGCGGACGACGCCCGCGAAATTCTTCGCCAGCGCCCGGGCCCGCTTCGACGCCGGGTTCTCGTACCTCTCGCGCATGGCCATCTGTTTTAACTTGTAGAAGAAATCGGTCAGCTTGATCTCTTTGGGGCACTTGACGTAGCAGGAGTAACACGAGGCGCACATCCAGATCATGTTGCTGCCCAGGACGCGGTCGCGGTAACCGGCGCGGGTGAGGGCCATCACCTCGCGCGGCGTATAATCCATGTCGCGGGCGGTGGGGCAAGTCCCGGAGCACGTGCCGCACTGGATGCACGCCGCCACCGCCTCGCCCCCCGGCATAGCGAGGATCTCGTTCAAGAAGCCCAGGTCGGGCGTCTCGCGCCAAATAGCTTTGCCTACCTCGGCCATAAGGCCTCCTTAGACGGTTCGGTAAGCTCCGAAATTTTGGGATTTGCGCAGCTTTTTCTTAAGCCACGACGAAGGAGCTTAGCTGCAAAGATGTCGGAACCGCCGTGGCGCTTTAGAACTCTCACGTTGAACTTCAGCTCAGCAAGATGGCAAACTCTAATACCGTGCCCTCGCCCACCTTCGACGTTATCTTTAAAAAATCGACGTTACCCCGTATGTTGGGAAGGCCCAAGCCGGCGCCGAAGCCCATCTCGCGAACCTCGGGGGTGGCGGTGGTCCAACCAGGTTGCATCGCTTGTTCGATATCCGGTATCCCCGGGCCCCGGTCTTCGACGACCACGTATATGCACAGCGGCGTTACGCGCGCCTTTACGGTCCCCTCCCTGGCGTAGACCGTAACGTTGACCTCGGCCTCGAAGCACGCTATCGCCGCGCGCCGGACCACCTGGGGCGATATGGCCAATTTCTTTATCAGCCGCTTTATTTGGATGGCGCCGGCCCCGGCGTTGGCGAAGTCGCCCCCCATTATCCTTTTTTCGGTCTCGATGGCCTCGTCGGCCGCCACCCCCGCGCAACCTCTGACCTTGTCGAAGTCTATTCCCTCCCGGGTCCAGATAAAATCGGCGCCGGTCATCGCGCGCCGCTATTCCCCTCTGCCGGGTGGGATATACGCCCCGCTCTTCGCGCCGAGTTGGTAGACCAAGCCGCACGACTCGTACATCGTCTTGGGCGTAAGTATCACCGGAAGGCCGATCTCGCGGGCGTAATCGACGACTTCCGCCTCCGGCGCCTTACCGCGCACGAAGCAAATACCGATAAGGTCGATCATGTCCGCGGCGCGTAATATCTGGATCTTCGCCAGGCCGGTGATAAGAAACGCCTCGACGTCCCTACAGCAGAGGATGTCGCTGACGAGGTCCGAGGATATCACGACGCCGACGTCGCGGTCCAAGCCGTCTTCGCCGGTCAAGACTTCGGCGCCGAGCTTTTCTGCAATATCGCGTATCCTTACGGCCAAAGGGGATACTCCGCCCGGGAGCTTTAGTAATTTGCTACGTTTTTCACAAACCCGCCTAAAAACTAATCGCGCTAAGGTTAAATCCGCGCCATTAAGAAGGTGAAATAAACGGAACGTGATTTTAAAAGAACCGGTTTCAAATGTCAAGGTTTTTTTCGGCGTCCGACCCCCAAACGCCCCACAAAGGCCGGCAAAAACGGCTTCGCCCCGAACGTCCCGAAACGTATCCCGGGAGCCGTCGCCTTAGGCCGCTACCCCTTGATGACCCCCAACGGCTCGAGGCGCGCCACCGCCTTCGAAATGCCGGCGTTGGTCACGACGTTGACTACGTCGCTCACGTCCTTGTAGGCGTCGCTCATCTCCTCGGCCAGCGTCTTGGGCGAGCGGCACACGACCTCGACGCCGCGGTCCTCCAGCTCGCGCGAGATGGAGCGGCCCTTGGCCCGCCTCGTCGCCTCCTTGCGGCTCATTACGCGGCCCGCGCCGTGGCAGGTCGAGCCCCAGGTCTCGGCCATCGCGCGCGCCGTCCCCAGCAAGACGAACGACTCGGTGCCCATATCCCCCGGGATGATAACCGGTTGGCCCAGGTCCCGGTACACGTCGGCCAGCTCGGCTCGGCCCGGGCCGAAGGCGCGGGTGGCGCCCTTGCGGTGGACGAGCAACTCCTCGCGCCGGCCGTCGACGTCGTGGGTCTCGAACTTGGCGATGTTGTGCGCCACGTCGTACACCAGGTTCATCCCGACGGCGCGCGGCGACATCTCCAACCTTTTGGCGAAGACCTCCTCGGCCCAGTTCATCATTATCTGCCGGTTGGCCCAGGCGTAGTTGGCCGCGGCGTTCATCGCGCCCAGGTAGCCCCGGCCCTCGTCCGAGTTTATGGGCGCGCACGCCAGCTGCTGGTCCGGAACCGATATCTTATAGCGGCCCATCGCGCCGCGCATTACTTTGACCCAATCGTCGCACACCTGGTAGCCGAGGCCGCGGGAACCGGAGTGAATCATAAGCGTGACGCCGTCGGGCTCGAGGCCGAAGGCGCGCGCGGCGCCCTCGTCGAAGAGCTCCGCCACCCGGCCTATCTCGATGAAGTGGTTGCCGGCCCCCAACGTCCCGAGCTGCGGCCGGCCGCGTTCCAACGCCCGCGCCGACAGCGCGCCGGGGTCCGCGCCGGGCAGCGAGCCGCCGGCCTCGGTGCGCTCGAGGTCGGCCGCGTCGCCGAAGCCCTGCGCCACGGCCCACCGCGCGCCGTCCCGCAGCGCCCTTTTGAGTTCGGCCTCGCTCAGGCGGAGCTTGCTCTTGGTGCCGATGCCGCACGGTATGGCGTCGTACAGGCCCTGCAGCAGCCCGCGGACCTTGCCCCGTACGTCGTCGACGGTAAGCGACGTGCTCATAAGGCGGACGCCGCAGTTGATGTCGTAGCCCACGCCCCCCGGCGAGACGACGCCGTCGCGCTCGCGCGTCGCCGCCACGCCACCGATGGGGAAGCCGTACCCCCAGTGGATATCCGGCATGGCGAGCGAGTAACCGACTATGCCCGGCAGCGCGGCGACGTTCGCCACCTGCTGCGGCGTCTTGTCCATCCGCAAGTGCCCCAGCATTTTTTCGTCGGCGTATATCATGCCGTCGACGCGCATGCGGCCGTCGTACGATTTCGGCAGCCGCCAACGCCACGCGTCAACCTTCTCCAGCGGTCCTTGCCATTCTTCGGCCATCATCATCCCCCGTTCATAATGTGTATACCTTGACCCCGAGCGTAACCAGCTTCTCCGTCAGGTTGAACTTGGGGTCGAAGGCGCCTTTATTCCACGACCTGACGGGCTCCCGCCATTCCTGGCGGGTCGACGCGTACCGGTACTCCACGACCAAAGAGAAGCCGGTCGCCGGGTCCGGGAAGAACTCCAAACCGGCGAGCGCCGCCCAGCCGGTGCCGAAGCTCCCTTTATCCGAAAGTACGTCGGAATTATCCATTACGATGCGGTGGTAGTTCGTCCAAACCGCGCCGCCGCCGGCGTAAGGCCGGAGCCTCATCCGCCACAGCGGAACCCGCGCGCGGCCGCCCATTAAAAAGGTGTCACCTTCACCCTTCAACTCCGTAGGGGGGACGGGATACTCCTCCCCTTCCCGGGCCGGCGCGTCGCCGGAGGCGTAGGTATAACCCCACTGCAGCTCGGGTGCGACGAGCCAGCTCGCCGGCTCGTACGCCACCTCGCCGAAGTACGCGTACCCCGCTCCGCTCCCCGACCAGAGCTCGTGGTCGTTCGCGCTGTGGCAGCCGCCGACGTTGAAGCCGAAAGAGATGCGGCCCGGAAGGTCCGCGTCCGCGGACGCCCCCGCGCCGGCCGAGGTCATAGCCATTAAAAATATCACCGTTGAACGCCGCATCGCGGCCCCCTGTCATTTAAAACAAAAAGAAGCGAAATACGCCGCCGACCTGCAGCTCCTCGAAAACGAAATCCTCGTCGGCGCCGGCCGGCAAATCCGACCACGCCGAATACGCCCGGCCGTTCAGAACCTGTAGGCTCAGCGTCTGGCCGCCGCCGGGCGCGAACTCGACGCCGCCCACCAACGCCCAACCGAGGCCCGAGCCGGACCTCGACTTCATCGTGCCTCCGTACCAGGTCTGCACCTCGCGCCGCGGCCACGCGGCGAGGAAGGCCGGCCCGCCGTACGCCGCGAGAACGTCGCCCACGAACGGGTAACCGTAGTAGCCGCCGGCGGTCAGTTGCGTCGCGTACAAGCCCAGGTACCGCGCGGGCTCGGGGTACTCCTCTATATCCCACTCGGGCGCGTCGCCCCGGCTCCAGCTCGCGCCGCCCGTAACGTACGGCAGCGTGACGGCGGGGCTGAGCCGGCAGCCGAACTCGCCGCGGAAGGCCGCGCCCCGGCCCGACGCCGCGACGCGGTTGCCGGCCGCGGCGCTGCGGCCGAAGGCCGCGTTCAGGCCTTTGAACGCCCGCCCAGGCGGCGGCGGTTTTTCGCCGGCCGCGGCCGCCGCCGTTAGCGCTGTTATCGCAACCGTTATTATAGTAATATTGTGCAACGCCTATCCGCCTCGGTACGCCGTATATTACGTTTTAACCCCGCGCCAAAGCAACCGTTTTTTGCCGCCGAACCGTAAATGGCCGCGAAAATACGAGACAACCTCATCGACGGCTGGCGCGAAAACCTCGCGCGGTGCCTTCGTTGCGGCCTGTGCCGCGAGGTGTGCCCGGCCTTCCGCGCGACGGCCTCGGAGCGCTTCTCGCCGCGGGGCCGGCTGGCGCTGCTGGAGGCGGCGCTGGAGGGCGAGCCCCCGGCCGAGGAGTTCGGCGCGCCGTTCCTCGAGTCGCTGGCGTACTGCTTGAGCTGCCGCGCCTGCGCGGAGCGCTGCCCCTCGGGCGTGGCCGGCGACGTGTTGGTCCTCGCGGCGCGGGAGGCGGGGCTCTGCCGCGGCGGCCTCCCCTTCTTCAAATCGTGGGCCTACCGCCTCGCGCTGGGCCGGCCCTGGCTCCTGGCGCTGCTGACGCGGCTGTTGTACGTCGCGCAGCAGCTGCACCTCCTGCCCTTCGCGCTGTGGTTCTTCGGCCTACCGCCCCGGCTGGCGCTTCCCAAGCTGGAGGCGAAGCCCTTCGACGCCTCCCGGGAACAATACTTCATACCGGCGGAGGGGACCGAGTGGCGCGGCCGGGTCACGTACTTCGCCGGCTGCGGGACGACGTACCTTTACCCCGCCACCGCTCGAGCGGTGGTCGAGCTCCTCACCCGGGCCGGCTACCTGGTCTTCGTACCCGCCGCGCGCCGGTGCTGCGGCATCCCGGCGCTCGCGAACGGCGACGTCGACCTGGCCCGCGAGCTCGCCGCGGGGAACGTAGCGGCCCTCGCCGGCGACGACCCGGTCGTCGTCGACTGCGGCAGCTGCGGCACGATGCTCACGTATTATTATAACGACGTGCTGGACGTCCCGGGCGCGGCGTCTTTCAAGGAGCGGGTGAAGGATTTTACCGAGCTAATCCCGCCCGACGTTATCGAGGCGCGGGACGACGGCCGCGTCACGTATCACGACCCGTGCCACCTGGCGCGGGGGCTGGGCGTCACCGCGGAGCCGCGGACGCTTTTAAGTAAAATCGGCCGGCTCGTCGAGTTGGAGGCGCCGGGGGCCGTGACGTGCTGCGGCGGCGCCGGCGCGTACGGCCTGACGTACGACGACGTCTTCGCGAAGATAGGGGGCGAGAAAGCCGCGGCGGTAGAAGCCACCGGCGCGGACGTCGTCGCGACCGGCTGTCCGGCCTGCGTCTTATATATTAACGAGGCGCTGCGGCGCCGGGGCGCAAAGGCCGAGGCCCGGCACACGGCGGAGGTGTTGAACGAGGGCGGCGGGCCGTAGGGGCGGAACGCGTTCCGCCCCACGGGCGCCGTTACGAAACGCAACCCGCTTCCTTGACAACGCCGCCGCCCCTAAGGTTTAAAATTTCATAGAGAGCGCGAACCCTTTTACCAACGGGAGGTAGTGCGATGCGCAGCGTATTCGGCCTCGTAATGATATTGGCCTGCCTCGCGCCGGCTGCGGCGGACCAGTTCCTCGTCGGCGAGCGCGGGACCGACGGCGACTACCCGTTCCGCGGCTGTTGAGGGAGCGAGGCCTGCAGGATGCAGGACCTCGTGCTGCAAACGGACGCCCTTCCCGCCGGCCGCGTCACCAGGTGGGAGTGGTTCGGCGTCGGCAAGGAGGTCAAGGCCGGGAAATACTTCAAGTTCCGCCTTACGCTGTGCCACACCTCGCGGCGCGCGCTGACCGAGAAGTACGCCGACAACTACGACGGCAACACGCCGGCGCAAGTCTTCTACCGCGACCCCGTACAATTCGACCCCAAACTCAACGATTGGTTCGGCTTCACCTGCGACGCGCCGTTCGATTATAACGGCCGCGATAACCTCATCGTCGAGGTGTGGTGGGCGGGGCAGGAGAACGAGGCCAACGCCTACACCGACTGGGGCCGGGACTTCATGGGGCGGTGCGTCGTGTCGTTCGTAACGAAAGGCATACCGGAATGCGGCTACCCCGACGCCGGCCGCGTCCAGGACTATATCCACTACATGCGAATAACGATGACCGGCGTCGCCGTCTCGCCCACGTCGCTGGGGCGGGTGAAGGGGTTGTTCCGGTAGGGGCGCAACGCGTCGGGGCGCAACGCATAAGGGCGCAACACGTTGCGCCCCTACGATGAACGTTTTATGACGTTCGACCGCCACAAACACCACCGCCGGTCTATCCGCCTCCGCGGCTACGATTACGCGGCGGCCGGGGCGTATTTCATTACGATATGCACGTACGGCCCGGAACGTCTGTTCGGGGCCGTCGACGGCGACGCGGTTCGTTTGAACCAATACGGCCTCGTCGCCCGGGAGGAATGGTTGCGTTCCGCGGCCCACAGGCCCGAAATCGAATTGTACGCGTTCGTCGTTATGCCCAACCACGTCCACGGCATCGTAATTATAACGGACGACGCTGTAGGGGCGCAACGTGTTGCGCCCCCACGCGTTACGCCCCTACCCGAAACGAACGCACAACGACCGGCGGCATACAGGCCGCCGGGGTCGTTGGGGTCGTTCGTCGCCGGGTTCAAAATGGCCGTAACGAAACGCATCAACCTATTGCGCGGGACGCCGGGCGTGCGGGCGTGGCAACGTAATTATTACGAACGGATCATCAGGGACGACGATGAGGCCGCGCGCATCCACGCGTATATTTACGACAACGCCGGCCGTTGGCCCGAGGACGATTATTACCGGCCGTAGGGGCGCAACGCGTAGGGGGTTGTTCCGGTAGAGCCGATCGGCCCCGTACCTACCACCCCATCGCCTCCAGCCGGGCGAGGTTGGCGCGGACCTCGGCCGAATGGGGGGCGATGCGGGCCGCGCGCACAAGCTCGGCCTTGGCCTCGACGTACCGCCCCCGGGCGATGAGCGCCAGCGCGTACGCGTTCATCAAGCGCACGTCGTTATACTCGTGGACGTTCTCGGCCAGCAGCTTAAACGCCTCGTCGTCGCGGCCTTCCCGCCGATACATAGCCGCCAGAAGGAGGACGACGTCGGGGTCGTTGTAGCCGCACGCCAGCGTCTCCTCCAGCTCGCGCTTGGCGCGTTCGCGCTCGCCCCGCTCGAGGTAAATAGCGGCCACCAGCCGGTGGGTCTTGCCGTCGTGGGGTTTGAGCGCCACGGCCACGCGGGCGTGTTTCAGCGCCCCGTCGAGGTCGCCCTCGGCCTGGTCCGCCATCGCCAGGTACGCGTACGCCATATACGACATATACTCCTCCCCCCCGATGGCGACGGCCTTATGCGCCGCCCGGCGCGCCTCCTCGTACCGGCCCTGGTCAAAGTAAAACCGGGCCAGGTTGATGTAAGGCACGGACGAGTCGACGTCGAACGCGGCGGCGCGTTCGAGATAGTACGCCGTCCGGCCCGGGTCGCCGCGGTACTCGTAGAAGAGGCCGTGGTATTCCCAAACGCTTACGGCGAGGTTCAATCCCTGGTCCGGGTCGCCTTTGCGGTAGCGCCGGGCCGTCGCGAAAGCGCCGGCCCGGGCCAACACCTCGGCGTCCAGCGGCCACGCCTCCTCGGGCCCGGTCTCGCGGTCGGCCAGCCCCAGTATGAAACCCGCCGGCCGGCCCCGCCGGCAAAAGGCGCGGCGCTGGTGGGTCTGGTACAGGAAGAAATAATCCACGAATACCGGGCGGGCGCCGACCTCGCGCCAAATCAACGCCGACAGTTTGTCGATGTCGAAGCGCTCGTCGTTGATGTTGTAGAGCTCTACGTCCGGGCGCTGTCGGAGGGTGTACTGGCGGAACCAATAGAGGAAGTTGGACGTCGTCGTGCCGGAGACGTAAACCGCCCGATACCCCACCGGCAAGACTATCTGACGGCCGTAATAGGATATGAATTCCGGGTCGCGCCGCTGCCGCGGCCACTCGCGGGCCAACGAGAACGCGACGGCCGCCGCGGCAACGGCCGTCACGGCGACGCGCAATTTCCCGCCCGCGGCGCGGAAGAGGGCCGCCGCCCCACACGCCGCACACGCGAAGGCCAGGCCTACGAACGGCAATTGATAACTCGCCAGGTCCGGGATGTCGTAGCAGAGGAGAAAGGCCGTGTTCAAAACCAACACCGCGACGACGGCCGCCGCGGCCGCCCGGGCCCGCCGCCATAAGAGCCACAAGCCCAGGGGCGCGAGGAATACGAACGGCCCGCCGCTCCGCCACACCGCGGCGAAAAGCTCGCGCAGCCGCAAGGTCGCGAGCAGCCACGTCGGCGCCCTGAAGTTATAGGAGAACTGGCGGCCGGTGGCGTGGATGACGAACGTCCGGAGGTCGCTGATGCCGGTCCAGGTCCAGGTTAGGGGCGGCGCGGCGACGGCGCGTATGGGTAAAAATAGCGCCGCCGATAACCCCAGCGCCCAGCAGGCCGCGGCCAACCAAACGACGCGAACCGGCGGCCGGCGGGCCGCGCCCCATACGGCGAGCAATACCAAAACGTACGCGAACGCCGTCAAATGGACGCCGGCGCCCAGGCCGCCCAGGAACGCCGCCGCTATATAAGGCCGGCCGTCGCCGCGATGCGTCAAGTCGAGGATTAAAAGCGCGCCGAGCAGCAAAGCGAAGGCCGCGCCGTAGACCTCTACCGACGTAGCCTCCAGCCATAACGACGGCGCCCCGGCGAAAAGTACGCCGGCCAGGACCGCGAACGCCGCTAAGCCGGCGTCGTCCCGGCCGTTCCCGCGGCCTACGCGATACGCCCCCCACGCGAGCAGCGCCGGCGCCAGCGCGACCGCCAACGCGTTGGCGACGTCCGCCGCGGCCGCGGCCCACGCCGCCGGCAACACCGAAAGCGGGAGCGCGAGTATTTGCAGGTAAACGGGGTACCCGGTGGGGTGGGCGATGCCGAGCACGGAGGCCGCGGCGACGAAATCGCCCCAGTCGCCGCCGGCCGGCGCCCGGGCCGCGGAGGCGACGTACAACGCCGCGGCGGCGACGTACGTCGCGCCGAAGACGAGCAACGCGGATTTTCCGGCGATGCGCCTCATCGTCCCGCCTCCGGTCCCGCGGCCGGGTAACGCTCGAGCAGCGCCTGGAATTCGGGCCTGTCGCGGCAGCTCGCGAGGTCCGGGTCCTCCCGCGCCATCGGCCCGTAGCGGCCCGGCTTAAGCTCGAGGGCGAGCGCCAGGTGTCCCAAGGCGGCGTCGGGCCGCCCCTCCCCCGCCCGCAGGCAGGCGAGGTTATAGTGGGCCTGGGCGTCGCCCGGGTTGAGCTCGAGCGCGGCCTCGAAATCCTTTGCCGCGGAAGTCGCGTCCCCCAGCTTTAAGAAGTTCACGCCGCGGGCGGTATGCGCGCGCGACGCGTAGGCGTTGAGCTCGAGCGACCTGTCGAAAGCCGCGACCGCGGCGCGGCTGTCGCCGGCGGCGTCGTACGTCAACCCCAACTCCCACCAGAACTCGGCGTCGTCGACGTAGCGCGGCTTCGCCGCCTCGAACGCCGCCAGCGCCTTGTCCAAGTCGCCCCGCTCGCGGAAGATGACGGCGCCGACGTACCCGCCCTCGCCGGTTTCGTCCGCCGCCAGCGTTTCGGCCACTTCCGCGGCCTCGCCCGCCCGGCCGGCGGCGAACAGCACGCGCGCCAGCTTGGCGCGGATAGCGGCACTTCCGGGAGCTAGCTCCAGCGCCCGCCGGTAATATTTCACCGCCTCCTCCTCCCGGCCCGACACCATATAAATGCTGGCTAAATTCTGGTAGCCGTCGGGGTCGTCCGGGAGAAGACGGACGTACGACTTCAACAACTCCTCCTGGGGTTGGATGATGCCGCGGTCGGCCAGGTGATTGCTCAAGCGGGAATAATATATCGTGACGAGCCGCGCAAAAAACGGGTCGCGAAGCTCGCCCCGGCCCTTTTCCTCGATTTCGGCCATCAAAGCCGTGAAGGCCCGAATCGACGCCGCGGCGCGCCGGCGCACTTCCGCCGGGGGAGGTTCCTCCGTTACCACCTCCAACGCCAGATCGTACGGAACGAAATATTTCCGCAACCTCTTGCTCCGGTCGCCCAGCCCCCAGAACATCCGGCGACGGCCCGCGTTCTCGGCAATTATGGCCGCGATGACCTCGGGTAAAATGAAGTCGTCGCTCGAGCGGAAGACGATTCCGGAAACGTCGTAGTCGCCGCGCGCCACGGCCCGCTCGGCGAGAACGCGCACCTCCGCCTCTTCCGGGACGACCAGGTCCGGGTTGCGGCGCGCGAGCGCCGTTAAATACCCGCGGCTCGCGAGCCGGATCTGGTCCACGACGGCCACGTCGGGCCGGGAGCGCCGCGCGTAAAGGTTGTACCAGGTTATGAAGGTGTTCGTGTCGCCGCTGGGGAAGAAGAGGGCTTTCTCCGGCAGCGCCGCCAGCAGGCGCCGGCCGTACGTCTCCGCGAAGATGAAGCCGCGGCGATGGCCGTACGGGTAATTCGTCGCGAACGCCCACCCCGTAGCCGCGAGGATTGCCGCCGCCGCGCACGCCGCGACCGGCAAACGCGCCGCCGTAAACCTCTCCGCTATAACGCGCGCGACGACGCCGACGCCGACAGCGGCCACGAACGCCGCGGCGAGGTGCAGCGGGATAAAGTAGTACCAGATGTCGGGAATAGAATACACGACGCAATAGGCGAGGTACCCGGCATAATACAGCACAAGCGCCGGCGCGACGGCCCACCGGCGTTTCGCGAACAACCACGCCAGCCCCGCCGCCGCGAACGCCGCCAGCGGCGTGACGTTGGACAAGACCGCGCCGCGATACTGCGCCCACGCCTCCCGCACGCCGGCCAACCCCTCCTCGAGGAAGTTACCCTGATATTGGACACCGGCCAGGTGGGCGTAGAGCGAGGCCGCGGTGGAGGGGTCGTTCCAGTTGAAGAGCGGCTGCCGCGCCGCCCGCAACGGCGTGTAGAGGTTCACCGAGACCCCCGCCAATAAAAAGGCCGCCGCCAACGGCAGCGCCCGCGCCAGCGTCTTCGCCTTCCCCCGCCCGGGCCATCCAATAAAAAGCAGCGCCGGGAAAAACAACGCGACCGTCATATGGTTGGCCAAAGATAATCCGGCTATTAACGCCAGAACGTACAGCTCCCGCGCCGCACCCGTCCGCCGCAAACGCAGCGCCGCCCACAGCAGCGCCGCCCAAAATAATGCGTTGAGCGCGTACACCTCCGCCATCGTCGCCACCGACCACAGCGTCCTCCCCGCCAACGCCAAAAGGCCCGCCGCCGCCATCGCCAACGCCTCCCCCATTTCCCCCACATCCAGCTGCCGCGCCAACTCCCGAGCCGCCAGCGCCAGGAAGAACGCCGCCCCCGCCGCCGCGGCCGCCGATACCAGGTTTATCAAAAACGCCTGCTCCCCCCACGGGAAAAACGTCGCCAGCTGCCCCAGCAGCGCGTACAGCGGGTAACCCGTCGGGTGCGCCACGCCCAGCGTCGCCGCCACCCCCAGGAACTCCCCCGAATCCAATATGGACAGCCCCGGCGCCGCGCCCGCGGCGTAGAGCGCGAAGCCGCCCAGTAACAAGGCCCAGGGGAGAAAGCGCAACCACGTTTTGTTCGTAAACGTCATATTAATTACGGCGCCGACGTACTTACGCCGTACTCGGCCAGTAGTCTTTCGAAAGCCGTGGTGTTTCGGACGCCGGCGAGCTCCGCGTCTTCGCGCGCTATCGCGACGTAATGCTGGGGGTCGATCCTGACCGCCGCCTCCAGGTGCTCCAACGCCGCGGCCTTGCGGCCTTCCCGCGCGTATATACGCGCCAATTCATAGTGGGCCGGCGCGTCGCCGGCGTACAACCCGACCGCGGCCTCGAAGTCGGCCCGGGCCCGCTCGCCGTTTCCCAATTTTAGATAGTTAACGCCCCGGGCGGTATACACCGGCGGGAACTCGGGGCCGAAGGCGAGGGCGTTGTCGAAAGCTCGCACCGCGGCGCCGTGGTCGCCGGCGGCCTGGTACGCCAGGCCCCGCTCCCACCAGAACCCGGCGTCCTCGGCGTAATCCGGCTCCGCCGCGGCAAACGCGGCCAGCGCTTTCTCACTCTCGCCCCGTTCGCGATAAATGAGGCCGCGGACGTAATCCGCTTCTCCAAGCGAACCCTCTTCGAGGTCTTCGGCCACGGCCGCGGCTTCGTCGACTCGCCCGGCCGCGAGGAGGGCCCGCGCCAACCGCGCGCGGATGACGGCGTCGCCCGGGGCGAGGTCAAGCGCGCGGCGATAGTAACCGACCGCCTCCGCCGGTCGACCCGACAACATATATATCCCCGCTAAATTCATATATCCCTCTTCGTCGTCGGGGACGAGGCGAACGTACGATTTATACAATTTTTCCTGGGGTTCAACAATATCCCAATCGAGAAGGTGATTGCTCAAACCGACGTAATATAGATCGAGCATATTTCTAAATACCGGGTCGCCCAACTCGGCGGGGCCCCGTCTTCCGACGTAGGCCGTCAGGTCCGTGAGCGCCGCTACGGCGGCCTCGCCGCGCCGGGCGAGCTCCGCGGGGGGCGGCGCCGCCGGCGTTACCTCCATCACGACGTCGTAGGGAACGATATACCTTCGCAGTTCGCCGCCCGGGTCGCCGATCCCCCAGAACATCGGCCGTCGGCCCGCGTTCCCCGCGATAATCCTCTGTATAACGTTGCGGAGGACGAAGTCATCGCTCGATGATATTACGCTGCTGGCGTCTACCTCGCCGCGGGCCTGGGCGTACTCAATCAACGCCCCTACTTCGGCCTCCGCGGGGACGGACAGGTACGGGCCCTGCCGCGCGAGCGCCGTCAGATAACCGCGGTTGGTAAGCAAGATTTGGAACACGACGGCCGCGTCCGGCCTTAACCCCCGCACGTATACGTTATACCACGTTATAAAGGCGTTGGTATCGCAGCTCGCGAAGAAAAGGGCGCGCGCCGGCAACGCCACCAGCAGCCGGCGGCCGTACGTCTCCGCGAAGATGAAGCCGCGACGATGGCCGTACGGGTAATTCGTCGCGAACGCCCAACCGGCCGCCGCCAGGGTCGCCGTCGCGGCGCCTATCGCCGCGGCCCGCCGCCACGCTACCGACCTTTTCAAGAAAGATTGGCCGACGAAGCCGACCCCCAAAGCGGCCGCAAAAACGACGGCCAGGTGAAGCGGTATGAAGTAGTACCAGATGTCGGGAATAGAATACACGACGCAATAGGCGAGGTACCCGGCATAGTACAGCGCGAGCGCCGACGCGACGGCCCACCGGCGTTTCGCGAACAACCACGCCAGCCCCGCCGCCGCGAACGCCGCCAGCGGCGTGACGTTGGACAAGACCGCGCCGCGGTACTGCGTTAAGGCCCCTTTTACCCCCTCGACGCCGTAATAAAGGAAATGGCCGCGGTACTGCAACGCCGCCAGGTGGGCATAGAGGGAGGCCGCGGTGGAGGGGTCGTTCCAGTTGAAGAGCGGCTGCCGCGCCGCCCGCAACGGCGTGTAGAGGTTCACCGAGACCCCCGCCAATAAAAAGGCCGCCGCCAACGGCAGCGCCCGCGCCAGCGTCTTCGCCTTCCCCCGCCCGGGCCATCCAATAAAAAGCAGCGCCGGGAAAAACAACGCGACCGTCATATGGTTGGCCAAAGATAATCCGGCTATTAACGCCAGAACGTACAGCTCCCGCGCCGCACCCGTCCGCCGCAAACGCAGCGCCGCCCACAGCAGCGCCGCCCAAAATAATGCGTTGAGCGCGTACACCTCCGCCATCGTCGCCACCGACCACAGCGTCCTCCCCGCCAACGCCAAAAGGCCCGCCGCCGCCATCGCCAACGCCTCCCCCATTTCCCCCACATCCAGCTGCCGCGCCAACTCCCGAGCCGCCAGCGCCAGGAAGAACGCCGCCCCCGCCGCCGCGGCCGCCGATACCAAATTTATCAAAAACGCCTGCTCCCCCCACGGGAAAAACGTCGCCAGCTGCCCCAGCAGCGCGTACAGCGGGTACCCCGTCGGGTGCGCCACCCCCAGCGTCGCCGCCACCCCCAGGAACTCCCCCGAATCCAATATGGACAGGCCCGGCGCCGCGCCCAAGCCGTACAGCGCGAAGCCGCCCAACAAAAAGGCCCACGGGAGGGCCGATACCAACGAAGCGTTCCGGCGCGCCGGCAAGCCGACTACTCCTTTCGCGAGTAAAAGTAATAATGGACCGGCGCGTTGTACGTCAGGTCGTCGCTGAGCGTCTCCAGGGAAATACGGAGCTGCCGGCCCCGGACGAACCGCCTCCAGATCGGGAACGAGCCGTCGCGGTAAACGTCCCCCGCCGTCGGCGGGACGACCCAATTCCCGGCGAATACGCCGTTGACGCGAACCGCGGCGCCGTAAGGGGGTTCGCACCGGACTACGGCCAACACGTCCCGTCCCGGCGGAACGTCCACCGTGAATTCCTCCCGGCCGGAGACCACCCTACCCGCCTCGAAAATGACCGCCCCCGGCGCGCTCGACAAGGGACGCGCCGCGGCGTAACTCTGGATCACGGTCGCGGCGCGCAGGTGCACGCGGTAGTCGTGGGCGTCTTCGGACGCGACGTCGGCCACGTTCACCTCGTCTACCAACTCGAAGCCCGCCAGCGCCCGGCTCTCCGGCGGAGGGGGCCGCTCGAAAACGTGGGGCGCGAACCGGGCCACCGTCATCTCGCTCCCCCCGGCCATAGTCGTCGTCAGAAGCTGTCCCGAGTAGGCCAACGCCTCGAGCGCGTCAGAACTGCGGAACGGGTATACGCTTAAGTAACCGGCGAAATAATCGCCGTACTTGCCGTTCCGCCGCACGAATTCGGAGACGGCGCCCAAACCCTCGCGGCCGTAGCGCCACGCGTCGCGCGTAACCAACCCCTCCATATCGACGATTCTACGCCCGCCGTAGTACGCCAGCGCGCCGACGTCGTGGGTGAAGACGTTGGCCTCCGCCGGCACTTTCTCGCCGATGAAGCGCGCGACGGCTATGTGCTGATACCGGATATCCCGGGCGGACATGCCGTAGGCGACCCAGAAGTAGGCCGAGGATATAAGGCCGAAGACCAGGAAATACGCGGCCCCGGTCCAAAACATAGCCGCGTGGCTTATCTGCGGCCGGCCGTAGCGGATAAGGAACGCCAGGCCGTCGATGCCGCCGAGAACGCCGATGACGAACAGCGGAAAATAAGGGGCGATATAACGGGCGTAATGGCGGGTATACGGCAACGCCACGCACGCCGCGGCGACGCACGCCAAAAACACCACGCCCGCGGCGAAGCCCGGCGACGCCCTTCCCGCCGACCATGACTTCCGCGCCGCCCGGCCCCACCCCACCAGGAAGAAGGCCAGCGCGAGCGGCGCAAAATAATTGGCCGCGGCGTACACCGTATTGGCGTTGAAGTACGCCCGAAGGTAATAGCCGTCCAGGCCGGCCAAGATACTCTTGACCACGTATATGGTGTACGATAGCACGGTCGCCGCCCGCACGGTCCAAGGGTCCGTGGTCTGCGCCAGTATAGACTTCGACAGGAAGCTCGACGACGCAAGGTGCCCGCCGACGAAGTAATTGAGGGCGAAGTAGACAGGGACGGGGGTGAGGCCGAGGAGGACCAACCACTTCGAGCGCCGCGGCCTCGGGTTGCCGCTCTTACCCTTCGGCTCCCGGGCCGCTAAAGCGAGCCCCGCCAATATCGCCGCGGCCAGTATTCCCTCCGGCCGCGCCAGCGTCAGCGCCGCCAGCGCCGCCGCGAACCACGCCCGCCGGCCTTGCTCCTGGTACAATATATAGGTATACAGCGCGAACAGCAACGCGGCGATGTAAAGGCCGCCATCCATCCCCCCCAGCGCGTGGAAGGTTATCGGCCCCGTCGTCGCGAATACGAAAGTCGAAACGATTACGTAGCGCCCTTCGAAGAGGTGCGCGACCACCTTCGCGAAGAGCCAGATGCTCAGGCCGTACAGGGCGACGTTCAGAACGTACGCCGCCCACACCAACGCGTTCGGCGCGTGGAATACCAGCGCCAACGGCGTCAGCATGAGTAAATAAAGGTACGAGGTTACGCCGGTAGTGGGCGGGTCGCCTACGTTGTAGACCAGCGGGTGGCCGGCGGCGAAGTTGCGCGCGTAGTGGAGGAAGATGTACGCGTCGTCGAGCGGCAGCGTGAGGAAGCCGTCGGTGTAATACAGGTTGGAATACAGGTACAGCGCGCCGGTGACGGCCGCGAGCACCGCGGCGAGGAGTATTAAAAAAACGTCGCGTTTCCGACGCGCATCCATAAACGCGCGGATTCTACCACGCCCCATAGGGGGTGTCAACGGATTAGCAGGGGCGCGCCGCACCCAAGAAAAAAGCCGCCCGGAGGGGCGGCACGTATTTACCCGCGGCCCGATTTTAACCAGGCGCCGAGCTCCGCCCAGACCTTGGCCAGCGCCTCGGCCGCCGCGCCGCCCCCCGTCTCGACCACCGTCTTGCGCTCGCGCTGGGCCGCGGTGAAGGCGCCGTCGTAGGGGATGCGGCCTACTACGGGAACGTCGCGCCGCTCGGCCTCGCACGCCAGCGCCGCCGCGTTCTCGGCGTGGATATCGGATTTGTTGACGACCACGGCCGCCGGGACGCCGAAATGCGCGGCCAGCTCCGCCGCCCGGGCGAAACCCTGGATGCCGGTTAATGTCGGCTCGGCGACTATTAACGTCGCGGCCGCCCCCGTCACCGACGATATGACGGGGCAGCCGACGCCGGGCGGCCCGTCCACCAGGATGAGCGGCAGGCCCTCCTCCGCCGCGAGGGCCTGCGCCGCCTTACGGACGACGGCGACGAGCTTGCCGGAGTTCTCCTCGCCGGGCCGCAGGAGCGCGTGCGCCATCGGCCCGACGCGCGTCCGCGACAGGTACCACTCGCCGGCGACCTTCTCGACGAAATCGACCGCCGCCGCCGGGCATACCTCGACGCACACGCCGCAACCCTCGCAGGCCGTCGGGTTAACGGCGCAGTCTTCGCTTATGGCGTCGAAGCGGCACAGCTCGAGGCACCGGCCGCAGGCCGTGCAATCCTCCGGCCTTATCCGGGCCTCGAAGCCGGCGCGGAACTCCCGCCGCGAGCGCAGCTCGGGTTCGAGCAGGATGTGCAGGTCCGGCGCGTCGACGTCGGCGTCGGCGACGACCACGGGCGCGGCCAGCGTCGCGAACGCCGCGGCCAGACTCGTCTTGCCGGTGCCGCCCTTGCCGCTCAGTATGACCAGTTCTTTCATTCCGACCCGCTCTCGAGCCGTGCGAGGAGTTCCTCGAAGGTGCCGCGGTATTCGGGTAACTCGTCGACGATAAGGCCGGCGCCGGCGTAGACCTCCGCTACGCGCCGGTCGTCCGGCAACGTTCCCAATATCTCCAAGCCTTCGCTCGCGCAGTACGCCCTGAGGTCTTCCTCCCCCTCGCCGGCGCGATTCACGAAGACGCCGCAACGGAGGCCGAGCTCGCGCACCACCGCGACCGCGAGCTCCAGGTCGTACAGGCCGAAGGGGGTGGGCTCGGTGACGAGGAGGACGAAATCGCTGTCGCGGGCCGCGGCGACCATCGGGCAGGCGGTGCCCGGCGGCGCGTCCGCGACCGTAAGGCCGTCTTTCGCCGCTTGCCGCTTCACCTCGCGGATTATGGGGACGGACGTCCGCTCGCCCACCGTCAGGCGCCCTTCGACGAACTCTATGCCGCGCGCGCTCCCCTTCCGAATTTCGCCGATGACGCGAGGTACCGGCTTCAGCGCGCCGCGCGGGCAAATTTCCCAGCAGCCGCCGCAGCTGTGGCACAGTTCCGGAAAAATGAGCACGTCGTCCTTCAACGCCGCCACGGCGTTGAAGCGGCATACCTCGCCGCAGCGCCCGCAGAAGTCGCACCGCCCGCGCGTAAACGCCGGCACCTCGACCGCGAAGGGCTCGGCCGTAAAGCCCTCGGGCCGCAAGAAGATGTGGCAGTCGGGGTCCTCGGCGTCGCAGTCGAGCAGGGTCACCCTTCGGCCCGCCGCCGCGGCCGTCACCGCGAGGTTCACCGCGACCGTCGTCTTCCCGGTTCCGCCCTTTCCGCTGGCGATCGTTACCAGCATATTACGGGTTTAACGCTGACGCGTCATCGGCGCGCCGCACTTCGGGCACTTCTCCTGGTAGCAGGGAACGCCCTGTTTGTGGGTTACGGTGGCCCCGCAGCTCGGGCAAGCGCAGTTGCCGCCGGGCCCGAGGCCGGAACCGCCGCCCAGGCCGCGGCCGCCGCCCCGGCCTTGCCCGGAGCCGCGGCCCTGACCGGAGCCCTGGCCGCCGCCGCCCTGTCCTTGTCCTTTAGGCATCTTGACCTCCTTTGATATTGCTTAACTCGAGCCGAAGCCGCCCTCGACGTTGGGGCCTTCCGCCTCGGCGTATTCGCCTTTCAAATAACGTTCCACGGCCTCGCGTACGGTCCCCGCGACGCCGACCACTACCGCGATACCGGCCGCTTGAAGGGTCCGGTGGGCGTTCGGGCCGCAGTTGCCGGTGAGAACCGCCTTTGCGCCCGAGTCCGCGACGGCCCGCGCCGCGCGTATCCCGGCGCCGCCGGAAGCGTCCACCGCGGCGTTTTCGATGGCTTCGAACGACATGTCGTCGGTCTCGACTACCACGAAATAAGGGGCGCGGCCGAAACGCGGGTCGACCTCGGCGTCGAGGTCGCCGCCCACGGCGGTAACGACTAATTTCATAACGTACCTCCGGAAGTATCCCGCTTGCGTTGGGGGGGCCGGCTCGAGCCGGCCCCCTTTATCCTACTTCTCTTCCTTGGCCTTGCGCTCGAGCTCGGAGAGGCGCGTTTTGATATCGTTGAGCGCCCCCTCGAAGTACTCGGCCTGAGCCTTCAAGAATTCAGCTTCGTCGGCCGCCGTAGGCGCCGGCCCGTACGGCACGGCGCCGTAAGGCGAGACCGGCGGTTGGCCGTACGCCGGCATCCAACCTGCCCGGGCCCATCCCGGGAGGCCGGTGGCGTAATACATATTACGCCAACCGCGGCCGCCGCCCATGCCGCGGCCCATGCCG
>Ga0307378_10002581_pt1 | contig 27420 bp, 25 predicted proteins | sample UN1MG_FD_202238 | JGI IMG/M metagenome (GOLD analysis project Ga0307378, IMG submission 202238) | Soil microbial communities from Risofladan, Vaasa, Finland - UN-1 | ecosystem: Environmental > Terrestrial > Soil > Coastal area > Acid sulfate soil | place: Finland: Risofladan, Vaasa | collected... | reverse complement strand
ATGCTGATTTGGCTATTGATGATGAGCTTGAGAGTGCTCAGGAGGACAATGATTTATCTTGAGAAAAAATGTAACTTATTGGGAATGAAAAATTTATTCTACTCTTTGATGTCCGGCACTATAGTCTCTCAGGTTGACGGAACTAATTGGATGCATTTTTGTGCAGGAATATACGCTGGCTTTCAATTAAACTACTGCGAGTCGGGAGTTTATAAAATAACAGCTAAAGCTTCGTATAATTTCAGTTTAAATACTTGGTATCATATTGCTTACGTGCGGCGTGGTTCAAGCCAGTATTTATTTGTGAATGGGATGAGTCAACCACTGACCGAAAACACTCTAAATGACTTAACAGCAAATATTAACGGTAATCTCATAGTAGGTAGGTACAGCCCAGGTACTAATCATCAGTTTGATGGCTACATTGATGAATTCCGCATCTCTAAAGGTATAGCTCGCTGGACATCAAATTTTACTCCACCTGACGCGCCATACAATACTACAACTGAAACCGACCCAACAGTACCCACAAGCCTTAAAGATGGCGTCTCCTGGGATGAGGTAGCCAATATCCCTGCTGGCTTTGCTGATGGTACTGATGATGTTGGAATTGCCACAGAGACTGACCCCAAAGTTGGCAGCACCACAGCGAACAGCATCCCGAAGTGGGATGGGACAACGGGCAAACTGGTTGATTCGAGTTCGATTGTTGAGGATGCCAGTGGGAATGTGGGGATTCGGACGACGAATCCAGAGTATAAGTTACATATAGCATCGGATGTGTTTTTCAAACAGACTGGAAATAGCCCTTATCTTCATTTCTATAAATACGATGGGACAAACACTGTTCATATTGCATCGAATGGAGATAGCTATTTCAATGGCGGCAACGTAGGCATCAGCACGACGAGTCCGAGCCAAAAGCTAGATGTGGCGGGCATTGTCAACGCACAGGGATTCTACGTAAATGGTTCACCGTTTGCTGGAGGTGGAAGCCAGTGGACGACCTCTGGTTCGAATATCTATTACAATGCCGGTAATGTTGGCATTGGCACGACGAGTCCAGTAGGAAATATTTTTGAGATTAGAAGGGACCAAGATGCCGCTACGCATATGTATCTTTGCAATGATTATCAGTCAGGGAGTAATGCTCATGCAATATTGGGAATAGGTACAGATGATGGTGGCGGAGATCCCTATATAAGATTTAATATTGGTGACGGTAGACCTGATTGGGGTATTGGTATTGATAATAGTGACGGTCGAAAATTTAAAATAGCTGGCGGCGTAGATGCTTTTCCAGACTTGTCATTCAATACTGTTATGACTATTGATACTAACGGCAACATAGGCATAGGCACCACAACGCCATCAGAGAAGCTGGATGTAGCAGGGGGACTGAAGCTTGGTACAACGAGCAGTTCAAATGCGGGGACAATCAGGTGGACTGGCTCAGATTTTGAAGGGTACAATGGTTCCAGTTGGCTGAGTCTTACAGGTGGCGGCTCAAGTCAGTGGAGCAATATAACTGGAGGTATTAGTTATACTAGCGGCAAAGTTGGTATTGGCACAGATGTTCCTGATGAAGATTTCGACGTTACACTTATGCAATCGAGCCATTATGCATTGAAGATAAGTGATCAAACAGGCTCAAAATACCTCAACTTGAGCGCATCTGAGCCAAAGATGTATGCCACGGGTGGTGATCTTAGCATTATGGCCCACTCTCCATATCAAGTCAGGATAGGTATAGGTGGGGTTGAAAAGTTAGTTGTCGACACTAATGGGAATGTTGGTATTGGTGATAGTAGCTGGGTACCTTCGTATAAATTACATGTCATTGGCGACATCGCCCATACTGGCGGCTGCTTCACTCCCTCTGACCTCCGCCTAAAGGAGAACATTACCCCCCTCACCAACGCCATCGACAAAGTTTCCTCTCTCCGTGGTGTCTACTTCAATATAAAAGGTGAGTCCAAACATCAAGTTGGAGTCATCGCTCAGGAGGTGGAAGCTGTGCTGCCGGAAGTGGTCGCAACGGATGCTCAAGGCTACAAGTCAGTGGATTATTCCAAGCTTACTCCTTTGTTGATTGAGGCAGTGAAGGAGTTGAAAGCGGAAAATGAAGCTGCGGTAAGGGAGTTGAAAGCGGAAAATGAAGCCCTAAAAGCTCAGAATGAAGACTTCCGGGCACGGATTGAGGCTCTGGAGAGTAGATAGATCGATCTATCTCTAAAGTAGTATCAATCTTTGAAGTAGTATCTATCTCTGAGGTAGTACCAAGAAGGGGGCAAGGTCAATAATGATCTTGCCCTTTTCTCTTTCCTTATCGTATAATTTCTTACCGTATAATTTCTTCCATTTCAGTCAAAGAAGCAACAGTCACAGCCTTTCGCAGTAAATCCTCCAGAATGGCATGATCACAGATACCCGCCAGTTTTTCCTTTAATGATAACGATATATCACCAAAGCGGATTTCCAGAACATTCACCACATCCTCCCTGGCCTTTTTTACTTCACCCTGCTGTAATCCCTGTTTTACACCCTGCTGCAATCCCTGCTGTAGCCCCTGTTGTACGCCCTGCTCTAATCCCTGCTTTACTCCCTGCTGCCATCCCTGTTGTACGCCCTGCTGTACACCTTTTTGGATTAGTTGTTCGGCTACGGTCATGACGAGTCCCTCCTTGTCTTTATCGAGAGATTTCTCGACTATTTTTTTTAATTCCTCTACACTCACCTGTTCATTGGCATTGAAGATATAGCGGAAAACACTCTCCAGCCAGTCCATAAATTCCTGCCCTGCCCCTGCCTGAATCAGGTCCTTCAATAAGGAAAAGATCCACGGCAAATGCTTTACCAGATCAGGATGATGGATATACTTGAGCAGCAGCAAGGATACCCGCAGGATAGCCATACCACGGATCTGATCATCAGGACAGGCTGGTATATCGCACAAAAGGTATGAGAAGTCAGGAATATACGGTTTAAATTCCTCTCTATGGCCTTGCAGGATAAGATCACACAACCGAGTCCCTATTCTCCACTCCTCCTGGCCGTGGTAGAGCACCAGGGGGATGATCACCGGCAATACCCTGGTGTTTTTATTCTGCTTCAGGAATAACTCCCATATTCTGACCTGGTAGCGCAAAAGATGAAAGGCTATCCACTTCTGCGGTGAGCTCTTGTGCTCAAAGAGTAAATACAAATAGCCATCCTGTTGTTCCCTCCCTCTTTCACCTGTCAAGTCGAGCCGATAGAGCATATCGGAGAAGTATTCCCGCAGCTCTTTTTCGACAAAGGAGTCCTTGCAAACTTCCAGACTCTCCATATCCACCAGCGCCTGAATCTCGGCAGGCAGGTAGTTGAAGAAAAAATCTCTGGCATTTTCCCTGTTGCTCAGAACTTCTTTAACAAAAATATCGTGTGGGGATTTAACAACCTTATCCATAATACTTTTATCATAGATGATTAACCGGCTAGTTGTCAAGGCAGGTTTTATCACCTCGATGTGGTGTGATGAGTGTGATGTGGCGATGTCTCTGACCTTCGCCTCAAGGAGAACATCCCCCCACCAACACTATCGACAAGGTTTCTGCCCTCCGTGGTATCTACTTCAATTTCAAGGCTGAGTCCCCGTCTAAGCGTCAAGTTGGCATCATTGCCCAGGAGGTGGAAGCGGTCCTGCCCGAAGCAGTTTCCGAAGATGCGCAAGGCTACAAGCCGGTTGATTACTCCAGGCTCACTCCTTTGCTGATAGAGGCAGTGAAGGAGTTGAAAGCTTAAAATGAAGCCCTAAAAGCTCAGAATGAAGACTTACGGGCACGGATTGAGGCTCTGGAGAGTAGATAGATCGATCTATCTCTAAAGTAGTATCAAGCTCTGAAGTAGTATCTATCTCTGAGGTAGTACCAAGAAGGGGCAAGGTCAATAATGATCTTGCCCTTTTCTCTTTCCTTATCGTCTATACTTTTGCACTTTTGTACAGGTAGTTGAAATATAAATAATAATTCAAGACCTAATAATTCAAGACGTAATCCCAAATTCCAAATTCTGCATCCTTCATTTTTACGCATTGAGACATTTGTGGCACTTTTGACATCTCCTGTTACAAGACCACAAAGGTGGCAGTTCGTTTCCCTCTTCATCATATTTGTAGCTCCCCTCTTCTGCACGTAGAGTTCTTTTCTCCCAGTCAATTTTATACTGACGAAAGCAGAACAAACCCCTGCAGACAGAGCGAGAAAGATACCAGCAACCAGCAGAGTAAAGTAAAAAGGCAGATTAGAGTAACGATGCAGGAAGGGAATTTTCCAATCAGTCATGGCATTAAATTTCCCTATAACTATCTTAGCGTTATGGATATCGCTTTTGGAAAAAACTGTGTATGTCAGTCTAGCATACTTTGCACCGAAATTCAAATTTGATCGGGCAGACGAAAAATTCTCATTATCGGCTAAATCAGAATCTCATTGCTTTATACCTACACTTGTAGACTTATGGGGAATGCGTCATTTCGAGGAGCGAAGCGATGAGAAATCTGCTACATTATTTTTTTGATTCCGTTATAGCCGCCCACATAAGGCTCTACCCGCTTTGGAAATTCACGGTTAAGGTCCAAACATAAACGCTCCGATATACCCGATCATCCCTGCTCCTCCTGAGATCCCCATTTTCCCCTCTCTGGCCAGCAAATTTTCTCAAACCAATTTCTTGAGGAATGGACCTCCGTCAGCTATATTTCTCTTGACGAAAAGCTTAGGTGTGGTATTCTGCTTCGCGGAAATCTACGGAATAGTTGATAAAGAGCAAGAAAATAGTCGATGTACTGAAGTAGTTAATGCAAGGAGGATTTTTTGACGATGCCTGGAACAAAACGCATTTACCTTGACTACAATGCCAGCACACCTATAGCCCCTGAAGTGGCTGAGGTAATGGCCTGCTTCCTGCCTGATGCCTCCTCGATTGGGAGTCCCATGTTTGGTGACCCCATGATTGGCGACCCCATGACTGATGGCCTTATAGCTGGCTGTCTCATGGCGGAAGGGTTTGGAAATCCGTCAAGCACTCACTGGGCCGGAGTACCTGCCAGGGCTGCGATAGAGCGGGCCAGGGGCCAGGTCGCATGCCTTTTGGGATGCTCTCCTGAAGAGATCGTTTTCACCAGCGGGGGCAGCGAATCAAATAACCACGCACTTAAAGGGGCCTTCTTCAGCCTGCAATCTCAAGGGAACCATATTATCACAAGCAAAGTGGAGCACCCTGCAATCTTGCAGCCCTGCCGGTTTCTGGAAACCCTGGGTGCCAAAGTAACCCATGTTCCTGTAGACAGCACCGGAATGGTTGACCCGGATGATGTCCGAAAATCCATCACTGACAAAACCATCCTCATCAGCATCATGCACGCCAACAACGAAGCGGGAACGATTCAGCCCATAGCTGAGATCAGCCGGATCGCCCGTGAGCGCGGTATCCTTTTTCACACTGATGCAGCTCAATCCGTTGGCAAAATACCGGCGAAAGTCGAAGAACTTGGGGTGGACCTTTTATCTGTGGCTGGCCACAAGTTTTATGCACCAAAGGGCGTGGGCTGCCTCTATATCAGAAAAGGCGTCCGGATCGAGTCCCTTATCCACGGAGCAGGGCACGAAAGCGGCAGGCGGGCAGGGACCGAGAATGTCCTTCTGGATGTTGCCCTGGGAGCTGCCTGTGAATTAGCCTCTGCCTGGATCGGGATGCCTGAGACCCGCAAGCTTCGAGACCTGCTCTTTGAGATGCTTCAAGAGACATTCGCCGACAAAGTAGTACTCAATGGCCACGCCACAAAGCGGCTGCCTAATACTCTGAATGTATCTTTTGTGGGGCAATCTGGTGCGGAAGTTTTGTCGAAGATACCAAGGGTGGCTGCTACAACCGGTTCAGCCTGTCATTCCGGCCTTGTCAAAATCTCACCAGTCCTGGAAGCCATGGGCGTTTCTCCTGATGTTGGCAACGGAGCCATTCGATTCAGCCTGGGAAGAGAGACCACCAGAGAGGAAATTATGGAAGTGATCAGCCGATTGAGGAGAGTTATACTTGACAAATAGGGGGATAGAATATAGTAGGTCTGGTGGGAAGTAAACATCCGGGATAAGCCGGTACAGCACGGAGGAAGTCTCTATACGGAGGTAGTCTCTATACAGTTAGAGGTTAAACAGAAACTCTGTTGTTTCTCTATGTCATCTTCAGAGTACAAGTAAATCAAAATGTTAGTATCAATGAAGACCTTATCTTTCATTGGCCTCTTCCCGATTGAACTTGAAGCCCTTTGTTTTGATTTTGACTGCGGTAAATCGGGGTTTGCCTAAGTATTCCTTTTCTGTCTCTTCCCATAAAAGGATAACTCTTACTTCATGATCAAGTTTGTTTCTAAATTCTTCGGGGATTTCAATGACCCCTTTATCTGCTTTTGCTCTAAACTCAATGGCTTTCATTTCTTGCTTCCTTTCAAAGCTTTTTAACTTTCTACGCTCATATTTCAATGCTCACTACCGGCGGCTCTTAACCGCAGCAGCTCGGAGTTGTTTGAAGCCCGCTTCTGGAAGCCGACTTCGAAGATTGCCTCTGGAATGCCATTCCCCTTTTTCAAACGATTCGAGTATTTCTTTTTCTTCTTCAGTCAAATTATTCATTCTTACCTCACAGGTATTTCTTTGTAGCCTTTTTACTCGGTGTAATCGTTTTAAAAATATTCCATTTTCACTTTCTAAATAAGGAAGGCTTTAAGATGATTATCCCAACTTGGAGAGCAACTTGTCCTTATCTTTGGTTATCTTATCCAGGATTCCGTTAATGAAGGGAGCGGACTCGTCCGTTCCATAGTCTTTGGCGATTTCCAAGGCCTCATTGATGCATACCTTGTCAGGAGTTTCCGGTGTGAATAAAATCTCATAGGTGGAAAACCGCAAAATGTTACGGTCTACCGTAGGCATTCGGGAGATTGTCCATTTTTCGGCAAACAAAGATATGCACTGATCGATGAAAGCCAAATGCTCCATGGTCCCCTCGACCAAGTGATTAGCAAACTCTTTGATTTCATCAGGATATTCATTCGTAACCCAAAACAGTTGTATCCCTTCCTGTGGACGGTCTTTCGTTATATCCAACTGAAAGAGTATTTGAAGAGCAACTTCCCTTGCTAATCGCCTTTTACCCATAAAAACCTCTTACCCTAACCTCTCCCCCTGAATTATTTTCCCCTGACATCTCATTCTGAATTCTCTTACCCTTCAACCTTCACCCTTCACCTTTTTCCTTAACATCTCATCCTGAAAGATTCTCACCCTTCTTCCGTCAGAGTTTCTGGTACAACCGGGCCATCTCGATAGCGGATAATGCTGCCTGCCACCCTTTATTGCCTGCCTTGGTGCCAGCCCGTTCAATGGCCTGTTCAATATTCTCCGTAGTGAGGACTCCGAAAATGATCGGCACGCCGGTATCCAGGGATACCTTGGCAATGCCTTTGGTAACCTCAGCACTGATATACTCGAAATGCGGAGTATCACCCCTGATCACGGCACCAAGGCAAATGATCGCGTCATATTTCTTCTTTTGGGCAACCTTGAGAGCCGCATAGGGGATCTCGAAAGAGCCAGGCACTTTGATAACCTCTATATCATTCTCGGCTGCTCCGTGCCGTATGAGCGCATCCAGAGCACCGCTCAGCAATCGATCGGTAATGAAATCATTGAAGCGACTTACAATGATTCCAAAATGAATCCCTTGCGCTATCAAATCTCCTTCCACAATTTTGAGCATTACATTTTCTCCTCGACAGGCACTGGAGGGCACTGATGGGGACTGGGGGACTGGGGGACAACGGGACTTGGGGACTTCTCTCCATCTCCATTTATCACCATCCCATCTGCCATTTCCGTCAGCGCCAACAGGTGGCCAAGTTTGTCTTTTTTCGTTTTCAAATAATGAGCATTATTCTGGCAGGGTTCCATCTCGATTGGTATGCGAGACGTCACCTCAAGGCCATAGCCCTCAAGCCCTATAATCTTGCGTGGATTATTGGTCAATAACTGGATTTTCTTAAGCCCTAAATCCACCAGAACCTGGGCACCCATTCCGTACTCGCGCAGATCCGCCTGAAATCCAAGTGCCTCGTTGGCCTCGACCGTGTCCTTGCCCCCATCCTGAAGCTCATAAGCCCGCAATTTATTCAACAGTCCAATACCCCGGCCTTCCTGGTGCAGGTAGAGAATAACGCCCTTTCCCCGTTGAGCAATCAGCTCCATAGCTTTCTTCAACTGTGCTCCACAATCACACCGCAGTGAGCCAAGGGCATCGCCGGTCAGGCATTCCGAATGCACCCGAACGAGAACTTCCTCTTCACTCGACCACTCGCCCATAGTCAGGGCGACATGAACCTGCTTATCAATACTGCTCTGGAAGGCGATAGATTTAAATATGCCATACAGTGTCGGCAGGGAAAAAGATGCGGCCCGTGAAACAAACTTCTCTGTTCGCAGCCGATGGGTGATCAGGTCTTTAATGGTAATCAGCTTGATGTTGTGTTTTTTCGAGAATTCGATCAGGGAGGGCAATCTGGCCATAGTGCCGTCAGAGTTCATAATTTCACAGATAACGCCTGCCGGATATAAACCAGCCATCCGGGCCAGGTCAATGGTTGCCTCGGTCTGTCCGGCGCGCATTAAAACACCGCCATCCCTGGCACGCAAGGGGAACATATGGCCAGGCCGGGCAATGTCTTCCGGCTTTGTTTTCGGATCGATAGCAGCGAGAACCGTATTGGCCCGGTCTGCGGCGCTGATGCCGGTAGTGGTCCTATGTTTGGCCTCGATCGAGACGGTAAAGGCGGTCTCAAAGGAAGAGGTGTTCTCCTGAACCATCATGGGGATCTTCAACTCGTCCAGTCGCTTGCCGGTCATGGGCAGACAAATCAGCCCCCGGCCATACTGAGCCATAAAATTGATAGCCTCCGGAGTGATTTTTTCCGCGGCCATGGTAAGGTCACCTTCGTTTTCACGATCTTCATCATCAATGACAATAAGCATTTTACCCTGCCGAAGATCTTCCAGGGCTTCTGGAATAGTGCTAAAACACATAGAGCATTTCTCCCTCTAAAAAGGTAGATAGGCTGTAGGCATTTAGGGTGTAGGAAATGACAATTCAGGTATTTAGGCTGTAGCTGTTTAGGCTGTAGGAAAAGACAATGCCTAACAGCCTAAATAGCTACAGCCTAAACAACCTGCATTACTAACAGCCTAAATACCTACAGTCTAAACAGCCTGCATTACTAACAGCCTAAATACCTATACTATAGCCTAAACAAACTCATCAATTATAAAAACCCATGTTTAGCTAAAAATTCCCTTCCCAGGGAGCTTTCCTTCAAGCTGGCAGATTGAGGTAAGGGATGACTGGTAAGGATGCGGTGGATATATTTGGCCAGAAGGTCCGCTTCCACATTGACCTTATCGCCTGTTTTTTTCTCTTTCAAGCTCGTTGCTTCTGCGGTATGAGGAATGATGGATAACCATACAAGATTTTTTTCCAGGGAGGCAATAGTCAGGCTGATGCCGTCAAGACCGATCGACCCTTTCTCAACCAGATAACAGGAGACGTTTTCAGGTGCCTCTACTCCCAGCAGGAAATGCTGACCAGTTTTTTGCAGCTTCCTGATGTATCCGATGCCATCGACATGCCCGGTCAGGAAATGCCCACCTAAGCGATCGCTTAAGCGCAAGGCACGTTCCATGTTGACCCGGTCCTGGGAACGCAAATCTCCCAGCGTGGTCGTTTTGGCGGTCTCTCGTGACAGGTCAAACTTCAGCATGCAATCATCCAAAAAAACAACCGTCAAACAAACACCATTAATGCAGATGCTGTCCCCAATTCTGTCCCCAATTCTGATTCCAGTGCTGTCTCCACCCCTGTCTCCAATTCGGTCGCCAATCCTGTCAAGCCTGTCTCCAAACCGATCCTCTCTGCTGGCCGAGGTGGTCTTGATCCTGATTTGGATAACCTCACCCTTTGGATGTACATCGATAACGGTTCCTACTTCATCGACTATGCCAGTAAACACTGACGATACCCTTCTCTTGCCTTCTCTTAAGTTCTCTTCTCTTATCGTAACTACTTCAGGGTGTTTAGTCTGTAGGCTGTTAGGAATGCAGGTTGTTTAGGCTGTAGCTATTTAGGTTGTTAGGCATTGTCTTTTCCTACAGCCTAAATGCCTACAGCCTATCTACCTGAATTGTCTTTTCCTACAGCCTAAATGCCTACAGCCTATCTACCTGTTCTCTTCTCTCTACTCACTGCATCCGAAAGGAGACCAGATGCAAGCTGAAGGTGGTTTCTCGACATACCCTTCGATCATCAGGTCATTACCGAAGCGTTTGGTTTTGATATCATTTAACTTAATGGCATCATCCACTCGAGCCACTCCGTCGCCTCCGATCGTACTTGGAGCAGATGCGCCACCGATAATCTTGGGCGCAATAAACATAATCACCTTATCAACTATCCCCGCCTGTATGGCAGATCCATTAATACTGGCCCCGCCCTCGATCATGAGCGAGGTTATTTGCAACTGCCCCAGCTTAACAACCATATCCTTCATATCTACCATATTCTTGCCCAGGGTTTTCCCAAAAATTATCCTGGCCCCTATTTTTTCCAGTTCCTTTACCCGATTTACCGGCGCATTGGTAGTAGTTACAATGATATTTTCCGCTTCCGATTGCTGAGTGAAGATTCGGGCCTTCAGGGGAATGCGAAGAAGGGTATCCACGACAATCCGTTTGGGATCACGGCCCTGCCCATCTTTGAGTCGTGTGGTCAGGCGGGGATTGTCCCTGATTACCGTACCAATACCTACCATGGTGGCATCAATCTCGTTGCGAAGCTGATGCACAAAGCCCCGCAGCAATCCGCTGGTAATCCATCGTGAGTCCCCTGTTTTTGTGGCCATCTTCCCATCCAGACTCATGCCCATTTTCAGTATCACGAAGGGCGTTTGGGTCCGGATATATTTAAAAAAGAACTCATTAAACTTTTTGGCAGCATTTTCCAGGACTCCGGTCTTAACCTCGATCCCCTGAATTTTAAGCTCCCGAATCCCCTGGCCATTAACCAGAGGGTTGGGGTCTTTGGTAGCCACTACGACACGCTGAATACCGGCGCGGATAATTTCTGCTGTGCAGGGCGGGGTTTGCCCCTGGTGGCAGCAGGGCTCCAGATTGATGTAGAGAGTGGCTCCCCTGGCATTTTCCCGCGCCTCCTCAAGAGCCCGAATTTCAGCATGCGGGGTCCCATACTGTTCATGGTACCCCTGACCCACAATTTTATCGTCTTTGACAATAATGGCCCCTACCATCGGATTAGGAGAGGTTCTTCCTTTGCCTTGAGCAGCCAATGTAAGGACTTTATTCATGTATTCTCTATCCATCTGCATTCCCCCCTGCATTTCCCCCAGCGGTTTCAAACAAGGCGTTTACAAACTCTTCAGCTTCAAAATCGCGCAGATCCTCTATACCCTCACCCACACCGATCAGCTTTACTGGTATGGATAACTCATGAGCAATGCTGAAAATTATGCCTCCCTTGGCAGTGCCATCCAATTTCGTTAAAGCCAGGCTGGTAATCCCTTCCAGAGCTTCATTGAATTGCCGGGCTTGCGCAAGTGCGTTCTGACCTGTGTTAGCATCCAGCACAAGAAGGATTTCGTGCGGAGCATCCGGCAATTCCCTGGAGATTATACGCTTCATTTTTTGTAATTCTGCCATCAGATGAGCTTTGTTATGCAACCTGCCTGCGGTATCGATAATCAGTAAATCAGCGCCTCGTGATTTGGCTGCCTGAATAGCATCATAAGCCACTGCCGAAGGGTCGGAACCAGACTGGTGCTTAATCACTCCGGCACACCCTGACCGCTCGCCCCAGATTTCCAACTGCTCAACTGCTGCAGCCCGAAACGTATCTCCCGCAGCCAGAAGCACCTTTTTCCCTTGCAGGGTATAGCGGCTGGCCAATTTGCCAATAGTAGTGGTTTTACCTACGCCATTAACTCCCAAAACCAGCATGACAAAAGGAGAGTGGCCTGAAACATCCAGAGAGGATTGGAGGGGTTTTAATATCTTCAGTAATTCCGCTTGCAGTACTGATTTGAGTACAGAAACCTCTTTAATTTTTTGTCGCCGGGCCTCATCCCTTAAGCTTTCCACCACTGCATGAGAAGTTGTAACGCCAAGGTCAGACGAAATTAAAATATCCTCGAGTTCTTCAAATAATTCTTCATCGATATATTTTTTGCCAAGGAGCAGGCTCTCGATGCTACCCACAAATTTATTATGAGTTTTCGATAAACCCTGACATAGCCGTTTAAACCAACCTTTTGGTTTTAATTCCATTTTCTTTTTCCTTATGTAAAAAATATGTAGCAACTTAGGTTCAGAGGGGCAAAGGCACAAAGGCACAAAGCCTTTTTCCCTCTGTGCCTTTGCTCCTTTGCCCCTTTGTGCCTTGGCTCCGCCCCTCTGCCCCTCTGTGTCTACCCGGAATCGCTTACTTCATCTTCAGAGTATTGAGATGTTGCTGGGCATCCTGGGCACGTTCACTGTCCGGCACAAGATCAATCACCTTTTGGAACTCTTTGGCAGCCAAATCATTCTGCTTATTCTGCTGATACGCTATAGCCAGGTGGTAACGACTCTCGATAAACAGTGGATCATTTACGGGCTGCCCACCTTCCGAAAGGGAGATCAGTTCCAAAGCCTTTCGAAAAGATTTTACGGCTGAAGGATACTGTTTTCGTTCCAGCAGAGTCAAGCCCAGATGATAGTGCGTATTAGCGTAATTTGATTCTAATTCCAATGAGGTTTCAAATTCAGACTGGGCCTTTTCGTATTCCTTGAGATGATAATAGGCCACTCCCTTATTGAAATGAGCAAATTCGGGCGTAGTGTAGGAAGCAACCGATAAGGCTTTATCAGCGTATCGAATGACCTCAGCCCACTCCTCTTTATTAATCAGAGCGGCAGCCATATTATTATACGCCTCCGGATACTCGGGATCCAACGATAGTGCCCTTTGGTATTCCTGGATAGCCTGCGGAAATTTGGCCTGAAAGTAATACGTCAATCCCAGGCCATTATAGATACGGGCATCTTTCGCGTTTAACTCCCCGGCCTTTTGAAATTCACTAAAGGCCAGATTATACTTCTCATTGCGAAGATAAAGCAGTCCATATTCGTAGTGATTTTGCGAATCCTGCAAGCGGACTTTCGTCCCTTGGCACCCACTCAGTCCAAAGAGTGCTGCCCCAAACAGGATGAGCCCAAAAACAACTATCAGTTTTAAAGAAGGAGTCAGAATCCAGAATCCAGAATTCAGAATAAAAGCAGTTTTTCTCCTTATTCCTGACTCCTTACTCCTGAATTCTTTCTTTGTCCGTGCAATCTTTGTTTTCATTTTTCCTCTGAAGCTTTTAATAATTCCTGGATAACGTTCCGTAAATCCTCCTGACGCTGCCCGTACTGTGCCCAGTCTCCGTTATGTAGACTCTCCACAGCCTGTTGGAAATACTGATCCGCTCTCCTGGCCAGATCATTCAGCGACTGCCCTTCAATTCTTCCCTGCGCCTGCACTGGCTCTTGCCCCTTCTCCTGCTGAGGAGAAAACCCGGCTTCAGCCTCACCCAGTTTCCCGCCAAACACCGCCTGCAATGCCTCCGGCAGCGTCGGCTTCATCTCGATTTTATCTCCATAAGCCACAATTACTCGCTTTAATTCGGGCAATTGGCTTCCTCCTGATGCGGACAGATACACCGGCTCGATGTAGAGGACCGACTTTTCGATGGGGATCACCAGCAAATCGCCACGGAAGACCTCTGAGCCCTGCTGGCTCCACAAAGTCAATTCACGGGAAATGTCCGTTTGCTGATCGATTCGGGCTTCGACCTGCCTGGGGCCATAGATGAGTTTTTCTTTTGGGAATTTGTAGAGCAGCAATTTTCCATAATCCTGCCCGTCGCACTGAGCACAGATCCAGGCGATCATATTGCTTTTATTCCTCGGAGTAAAGGGTACCATAAGCATAAATTGCTCTTCGCTTTGATCCGGCAGGCGCATGGTGACATAGTATCCCTTCATGGGAAAGTCTTCCAGACCTGAAATGCCTTTTTGCAGAGGCAAATCCCACAGGTCTTCCTTATTATAAAAGACCTGCACATCCTGCATATGGTAGAGCTGATACATATTGGCCTGAATTTCGAACAAATCCTGTGGATAACGGATATGGGCTCGCAGCTCTTCAGGCATCTCGGAGTATGGTTTGAACAGGGCAGGAAAAATCTTCCGGTAGGTTTGGATGATCGGGTCCTTCTCATCGATCACATAGTAGTTCGTCGATCCGTCATAGGCATCGATTACCACTTTGACCGAATTACGAATGTAATTGATCATCTTAACTCCAAGCTGCTGACCAGCAAATATCGGCAGCGGCCCTGCGGGATAGAGGTCATCATTGGTTGAAAACAGGGGAGAACGCTCGGAATAGGGATACTTATCAGTGGTTGTATAGGCATCCTGTATCCAGAAGATTCGCCCCTCTTTTGACACTACTGGGTAAGGGTCCCGGTCGTAGGTCAAAAATGGGGCCAGAGTCCTGACCAGGTCCCTGATCTCACGATGGAACATGATTTGACTCTCCGGCTTGATATAGCTCGTGAGGATAATTTTGGGATCTGAGAACTTCAGGGAAAAAATCAGCCGGTGTAAAAAGGAACCGATATGAACACCGCCCTTTCCCTGGTATCTGGTGTAGACGTTGGTATCTCCCTTGGGATAGTCAAACTCCTGACTTGCCGTATTGACGATGACAAAATCGTTTGCCTTTTCCCCATAATAGATTTCAGGCCGTGTGACCTGCAGGTTGCCCTGCGCTGCCCCTGATATGACCGGAGGAATGTTCTTAATCAATAGATTGGGCAATCCTTTCTCGGTCACGGTATTGACCGGGCTCATGCATAGCCCGTACCCATGAGTATATTTAAAGTGTTGATTTTCCCATGTCTGGGCCTGTGGGGGCAGTTGACTTTGATCCAGCTCGCGGGGAGAAAGCATGATCTGCGTAGACTCGCCATTAAGAAGGTATCGATCCTCATCCACGCTGACGAAATTGTAGTATAGTCGCATTTCCTGTAATTCACCATAGCTTTGCATTAAGGGTTTTTTGTCCCATAGTTTTATATTTTTTAGGGTCAGGCTATTTTTTTGGGTATCTTCAAGGCCCAGATTCGTGAGTGCCTGAAACCTCTTCTCCTCGATCTTGTCCAGGTTGTATCCCTGACGGGTATAGTGTATATTATGCAAAATATAGGGGCTTTCCTTGGTCAGCTCACTGGGTTCGACGATAAACTGCTGGATCGCGAAAGGATAGAACTCGCTTACCACCAGGGAGAGAATAAATAAAGTGGCCAGGCCTATTAATGGCCATTTCCATCCCTTGGAGGAAATGTTAATCCAGAATAAGAAGGCGCACACCGCAGCAAATATGAAAATGATCCAATAGGCTATGAGCTGGGCGTGCATATCCGTATAGCCTGCACCGAAAACCGCTCCCCTTGTAGAATAAAGGAGCCCCAGCATCTTTAACCGCTTGTCCCAGGCTATAAGCATCAGAATAAATCCGGCTAAAACCGACAGGTGTGTCTTGGCCTTCCGGCTGAAGGAAAAGGCTCCTACTTTAAGGCTCATGGCCCCATCTTTTAAATAAATATAGCCGACCGCAATGGTAGTGATAAAAAGGGTATAAAAAAACCATTTTTGCAAAAATACCAAAACCGGATACGAGAAAACGAAAAATCCGATATTTTTATGGAAAATTGGATCTAACTGAGAGAAAGGGACCTGATACCAGAAACGAAGAAATTCGTCCCATTTCAAAGCGGATGGCCATATTCCCATCACGAGGCTGAGAATCAGGCATCCAGCCAGCAGAAATCGATTAACGTATTCGGGCCGAATGGGAATGGTTTCCACGGTTTTTGTGCCCTGACGCCGAACAGATAATTCCCACTCTTTTTTAGGGGAATCCATGTTTCGGGCCAGATAAATGTTAGGGCCGGCAATCAGGAAAAAAACCAGCCCAAAGAGGAGGCCCATCAATCCCTTAGCGAGCAGAATCGTCCAGAATACAGAAGAAAACTCCATTGTTTTAAACCACAGTAACTCTCCATAAATACCAGCCAGCTTTCCAAACGCGAGTAAAAACAAAAAAGCCAGCCCCAAAAGTAAAACGATCTTCTCTTTTTTCATTAAATTTCTCCTGAAAATGATAGTTGATCTCTCGAAAGGGCATGAATTATCAATGGTTATGCTATCATAAACCAAAAAAGTATGTCAAGGGATATCAGTTAATGGGTTTTATAGGGGGGATATAGCTTCTAATTCAGGGAGGGATTATCCTCAATTCATAATTGAGCAATAAATGGTATTATTCTCACTGTCCCGAGAGCACTCCAGCATATTGGAGGCATTTTTGATCAACTCATCAATCACCCTGGCATCAGTAGGATACGAGGTGATCCCAATGCTGACAGAGGCATTCTTCTTCGGAGCAGCAGTGTCAATCTCACTCCCGGAGAAGGCAAACAGAACCTGGTCCTTCAGACGCTCGGACAGACAAACTGCTCCCTCAATACTGGTTTCCGGCAAAATCAGGGCCAGAACATCGTTATCATAGAGAGAAAGGATATCCGTATCGCGAAGATTGGCTTTGATGAACTCACCCAATTTTCTCATAAACATAATATTGGGATCTTCAGACAGACGCATATTCTGTTCTTCCGCCACGGAGTTTACACTCACTAAAACTAACGAAAGAAACTGATTATACCGCTTGGCCCTTTTCATCTCCTCATCAAGCCTGATGCTTAAGTACCTAGAATTATAGAGCCGTGTGGTTTCGTCAATAAAAATATTTTCTATTAAATCACTGTTCATTTTTTTTAAAGAATTATAGGCATCTGTTAGATTTTTTAGCTTCGATTTCAAGTTTAAATTTTCATCATTCAAGCGATTAATCTCGCCCATACTCCTAAAGCCCCCCCCCTCATTTCTTACCAAACATTTTATTCTCAAAGGGATTCAATGATTCATAGTGGATAACCGTCCCCCGTTTGAATGTGCCATGGCAAGATAATTTTTCCTGAAAATTGCATTACACCACCTTCAGCTTGCAAAATAAATGCCATCTTTAAGATCGTCTTTTCACGAATCCAAACACGCTCCCCCCTTAGTTTTCCAGTAATAAAACAACATCTTTTTCTTTCCAGGCAGTTGTTAACTCACTTAGGAGAGAAAAAGCAATAAAAATTTTTAAGATATTATGAATCCTTATTCATAAATATGAAAGTGATTTCATAATTATTGAGGAAAGGAGTCAGAAGTCAGAATTCATGAGTCAGTGGTCAGAATGTGGCCAAAAAGGTATTTATTCTGACCCCTGGCTCCTGAATTCTGCTTTAACAAATTATTCTCGAATCTGATACTCCTTGATCTTGCTCAGCAAGGACCGATAGCTGACCTGAAGCAGCTTGGCTGCCTGGATTCGGTTCCAGTTGGTCTTGGCCAGAACACTTTTGATCGTAGCTTTTTCTGCTTTTTGAATTGCCATGCGACTGACCTCTTTCAATGGAACAATTTTGGTGTTTTTATAAACCATCTTTCCTTCGACCACATCGTGGGGAATAACGGTATAAACCACATCCTCACTGGCCAGAACGATAATTTTTTTAATTAAATTTTCAAATTCCCGAATATTTCCAGGCCAATCATAATTCATGAAAATATTCATAATCGGAGCAGAGATTGAATTAACATCTTTTCCATACAAAGTAGAATATTTTTTCAGGAAAAAATCCAAGAGAAGGTAGATATCTTCTTTATGTTCCCTTAAAGGAGGGAGAAAAATAGTCACCTCATTCAGCCGGTAGAAAAGATCCTCCCTGAAGCTGCCGCTTCGAATCCCTTCTTCCAGATCGCGGTTGGTAGCCACAATAATCCGGACATCGACCTTGACGCTTTTTTTCCCGCCGAGACGGCTGAACTCTTTTTCTTCCAGGACCTGGAGCAGCTTGGCCTGAAGCGAGGGGGGCATCTCTCCGATTTCATCCAGAAATATGGTCCCTTCATTGGCGAATTCGAATCGACCGGGTTTGGGCCTTTGAGCGCCGGTAAAGGCCCCCCGCTCATATCCAAAGAGTTCTGATTCCAGAAGAGTTTCCGGCAGGGTGGCGCAATTAACCTTGATAAAAGGCTTATCTCTTCGATTGGACAAGGAATGGATAGCACGGGTTACCAGTTCCTTCCCTGTACCGCTCTCCCCCCGGACCAAAATCGTCAGTTCGGTATCCGCGACCTGTTCGATCATCTTTTTGATATTGAGAATTGGATTACTGTCTCCAATAAAGTTTTCATACTCGGCCCGAGATTTTAATTTTTTCTTCAGGGTCTCATTTTCACAAGCCATTGCCTTGCGTTCCAGTACCCTGCTTATCGTAATCTTAAGCTCATCGTTGTCAAATGGCTTGGCAATAAAGTCATCTGCTCCGGCATGCATGGCATTAACTATGATTTTGGCTTCTCCATGCTCAGAAAGCATAATGACGGCTATCCGCTTCGAGATGGATTTGATCCTTCCCAAAAGCTCAATGCCGCTGATATCGGGCATATTGATATCCATCAATACTAAATCAGGAGTATCATTTCTGGCCATTTGAATGGCTGTTTTTCCATCTTCAGCAGAAAAAACCTTATATCCTTCTTTGGTCAGCGCCTCGGTTAATATCCAGATTAATTCAGGATCATCATCGACTACTAAAATTGTTACTTTCTTGTCTTTCATTTACTTAACTCACCTATACGCTTTCCTTAAAGATTGATGATTCAATATAGTTGTCGAGTTTATTGTATAGCCTGCTCATAATACACCGCGATGGCGTCTGTGCAACCGGCACAGTTCCTGAATCCTCTCGGGTATCTCCCGTGGTCATAGAAATCCCTTAAACGCCATGTTATTACTCCTTACTTACTGGAAGATAGAGCATAAAGGTGGTTCCTTTATTAACTTCGCTTTGAACTTCGATATAACCGTTATGGGCCTGGATAGTCTGATTAGCAGCGGCTAATCCACGACCTGTTCCTGATTCCTTGGTAGTATAAAAATGTTCGAAAATTTTTTTTGGATTTTCAAAGGGATTCCGCTGCTTATTCTTAATCCCTAATCTTCTTCGCTCCAGGCTTTTCCTTAAGACAAACCGAATCTCTTCCAGGGAACAGACCAGAAAGTCATAAGCTCCCCTCCTGGCCGCTTCAACCGCCAGTTCCCGTGAGTCATGACCCGAAATCACAATGACCGGAATCTCAGGATAAAGCCGCTTGATATACTCAAGGAATTCCATAGCATTTATCTGGGCCATTTCCACTTCCAGGTCTAAAAAAATTAAGCTGAAGATCGTGAATTGAATTTTTTCAATGGCCTCGGCACAGGAAAAAGCGGCTGTTACTTGATACCCTTCTTCGACAAGGTGAGCTGTGAGGTAGCGAGCATATTCCTGATGACTATCAACTACAAGGATGTTTTTCATGAAATTGTTTAAAATTGTTTAAAATTGTTTAAAATTGTTTAAAATTACTTAAATAATAAATGCGCATGTGGTAGAGGTTTACCTATTTGAAAAAATGTATTACATTTTTTTCATTCTAATCAAAAGTTTGCTCTTTGTCAAGATCCAATAGCCAACTCTCCATTTCTTTATCGGCCAAGATCATCAAGAAAATCAGTATATTTGTCTCTATAATTATTTTGGATCGAGCAAAAATTCGACGATTCTATCTTGCATCGCTTTGCATAGTTGATGCTGATTCTTATTATTGTTCATCATGATAGAAAAGATGATTAATTCGTCGCGGTAAGAATAGACATATCCGGATAGGCAGGAAACTCCATTCACAAGGCCCGTCTTGGCATGAACTCTACTCTGTACTTTAGGATTTCTCATGCGCTTTTTCAGAGTTCCGTCAACTCCTCCTATGGGCAGAGAAGAAAAGTATTCTGGCTGGTATTCAGATTTCTGCTGTACGTAAGTCAGAAGGTCTACAATCTTCTTCGGAGATGTTAGATTCTTTTTCGATAGACCACATCCGTCCTTAGCTAAAAAGTTTTCAGCCCCCACGCCGGTTTCATCGAGAAATTCCCTGATTACGGCTATGCCTTTATCCGAGGTCCCCGGAGCCCCTCTGCCCTTCGCGCCAATGGCCTTAAGGAGTTGCTGAGCAATAAAGTTATTGCTGACTTTATTCAAGCTGGTAACAATGTCCGACAGAGGTTTGGATTGGTGCTGGCAAACTACCTTTGCCCCTTCGGGAACAATGCCCGACTTTACCTCGCCTGAAATTTCAATCCCCTTTTGAATGAACATCTCTTTCAGGGTGTCTGCCGCGTACCGGGAGGGGACGTTGATAGCCCTGTATATGGTAACGGGATTGTGACGAACGGAAATCTGGCCGCCAAAGGTGAATGAATTTATTCCATTTTGAAAAGTTCTGCCTATGGAAAGCGCTTTTCGGGGGGACCCGGCAATGGTAACAGCTTTATTGATCACCTTAATGGCCCTGCCGGGAGTGTCCCATTGTATCAAGGGCGCTTGACCGGCCCTGGATGCAGGCCGGATCGTAAAGGTGATCGTATTGAAATTGATCGATAAGGCCCCGCTTTGCGCTCTGTACCAAAGGGAGGGGTCGCCCCCCTGCTGCTCTTGCGGACACTCTTCGGATGCAAAGTAAGAATCATCGAAAATCAAACCCCCAGTGACTTTTTTGACTCCTGTATCTTTAAGCTGGCATGCCAAATTCACCAACTCCTCGTTGACCAGGAAAGGATCACCAAATCCTTTGACATAAAGAGGCCCCGAAACCACACCCATTGGGGAAAGATTTTTGGCATAAATGATGGTAGGAAAACAATAGTCCGGCTTCAGCCTGGCCAAAGCCGCAGCCGAAGTAAACAGCTTTTGATTTGAGGCAGGAATAAACAGCTCCTCCCCGCGCAGATTGGCTAATACCTGGCCGGTTTTTAAAGAAACGATATAGATGCCGGTCCTTATCCCCCTCATGGCAGAAGATGAATTCAGGATAGAAACGATCTGCTCCTGAAGGGGGAGGTTGGCATTATGAACAGGCTTACTTTTGGCCTGAGTTACAGCATTAGTTATTGGCCTATCTTCCGGATTAATTACGGCATTAGTGTCGGCATTGATTTCGGGATTAGTCTTGGACTTAGCCTTGGACCTGGTTTTGGATTTAGTTACTGAATGGGAATATGATCTTCGAGGTTTGCGTCTGGCCGCAGATTCAGCGGGCAGGCAGAACACAAGACTGATAGAAATCAGGAGAAAAAGATTGAGAACTGGCTTCGTAGACTGGTAGATTTTCATAGGTTCCATTTCCGCCGAATGAAATAATATTCCGATATCAGCAATGACATTAGCAACGTTCTCTTTCTGGTGTACCATAATTATCCCGTGAAGGTCAATAGAGATTATGGTAAGTTTTGGTAATTGCTTGATTAAACATAGCTAATTTGAGCGATATAGCGTTTTCATATTGTTTATGCACAAGTTCGACACCTGAAATAATGGACAAATATAAAGTTCTGGTCTCGATCCTCATTCCAGCAGCCACAGGGGAGGGCTGCACCGCTCGCTTATCTCAGGAGATGTATTTCCCTCCTGGCTATTTGCCGTTGCTTTCGGGAGCACTGCTTCTACTTCCGAAGTGGACTTTTAGCATTTTTAACTGTTTTTCTATAAGGGGCGTAGCGGAGTTCGTGAATCTCTCTATATCGGGTTTCTCTGTATCCAGAGGGACCCAGTCTCCTTTATGTTTATCAAAAAATTGCCATTGAAGGATATTATCAGCTATAGGTATTACCCCTGACCAAAATTTAACCTTTCCATTTTCAAAGGTAACTACAGGGATCTTTTTCCCTGTCTTTACCAGTTGCATCCCTTCATTTGCATGACATTCATCGCAGGCCCTTCCCTTTTTCATAACATTATGGGTGAAATAAGGAGTATAGCTTACAAAGGCTTTCTTGTTATGGACAAGAACTACTGCTGTTGCTGCAGTCACTTTCCCTTGATAATTCACCAGCATGAATAAGTCAGAAGTGGGGATGAAGTTTCCGTCCCTGTTTTTCGTCTTCATAAATTCGGAAAAATGACAGTTATAACAGGTTACGGTCGATCTTACGTGGCAGGCATTGCAATGAAGTTCAGTACATTTTTTATGTCTCTTGTGTGGCTTGATCTCCGGGTCAAATTTGGGAGCTTTGGTCTTTCCCCCTACGTGGCAACCCTCACAGGATGGAGTCATAACTTCGGTATCCCGCAGCATTTCTTTGGCCACTCCATCGCCGTGGATATCTCTATCCTTATGACAGTTGAGACAAGACATCTTTGCAGCCGTATGAACATCTTTATTCCCTGCTTTCTGATTAAACTCCATGACCAGTTTTTCTTCTTCATGGCATTTTAAACAAGTGGCTTCTTTTCGCGATTCACTTACAGAAAACCGCATTTTGCCTGCCTTATCTTCTATTCCATGACATTGATCACAACTTTTGGCATGGCATTGGTTACAACCCGCTTGAGCATAAGGAATTTTAGTCAAAGTCATAAATCCGTTTTTGCCCTCATACCAGTAGCGCATCCCTTTGCCGGAAAAATGAAGGCTCTTCTGGTAATACGATGTCAGGCATGAATCTTCAGCCCGTACTTGACCCGCATGGATAAAGAGAAACAAACCACAGATCACTGCTAAGATCTCATTCCTTCTCATTAGGCCACCCCTTTTCCTCATTAAAGATTTCGAAGATTAGTAGATCAATTGAAATCAATCAACCCTTCGCATTCAAGAACCTTCGGTTCAGCCATATACGCCCATTTTCAAAGACTGCATATGTCCGTATTTCAGATTTCGTCAGATCTTTTATAAGATCTTAGCAAAAACATATTGTTTTTTCCATACATAAACTGCGTATTTTCCCTAAACTGCGTATTCTGTCTCAACACTTATCACTATTTTTTTAACTATATACCAAAACTTTTAGACTTATTCGCTCGGTGGCAAAGGGATCAGGTATAGATAGCCTTTTTTTAAAAAATTTTCATTTCTTTACTGGAACAAATCGACATGCGTGCCTGTTCTTTCCAAGATAAGTTCGTCTTTTGTTTTCGTGTAAATTAATATCCAATCCGGTTCTATATGGCAATCACGCGTACCCTTCCATTTCCCAAACAGCGGATGGTCTTGATACTTTTTATTGAGAAGCTCTTCTCTGACAAGTTTCTCTACGACTTCTCTTAATTTCCCCATATCCTTACCACGCTTCTTCATTAGCTTATAATCCTTTTTGAACTGGCCAGTTCTCGTTATCTTGAGCATTATCTTTCGAGATCTTCGAATAGCTCATCAATGTTATCATAACGATGCAGGTCTTTACCTTTTCGAGTATTTTCAATGACACGATCTGTTTCCTCATTCGGTATCTCCACTTTGAAGGGAAGTCCTTTTCGAAGCATGACCTGATGATAAAAAAGATTAATGGCCTCAGAGGGGGTTAACCCTAATTCTTTAAATATTTCTTCGACTCCAGCTTTTAAAGATGCCTCCATCCGTGCTCGAATCATTGCATTGCGTGCCATCTTTAACGCTCCTTCCTTTTCATTTTCATTAATTCTCACGATTAATCTTAGCCGTATATTGATAATATGTAGCATAATTGGGATACAATATCAAATTTTTTTCCAGCAAGCTAGAAAAGGATTCAGAATAGATTCCGTAAAGACTGATTTTTTGATAGAATATTGGGCTGTGATAGAGATTTACGGGTTCATTAGCTCGTCGAATACAAGTAATAAGTTCAACAACCTTCCACAATAGGTTATGGATAGCTCGATCTTCAAAAGGCATTGAAGAGAATTGCATTGACAAGAAATATTCTTTCCAATAGAATAACTTCCAAATATTTCGAAAGGGGGTTTTAAATATGGTTGGTAAGCAGATTCGCCTTGAAAGAATTATGAACCGCAATTCCAAAAGGACAGTTATTGTGCCCATGGATCATGGCATTACCCTGGGCCCTATTCCTGGCCTTATTGATACCAAAAAAACCGTGGATAGCATTGCCGCCGGGGGCGCCAATGCTATTATCATTCACAAAGGTCTGGTTGAGGCCGGACATCGGGGAGGCGGGAAAGATGTCGGATTAATCGTTCATCTTTCAGCCAGCACTGTTCTCTCTCCTGACCCGAATGCCAAGGTTTTGGTGTGTACCGTGGAGGAGGCTATCCGCCTTGGGGCTGATGCGATCTCCATCCATATCAATATCGGCTCGGACGATGAAAAATCCATGCTCAAGGATCTGGGAGAAGTGGCCAAGAATGCCCAGGATTGGGGATTTCCTCTGATAGCCATGATGTATACCCGCGGCATGAAGATCAAGAATGAATACGATCCCCATGTCGTTAAGCACGCAGCCCGAATCGGTGCCGAACTTGGGGCCGATATCGTCAAAGTGGCTTATACGGGCAGCGCGGAGTCCTTCTCCGAGGTGGTCAGCGGGTGCTTTGTGCCGGTGGTCATTGCCGGCGGAGAAAAAATGGAAACCGATCGCCAGGTTCTTGAAATGGTTCAGGGTTCCCTGGAAGCAGGTGGTGCGGGAGTTTCCATAGGCAGAAATGCTTTTCAACACCACAGGCCGGAGCAGATTGTCAGGGCCATCAGCAATATGGTCCACGAAGGGTGGTCTGTAGAAGAAGCTCTCAAACTGATTGAGGCGCAGTAAATAAAAAAAGGAACGGGCAAAGATGGAATGCCATCTCGCATCTCGCAAAGTGGAGGCACAGTAATGAAAAAGGTTTGGGTACGGGCCATCCCCTGGAATAAATCAGTGGTGACTACTGCGCTTGAAAGCGGAGCGGACGCAATCATGGTGAATCAGGAGGATACGGAAAAGGTTAGACAACTGGGGCTGATTCAAATCATCAGTGCCAATGGTGATCTTAAATTGGGCGAAGATGTTGTGGAGTGGGAAATCAAAGGGAAAAAAGACGAGGAAGAGATTGTCAAACTGGCACGTGATAAAATCGTGATTGTCCGTACCAGCGATTGGACCGTCATCCCTCTGGAAAACTTGATTGCCCAAACCGAAAGGCTGATTGCCGAAGTATCCTGCAGTCGTGAGGCGGAAACCGCTCTGGGAATTCTGGAAAAAGGAGTTGACGGGGTTTTAATCAATTCCCAGGACCCTATAGAGGTCAAAAAAGCCATAGCCACAGCAAGAAAAACCCGCCAGACCCTGCAGTTGAAAACCGCCAGAATTTTGAAAGTCATACATTCAGGGATGGGTGACCGGGTTTGTATTGACACATGCACCATGATGTCGCAAGGCCAAGGCATGCTGGTGGGAAACAGCAGCAGGGCGCTTTTTCTGGTCCACTCGGAAACCGTAGTCAACCCCTACGTGGAACCCCGCCCATTTCGTGTTAATGCAGGACCTGTCCATGCTTACACCTTTCTTGCCGACAACAAGACAAAATACCTCTCCGAGCTCAAAGCAGGAGATTCGATTCTGGTTGTCGATTATCAGGGGAAGACTGAAGAGGCCATTGTTGGGAGAACCAAAATCGAAAAGCGGCCTCTTCTCTTCATCCAGGCAGAACTTGAGGGGGAGATCCTGACCACTATCCTGCAAAACGCTGAAACCATTCGATTGACCCAACCCGATGGGCAGCCCGTATCCGTAATAGACCTGCGCCCCGGCTCCGAGGTTTTGGTTTATACCGAGGAGGCAGGACGCCATTTTGGGATGAAAATTAAAGAAACCATCCTGGAAAAGTAGCTAAAGCAACTACTCAGGTAGGCACAGAGGCACAAAGAAAGAAGAGCAATAAGCAAGACAACTTTGCCCCTATGAACATGAGTGGTTAAAAAGCAACTAAAGCAGCCAGTGTAGCTAAAGTAGCTCAGGCAGCTCAGGTAATTAAAATAGCTTTGGAAAAGGAGCTGATGCAGCCAGAATCAGTGCAAATCGCAGGGATGGTGCTCCAGACATTTCCGGATGGCCGGGTTTTGATAGAGGTTCAGCAGGACCTGGCCATTGGGGAAATGGTCCAATTTAACTCAGTTTCGGGACAGGCATCCCACAAAAAAGTGATCTCCCTGATAGAGACTGCGGAAGGGCACCGCGTATACCGGGCAAACAGCGGGGGCAGAGTAGTTCTTCGGCCAGGCACGCCTCTTAGTCCTGGAGATTGGATCGAGAAAATTTACAAGGCAGGCTGCCTGAGAATAGAGGCAGTTATAAATCCTGAGGACATTTGTTTTTTAAACGGTATTATGGAAGGTTATAGCGATATGGCTGTCCTTCGGACTCTGGACAGCTCCGTGGGCCTGGTAGAACTTCTTGCCTCTCCTGACTTCGAGAAAGAAATCCATGAAATCCTCCTTTCCCTTCAAAAAGAGATGCACCTTGAAATCAAGGCCATAGTTCACGGAGAAACATCAATATTCTTGTGAGAATGGTGGATTTTCTATGGCAGGCTCCTGTTCTTTTTAAAGAAAGAATAAATGTCCATAGATCAAAGACTAAATACGGAAAAGATAACCCCCGGATTAATAGACTATGTAGTCAAAAAAATTGTCCGGGAAATCCAACCGGAAAAAATCATACTGTTTGGCTCATATGCCAGAGGTGATTTTAACCAGGAAAGTGACCTCGATCTGTTTATCATTAAAGAAAGCGAAGAATCCGGCCGCGTCATAAGACGGAAAGTAGATGCCCTGCTCTGGGGGCGGCGGTTCCCGGTGGATATAATCGTGCGCAAACCTGAAGAAGTGGAATGGAATTTCAGAGCTAAAAACCCGTTTTACCTTTATCACATCTTTAAAGACGGGAAAGTAGTCTATGAAAAAGAGTGAGGAAGAAATCAAATTAATCAATGCCTGTTTGAGATTTGCGCGGGAAAATCTCTCATTTGCGCGCTCCGGGATGAAAAAGGATTTTACACCTTTTCCCACCGAAGAAAGAAGGGATAAGGGGCAGGCGCAAATCCTGCTCTACAGCTATAGATCTCCAGGTAAATAGTTGCAGGACAAAAGAAGGCTTCTTGGAAGAAACCCTTTTGAAAAAGGGTTTCTTCCAAACCATCTTCCCAAAACTTTTAATATCTTCAGACATCCACAAAATTGACCGATTTTTCTCAAGTGAAAATGTGCATGGATTAAACTCCGAGCAGTGGCTTATGAGCGACCGCAAAATGGAGTCGCAGATGTAGACGTCCTTGGGCCA
>Ga0307378_10002579_pt1 | contig 27429 bp, 29 predicted proteins | sample UN1MG_FD_202238 | JGI IMG/M metagenome (GOLD analysis project Ga0307378, IMG submission 202238) | Soil microbial communities from Risofladan, Vaasa, Finland - UN-1 | ecosystem: Environmental > Terrestrial > Soil > Coastal area > Acid sulfate soil | place: Finland: Risofladan, Vaasa | collected... | reverse complement strand
CGAATATTGTTCAAGCACGTGCTATGACGTGGCGATGGAAGCTGATCATCACCGGGCCGGTTATCCGGGTGTGCCTGTGAAGGAAATTGAAACAGCCATTGTTGAATGTCCGGCGTGCGAGGGGGCAGGTGTTGATGACTTCAACGGCGGCGATTGTAAGGTGTGCGAGGGCGACGGAATGGCCGACAATACAGGTGATTGCGAGTTGGAGTTGTTCGAGACACCGGTGTCAGAGGTGATAGGGCAATGGAAGGATGAATTGGACGGGAATCCAATACACGGTGTGTCGGAGTTGGTTCCATTGCCTAATCCCAGGCAGATCACAGGTCAATTAACATACAAGGGCGAAACATATGATGCGGTCGCACTTATGGTGGTGAAAGGGGTTGCGGATCAAACAGATTGGATCATTACCACAAAGCAGGGGAAGCGGCTGCGCTTGACAAATGTTTTTCCGTTGAACGTGAGTGTAGAGGGGGGAGTGTGCTCAGCACCGGACCGGGCGGTGTCTATTTGTTGGACTTACAACGAAAAAGGGGAAAGTGGTGACTGAACAAGAAGCATTGGCACTGGCGGACCGGCTCAAGACAGAGTTCGTCAATAGTGATCTGAGGGAGTTGACCCGGCTGGAGTTGGCGGTGAGCGTGCTGGCCAAGGCATACCGGAAGGAAAAGGCAACACACAAGATCACAGCCTGTTACTTTCCGGGGCTGGGTGAGCTGGAATTGACCTGGCAGGACATCGAGACAGATGAGCGGGCCGGGATCACGGTGAAAGGGGTGGAGCCGGAAGCGGGCAAGCAGGTAGCCAAGACGGTGATGCCCTGCGTGACACAGGGGGCCACGGTGGACCAGGCCGCCATACCGATACCCAAGTTGGATGAAGCGTTGGCAGCTATGGAAGCTCAGTGCGGGGATTGCGGCGGGGATGACCGACACCTGCCTGGTGACCCGTGTTCGGGTTGCGAGTTGCCTGTGGCCTTGGGGATATTGCACAGAGTCCGGGAAGCGGCGACCAGCGATTGATTTTGCTCCACGTCCGGGGATTTTTCACAGCCGTTGGCCTAACTCACCGGCGGTTGGCTCCTTGACCCGGACGTGTTGAGCAACTTCAGCCCCAACCTGTTGAGAGCCGGGAAGGGGCTGAAGTTTTGTTCAGCCGACTACATTTTGCTAAACCAGGCTACATATCTCATCATAATCCATCAGATGGCGAGATGGAGCCACTGTTCCATCATATTCCATCATATCATATCTCATCATAATCTATCATTTGGCATCAAGTCTCATCATATCTCATCATAATCCATCAGATGGCGAGATGGAGCCACTGTTCCATCATATTCCATCATATCTCATCATAATCCCAAAACCACGGCTGTATGACGTGTTTGGCGGGCGGAATCCGAGCGGCGGCCAGGGGGAACACAATGCTCACAGGGCAGAGCATCACGGGGACGGCGGGCGTGCGAGGTGAGAGGGCGGGGCCGGGCCGGATTACAGAGCGTGACAACCTTGACACCGGTGACAAAGCTTGACAAAGCCGACAAAGCTTGATGGATGTATAGGATTGTCGAGGTGGAGCGGACAGTGGAGGGGATGGGGGACGGGCCATTACACGGGAAGGGGAAGCGGCGCACCGGGTCCACTCACCTACAGAGCCTGACAAGGTTGACACACATGACAAAGGTTGACACGATGCGGTGCCTGGCGGGGAAAAATCGAGGGGACCACCAGATGGAGGGGATGGGAGATGGAGCCATCCAGAGCAGGGCGGAAAGGGGGAAGGGGGGCCACGCTACATATCCACCTACCATGCTACATAATGAACATTCATCTACATAGGCAGACGGATTGCTCAAGCTTTGGACGGAATCGAATGAGGTGAGTGAAGCTGAAAGGACCGGGGGAGCACGATGAACAAGGCCACGGGAAGTGAGAATGGTCCTGAGTTCGCCCTGGACATCACGATTGAGGCGTGACTGTTTGAGAAAAGTTTTCAAAGGGGAGCACAACAGGGCAATGAGTGGGAAAGAAAAAGCTTGACTAATGGGAGTGCGAAGGGTATATTCAGAGGGATGAAACGGGAAAGCGAAATGTACAGGCGGACGGAAGCGGATGAGGTGCAGGAAAGCGTACAGCGGACAATGAAGGATGAGACTGGGAAGGGCTGTAACAACCTGCTAAGTGATAACCTGGAAAGCTGATTGGAGGATGGTTGCTTGAACTTGGGCGTTGATAATTCCTACTTGACCAAACACCAAGCATGCCATGTGTGCGTGTGCCACGCCCAGCCAGCACAATGCTCAAGCTCCACAGCATTGTCCCCTACGGGGACCGGCCACCCAAGCCACCCACGGTCCATCTCACCCCTGCAATCGTGTATTCAATTAATTCAAACACTTATGCATACGCCAAAGCAACAACGAACAATGGCCGGACAATGGAACAATGGCGCCATCTCGCCATCTGGTGGAGCGGACCGGAAAGGCCGCAATCCATCCTACAAGAATGACAACGATGACAAACATGTCACACATGCCACCGGCCTGCATTCAGCATTGCATTCGTGTATTCAACCTTTTCAACTACTTATGCATACGCAACTGCATAGGCCAGCATGCAAGAATCCGGCTGCGAAACGTATGCACCAACATGACAAGGTTGACAAGCTTGACACACACGTCAAACATTATGGTCGTTGGGCGATTCCGATTTGTGTTGGTGTGGGATTTCACACATTGGTTCGTTCAAGTGCCATATCAAAATTCCTAAAGTCCACAGCCCATATCTGTTCGTTGAGTCCTGCGACAAAACATTCTGAATTGATCCGGCCCACCCGGCAATATGAAAGTCGGGAAGTGTGCGGATGTTTTCTCAATCCTTTGTCTGAGGGGTTTGGGAAGTGTGGTGTGGTCGATGTCGAGCACGGCGACGGCGTGAGGCCTGGTGTTGCTCCGGCATCGAGGGGTGAAATGAAAGACAATGGAACAATGGCGCCATCCACCCATCCAGTGGCCGGGGGGCGTGGAATAGTTTTGCGGTTGTCTTTATCGGGAATCTGCAAGGCCATGGTGGCCATCGTGATAAAAGATTTTTGCGGGGGAATCCGGCGGGGGCTACCAAAATGTTTTTGTTCCTCAAGTTTAATTTATAAATGCGCAAGCCCACCCCACCCCACTGGGTTTAATTCCGGCACGCAAATTTTGGCGTGCCGCACCCTGGCTGGGCACTTGTATGTGCGGCCAAAAAATTCTACAATATACCATCTTGAACAAATAGGTTCCAAGTTGAATGGAAAGGTAAGCACGGTGATTTCAAGGCTCAGGCTGAGGTCTGGGATTCTTTGCTACAGGCTCAAGTCCGGGTTTGCTACTTGCCTGGGCTTGAGCCTTGAAAGCACCGGGAAAGTTTGGCCGCCACCTCCATGGTCCCACCGTGTGTCGGTGAAGGCGGCCAAGGCATACCATTTTGTCATCGGCACTCCCTGGCGGTGGGGCCAAAACATCTCCCGCACAACACACAAAAAGCAGAATGGAGCATGTCCACCTGGTTTGAGGACCGGGGGAAGCGTTCTCAATTTGTGGTTGGATGGTTTGAGGTTCGGGACAGAGGGGTGCACGGCATGACGTCAAAGGTCAAAGACGATGTGCGAGCCATTCAGCGGGGCGGCGGTCAAGTGATCAAGAATCAATTGGTTGCGCCGTCAGAAGATATTGCCACAGCGGTTGCGTCCATAACCAGGGCACCGGCAAAGCAGAGCACACCACCTGCCAACGCAGATAAAAAAGATGCACCGAAGGCCACACCCAAGCGCAAAAAGGTCGTTGTGGACAATACGGTGAGGCCGCATGAGTTGCGTCAGGCACGAGGTCTGCCAGCCAAGGTGCCTCAGGTTGAGCCGGATTCAAAGATGAGGACGGCGGCCAATCACAGAGTCATGTTGGACCTGGTTCAAGACACGATCATGCGAGGTCTGACGGATGAACAGGCAACCAAGGAATTGGGAATTGGGTTGCCGGAATATCGGAAGCTGCAGACCGGCGTGATGGACCGGCTGATTGAACAGCTTCAGAAGCAGACGACATTTCAGGTGTATGCCCATTATGTGTTAGAGCAGAAATCATGCGTGCTGGAGTTGCAGAAAATGATCGATGGCTTCAAGACATCGAAGCAACACAATGCGCTTGTCGGGGCTGTGAAAGCCAAGTCTGAGATATTGGACAAGATCATTTCCAAGGGACAGGATATGGGAGTGATTGAGAAGCGGGCGAAGCGGATTGAGTTCATTGGTTCGCTGGACGTTCGGAATATGACTGATCTGGACATTGCCCGGAGCATTATGCTTGAGATGCAGGAAATCAATGAGCTGGTCGATGAGGGAATCATTGACGCTGAAGTCGTTGAACCGAAACAATTGACAGGATCATAAGGGGGTTGATTATGGGATCAAGCCAAAACGCACCGACAAAAGATTATTACAAGAATGAGGCGGTGCCAGCTGCGCCAGATTGGCTTCACCTGGACATGGGCGGGACAATGTCCCATATCATGATCCTCAACAGGGGGTCATCCGACCTGGTGTTCAGCTTTGACAAAGGGCAGAACATCCACGGGTCCATTACGGTCCTGGATGGCGGTGAAGTGCGGGATGACATTTCGCACAAGCACATTTCAATTCAGGCAGCCGGGGCCGGGGGAATCGTCCAGATTGAGGCTTGGAGGTCGTCATAATGTCAAGCCATGGTGGAGCGGGTGATGGTGGTGGCGGTGGAGCCAGTGGCCTCAACTTCAAGGATGAAGGGGCTGTTGTAGGCTCAAGCACAACCTTGAATGTGGTCGGGGCTGGTGCGCAGGTCGTCATGGACGGGCTGGAGGCGAAGCTCAATGTGGGCGGTGCTTCCGGGGTCTTGGAGATAGACAAGGACGGGGTGCGAGTCGATGACGCCAGCATCCTGGACTATCTGGGAAATGGCGTTGACATCGATGTCACCGGCGGAATAGCTGCTTTGGCTTGGCCGCAGGTTGTGTCCGCTGAAGTCGTGATTGACCAAAGCTATCCGGCTGACAGTGACACGTTCAATCAGTACAACACCGTGGCGAATGGAATCACCAAGGCGATTGCTTTGGCGGCGGTGGGTCCGGTGACGGTCCGGTTCAAAAAGGGAATATACACTGAAGAGGGCGTTGTCATTCCCGGCAGCAACTATCCGTTGACGCTGGAATTTGAGCCGGGGGCGATTTTTACCGGGGCGGCCACTCCGGCAGACCACATCTTCAAGATCAACAGTGCGGGACAGGCTACCAACCCGCTGTGGATCAAGGGATTCAACTTCAGGCCGGCAGGCAACACCATCGCATATAGCGTGTTCAAGTTGACAAGCGGATCGCAGGTCATGTTCGACGGGATCACCTGGGAGATGCGCATTGGAAACTATTATTCACGCAGGGCGTTCATCGAGGGGGATGACGGCGTGTGGGGGCAGAGCAGCCGCATCTGGGGCCGGAACATCTACACCAAGTGTCTGGCCACTTATGGCGTTGTCAACCTGAGCGGCCATTGGGAGTGTGATTGGCAAAACAGTTCTTTCTGGGCTTATGGGAAGTCAAGTTCATACGGTAACATCCATCATGTGAACGGAACAATTCCATCAGCGGTCAACTGTCACTACTTCACCAATTGTGCTTTTGGCCCTGGGCCCAGGATCATCCACCTTGACAGCAACATCAATTACTGGCTCAACGGGACGTTCGTTGACTACAGTGATTCATACATATTGTCGAATGAGAATGGCGCAAACAACGACGGTGACAGCATCCTTCAGTCGGCGGTCACAGACCAAGGATCACCGGCCACTGTTGATTGGGGCATGGGAGTTCTCAATGCCGGGTTGAAGCGGATAGAATACAATTCCATGCTCATCGCATCGCAGGTCAAGCTGGAGTTGCAACTCAGCTATCAGGATTACAGAGGATTCTATGTTGAAGGGTATGATGACGCAGTTGGGATTGACGTGGCCAACTGCAACGGAATCCAGCCTGATTATGACGCAGGTTACGTTGATTTGCATGATGACCAGGTGGCAGACAACTTCGATCAATACGCTGATGTCGCAGCGTTGACGGCTGTTTGGTCTTTGGTCGGGGCGGGAATGGTTTTGAATTTGGGTCCGAGTGGCGGCAGCGACGGCGGCAAATATATGACGTTTGGCTTTGGCGCCAATTCAGACGACGGATATTGCACACGATCTTTTTCCACTCCACTCCGGCTCAGAGACATGAACTACTTTTCTTTCAGCACCAAGTTTGTTGGGTCAATCGCAACTGATCTGTACATTCAGTTGATTGACGGGACGGGGAAGGTTGCAAACGGTCCGACATTCTCTGATACACCGTCTGGGGGTTGGGATGAGAAAACATATGTCATCGGCAATTTCACCTTGCCTGTGGCTGGCTTCAATTGGAATAACATCACCGCAATCCGCTTCCGGTTGTCCGTCACTTTGGTGAATAGCGGACAATACCAGATTGATGACATTCACGTTCACAAGGATGAAGTTTGGACGGCGCAAACTGTCATCGATCAGATGGACACGCTGACAGGGTGGACAGCGGTCGCAGGCACTGCTCCCACGCTGGCTTCCGGTTTGGGCCTGAACGGTGGTGATGCGGTCCGGGTTGATTTTGCTAACAGCACAGGAATCTACAAAACCGGGTCGTGGAATTTTGGAGTTGATCCAATTGCCTTCCACGTCAAGGTGAAGTTGGAAACTGGGTTCACTCCGGGCAATGGCATCAACTGCATCTTGATGATGTATGATGGCACCCGCTGGATCTGGATGGATGGCCCAAGATCACCTGTTGTTGGCGGCGTGGGCGATTCCGAAAATGGAATATTCAACGCAGACGGCGGAAAGTGGAAGTCACTGGTTTGGTTTGTGTCGGATGGGATCACCTGGGGAACATCGTTGCCGGGCGGGACACACGGGAATCCTGATGATTTCAATTTTGCCAATGTGCAACAGATCAGAATATATGCCAATTTCAGATATACGCAGGGGACGGTTCTGTTCAATAATCTTGAAAAAGGAATGCCTGGAGTCATTGTCACCGATGCTTTCCGGCAAACCACAGATGTCGTTGGACAGATGCTTTCCCACAGCGGATACAATCTGAAAAGCATCTTCAGGCAGGATTGGAGTGTTGCCACCACCAGCGGCCTTTTGTTCCAATGGCAAAGGTTCGCAACACCGTTGACAACTGCCAGGTGCTTCCTGGGCTTGTGGCCTTATGAACATCAGTCGGGACAGGCCGGACACCAGAATCCAGGGGATGGGATGTTGGGCGAATGGTTGGACAGCGTCATCACAGCCACTGACTATCCGTACATGCGAATGAGGATTTGCGCCAAAGGCCGGTTGAGGATTACCAACAGTGCGCTGATGTGGAATGATTAAGGGGGTTTGACATGGGTAAGTTCGGAAGGAAAGACGTCACACAACAAACAGCCTTTGCCTTGCTGAAGCAGGATGGGCTGGATGTGAAAATTCAAGGGGCCATCCTGGACGTTCAGAACAATCCGGTTGTCATTCCACCGGCGGTCTTGACCCTGGTTGCCAGTGCCACCAATTACATTTATGTAGTGGTGGGAGGTGCCACGATTGAGGCCAATACAACCGGATGTCCAGACCATGGCAAGCCGTTGTGGGAGATCACCACAGACGGCAGCGAAGTGGTGGAAGCCATTGACAAGCGGGCTGTGGTTCGCCTGTCCGCTCACTCTGCCTGTGTAACATCGCCCACGTGGCTTCAGGAGCAGACGTTCAACGGTGATGTGGACTGGTCCAACTTTGACATTTCAGGGTCCGTGGACATTCCAGCCGGGGCGACCGGGATCAGGATGGAGGTGCACGTCAAGGAAATGGGGACGGTGCCTGCTGCTGACCAGGTGTTTGCTATGTTCCGGCGACCGGGGGAAACAGCACTCAGCCAGGCGAAGTTGGTTGCGCCACAAGTGTCCGGGCGTTGGTTCACCAGGACGGTTGAGGTCAAGTTCGGAGATGACGGCAAGACCATCCAGTTCAAGGTGGACGTGGACACCCAGATGCTGGTGAAGGTCGGATTGGCCGGTTGGGTGTATGGTCACTAATTAGGGGAAAATCATGGGTGAGCAAGCATACGAATATACCAAGGCGCAATACAATCCTAGCAGGTTCAAATATGAGCTTGCTACCGTTGGGATTGAGACTGGTCTGGTCAGGATAGAGTTCACAGAGCCGGATCAATTGGCTGTGGTCTTTGATGAAAGTTTATCGCAAGAGGATTCCGATGCCTTGGCCGGAATGGTGGCTGCTCACTCCGGTGAGCCTATGGTGCGCCATGACTACAAGTGTCTTAATTGCGGTGAGGATGGTTACACCTTGGACTTGGATGACACACCACCGAGCAATTGCCCCAGTTGCGATAGCGGAAAGATCGTTGGCAAGCAGAGCACATCGCTGGTCGTTGACACCATATCAATCGTGAGCCGAAAGCAAACCAAAAGTGATTCCACACCGCAGGTTGCTGACCCGATTCCGGTTGACGCTGACTTGTACCCTGAAGGGGTGGCAGTTCGGGCGATGGCCTTGGGGAAGCAACGCAATGGCGGGACCGGGACTGTTAAGTTGTATGATGTGACCAATGACCATGTATTGGGAGTGATTGATTTCACAGAAGCGGTGGCCACTCCCAAGAAGATAACACTCAGCAGTTTTCCCACGGAAGGGCTTTGCGTGATTGAAGCACAGTTCTACACAGACGGGACCGGGGATTTTGACCTGTACAACGTCAAGTTGGAGGTGTACTGATGGCCAAAGAATATGACGTGCGTGTGTACTGCGAAGATGAACAAGAGTTCAAGCGGACCACGCAATCAACCCTGGATGAGAATTGGGTGCCCACCGGCTGTGAGGCGCACACCATCAGGGATTTTGTAATTGAAGATGAGCGTGAGGTGGCGTGATGAGTCTAACACAGGATGAGAAGCTGGACCGGGCGGCGGCCATCCTCAGCGCATCATCTAATCCGCAGGTGGCTGCTCTTGGGGCCAGAGTCGGGGTTGAATACAAAGAGGCTAAAGCATGCGCTGAGGCAATTGGATTCAACACGATGAGGGTTGAGGGGCTTGAACCGGCGGACATGGAGCAGGCACTCATCGAGATGCTTGCGGCTGAGGGACCGGCTGACGAGTATTTTTTGACCAAGGCGGCGGCCAGGGCGATTGAATTTTCAAATCTGCCTTTGTCCAATGTGAATCGAGTCACAACGGCGGCAATCAACGATTTGAAGCACATTGGCGGTTGGACACACTTCAGCCAGAACACAAGGGTTGATGACCGCTTCCGAAAGGCCATGTTGAGTAAGCTGGATTTCAATGACCCGGATCAAGCCAGAGTCGGGGCTGAAGTCCTGTTGACGGTCCAATTGCCGCACAACTTCAAGGAATATCGGGAGCACCCCAATCCGGTTGTGTCCCAGGCAGCAAATCAGGCTGGCCGGAAGCGTATTGCGTTCATGTCTGTGGTTCGCAGTTTCAGATTTAAGGCCACCAAGGGGGTTGCGAACAATGTCGCAGTTTAGCAGATACTGGGATGTGGTCAACAGCTTCAATCCATACAGGACGTTCTATGTGAGCAGCTTGTTTGGTGATGATAGCAATCCGGGCGGAAGCGCAGCCCCTTGGAGGACACTCCAACACGCTGTGGACAATGTTGACCGCAAGGATGCCATCTGCATCAAGTCAAAGAGGTCTGCGGGCGAAGTGGTTGACGTCAATGTGCCGGATATCCTCATTTACAACGGTGACAATGATGAGGGCGGCGCAAGGGGATTACAGGCATTTCAGGCCATACACATCCGTCAACCGGGTGTGATGTTGGCGGGAATCACGGTTGAAACAATCACCAACTTGGACACATCGGCTGATTTTTCGGATGCGACCGGGAATATGTTGGACAATTCTGGACCGTATCCTGTATGGAATGACAACCCTGTTCCTTATGATGCCAACGGGTTGACGCTGTACAGGTGCGTTTTGGGCGGGATTTTCAAACCACCTCAAGTTGGTCTTTATTGGCGGGGCGGCGGTCCGATCAAGTTGGTTGAATCATCGATGGGATTCAGCGATTATGGCGTGGTGCTTAGGAGTGTTGGGCAAAGCATTTTTGGACGCAACATATTCCTGGGCGGATCGGTCGGAATCTATTGCGAGGATGAAGACTTGATCAAAGCATCTGCTGAAAGCGGCGGCGCATCGTTTGAGGCGTTGATTGTAGGAGCAGTCCCCAATCGGTTCTTGGACAATACTTTCCTGAATAGCATCAATGAAATATGGGACAACAACTTGGTGATCGGCAACATGGCCAAGCGGAATCTGTACACGGTCGCGTTGTTCAGTTTGACTTTGGAGGCCTGGGGGACCAAATATTGGGACACGGAAGCGTGGCAAAATACCGTTGAGTTCATTTACACGGAATATGGGATTGCCATCGAAAGTCCTGAGATGATCGGATACAGCCTTGCGCAATTGTCGCTGGCTGAGTTGTATGAGGTCTATTCATACTTGTCGGAACAAGGCAGCCCAGAGTTCAGTTCAATTATGACATCGTATTGGGGAGCACTCACACCCAACGAACAGCGTTCAGGATATCTTAACAGCCGCAGACGGGGTGTTGAGGTCAAACCTGATGTGGCTGACTACCTGGTGGAACACATTGAGAATCCGGGGACCATCGATGAATACACCTGGTATGGGGCGGATGATGAATACAAGGCGATGATGGCTGCCAGACAGAGTGATTTTGGGATGATTGCGTATCCGCCAGTGATTCCTTTCAATCCATTTTCCGAGTACAGGCCCACAGATGATCCAATCTATCCCAATGACATTTTGGATCGGGGCGGATATGACATGGACACCATCGGTGATGGACAGTTCGGTTACAAGATTGTCCCATATCCGAGTGATCTCAATTTGTGTAATGTGTGGGGGAAGGTAAATGACTTGGGGTTGACCACCGAGAATGCCAACCGGGTTGAGGTGGTGTTTGAAGCGGTGTTGCCAGAGGCGGCGGGGCCGGACCCAAGCATCATAACAAGGCCGGAAGTGGTTGCCAAACCTGATCACCTCACCGGCGAATTCACAGTGGCATTGGCCAGAGGGGCCAAAGTTCGGGTGGTGTGCATAGAAGCGGGGCTGGATGAAACATTCACTGTCCCGGACCAACCCACAGCAAAGCTGACTGACTTGATCACAATATAAGATGACAGACACTGTTAACATAGCAGACGTGAATGCACTCCGGGGCAAGTTCCAGGTGGTTCAGCCGCAGGTGAAAGAGCAGTCCGTGCGGGACGGGATGCTCACCAGGCTGAAGTCGCACATGGAGATCAAGAATGAAATGATCAGACGGGCGGTGTTCCAACAGGGCCGGTCTGATATTCTTGCCAGGAAGGTCTTGGGGTATCAAGTGCTGGATTTTCACGCTGCGATACTTGACCACCAGCGGATCCACAAGCACTCCATGATCCTGGGATGGCGTGGTTCGGGAAAGTCCACGATGGGTGATGTCACGTTCGGAATCGAACAGGCATTGAAAAATCCCAACATCAGAATTCTGATTGCTTCCAAGACGCAGAACCAGGCTGAGACCTTTCTGAAGGAAATCAAAGGGCACCTGGAGCACAATCAGAAGCTGGTGGACATTTTCGGGGAACAAAGGCACCCCGACAAGTGGCATGAAAAAGAGGCAAATGTGTTGCCTCGCACCACGTATGCCAAGGAAAGCACCTTCACCTGTATAGGGATTGGGGGCGCACTTCCGGGGCGGCATTTTGACATAATTATTGGCGATGACCTGGTTGATGAAGACAACAGCCGGACCAAGGGCCAACGTGAGAAGCTCAAGACGTGGTTCTACAAAGTTCTGTTGCCCACGCTGGAGCCGGAAGGTGAGTTGCATATTCTTGGGACCAGATACCACCCAGAGGATTTTTACAACCACATGCTCCACAACGATATGGTGAACAGCACTCTAACACTTCCGGCGGTTGAGATTCCTGACGGTTGTTCCATTGAAGAGGGGCGTTCACAGTGGCCTGAAAAATTCCCGTTGGAGTGGTTGGTGAAGCACCGACAGAAAATGGGGCCAGTGTTTTTCGATGGCCAGTATCAACAGAATGTCGAGGGGATGCAGGGCAAGATTGTTCTGTGGGATTGGCTTCAGAAAAGATTTGAGAATGTTCCGGGCGGGACAGTCAAGTGGATGGGAGTTGATTTGTCTGTAGGGAAAGCGGGCGGCGATTTTTTTGCGGCCGCAGTTATTGCTCATCACAGGGACAAGCGGGAATTTTATGTTGATGAAGTCATCCGTGGGCGATACACAATGAACCAGCAGATTGAAAAGATCATAGCAATGGCCAGGCGTCACAAGCCAGCCAGAGTCGGGATTGAGGCCAATGCCTTCCAGGCGGTCGTGCCACAACAGATCAAGGCCAATCCTCAATATCAAGATGTTCCTGTTGTTCCGATCTTTACCCAAACGGACAAGACGACAAGAGCGTGGTTGTTGAGTTCTCACCTTCAGGACGGGCGCATGTTCTTCAGATCGGGACAGACCGATCTTTTGTCTGAATTGGTTCAGCTTCCCGATGGTGAGCATGATGATATGTTTGACGCCATCGAGATTGCGACCAGGATGGCGTTGGGGAAGGTTCGGACACGCAAGAAAAGAAAATCAGAACCAGGGGTGATTTGAGGTAAGCTATGGGCGATGATAACATCAGACAGTTGCCGGTGAAAAAATCCAGGCGTGCTCAGCCGGTGGAGCGGAAAAAGGTTGTGACGGAAAGTCAGAACCAGAAAACAGTTCGTGCCATCGTGGTAGGTGTGACCAAGCAGGGCGGCGAAGTCGCTGGACGCAGCAATGATCTGGGAAAGGACCCATTTGCGGGGATGTATGGAGCCAACACCAGCCACCAGCTGATCTATCCGCCATATGACTTGCTCACCCTGGCCCAGCTGGAAGAGCACAGTTCAGAGTTGGGGCCGTGCGTTCAGGCGATGGAAACCAACATTGCTGGGTTCGGGTGGAAGTTGAAACCGATTGTGCCAGTGACCAAGAGCACAGACAAAGCTGTCAAAGAAGCAATGCGGAAGGAAATGATCAGGGTTGAAAATTTTTTCCGCAATTGCGGATATGGGCGCAAATCATTTACCAAGGTGAAACGGGACACCAGACACGATCTTGAAGACACCGGGAATGCCTACTGGGAAATCATCAACAACTTGAAGGGTGACCCGGCGATGGTCAACCAGATTCCGTCACACACAGTCCGCTTGTCAACGCTGGACAAAGAGCAGGTCCAGGTCAAAGAGCAGGTGTTGGAGCAAAAAGAGGATGGCACTTGGGACTATGTTGAACGGACGGTTTGGAAGCGGTTCAGAATGTATTGCCAGATCAGGGAAGGAAACAAGGCCTGGTTCAAAGAGTTCGGTGACCCCAGGGTCTATGATGTCAAAACCGGCGATATGAAGGATGAGAGTTGGCCAGCTGCTCAGAGGGCCAACGAGATGATCCATTTCAAGTTGTACAGTTCCAGGTCACCTTATGGGTTGCCCAGATACATCGGGAATCTGTTCAGCATTTTCGGGAGTCGGGCGGCTGAGGAAATCAACTATGTGACCCTGAAAAACAACAACATTCCGTCCATGGTCGTCATGGTTGCCAACGGACAGCTGACGGAATCCTCAATCAACCGGGTCCAGCAGTTCGTTGAGGAACAGATTCAAGGTGAATCGAATTACAGCCGATTCCTGATATTGGAAGCTGAACCAGCGAGTGAGATGCCAGAGTTGACCGGAAGCGGCACCATGAAAATGGACATCAAGCCGTTGAAGGACCAGCAGATGTCAGACGCTATGTTCCAGGAGTATGACAAGGGGAACAATGACAAGGTCAGGCGATCATTCCGGCTGTCCCCATTATTCCTGGGCGAAATCAAGGACTACAACCGGGCCACAATGCAACAGTCCAGGCGGGATACTGAAGAGCAAGTGTTTGCTCCAGAAAGGAATGAGGATGACTGGGTGATCAACGCCACGTTGATGGCCCGGCTACAGGCCAAATATTACAAGTTCAAGACGAACACACCTGACGTGACCGATGACGCCAGCGTGACCAAGGTTATGTCGGCGGCAGAAAGGTCCGGCGGGATGACCCCAAGGATTGCCCGGATCATGACTGAGGATATTATGGGGATGCAGCTGGGGAACATCGATGAGGAATTGGGCGACAAGGCGGACACGCCATTCACGATACTTGTGGCAGAGGCGGCCAAGAATGTCGCACCTGTTAACATGGGGACCACGGTTGGTGTAGGTGCCCAGGTGGCCGGACAGCCGGTGCGGAAGGGCGCAGACGGGAAGCTGGTTGAGTCATTGCTCTTCATGAGGAATGCCCTGGACGCTGAATTGCTGTTGAGGACCGGGCAGCTGGGATGGCAGGGGTTGCTATCCGACTATGAAGCCGACGTGGATGAGCCGGATGAAGATGAGGATGAAGCTGACAATGAATAACCTGGCACGAAATATGCTTGGATTCAGTGGTGTGGTTCATACCATGGATACAGGTGACATCGTGGCAGGGGCTGCCATTCTCGATGAAATGCTGGCAGATATAGGCCATGTTGAGAAGGCAAATACAGGCCGGTTAGCAGAGGCCAGGCTCAGCACTGTGATGTTGGAGCAGTTCCAGGGCAAGGCTAAAAAGGCCATGGCAGGAATCATTGGGCAGTTGAAGGGTGGAGAATTAAGCCAGGCCAGAATAGATCGGGCGATGACTTGGGCGGCAGGACAATTCAGCACCTTGTCCAAGAGTGAAGTCCAGCAACTCATCGCTGCCACATCAGCCCTGTACATGGCGGAAAAGGGCACGATGGCCAAGACGTTCGGAATCAAATATGCGTTGAATCAGATTGATCAAAACGCAGTCCAGGCGTTGGCCAGGGAACAGGTGTGGTGGATAGGCGATTTTTACAATGATGCGCTTTCAAAGCGGGTCCGGGATATTACCACGAGGGTGATGCTTGAGAGCGGATACAGCCGGACAGTTGCGGCCGGGGAATTGGAAAAACAGCTGGCAAAGGAATTGGGGTTGGCAGCCGGGGCAAGCACCTTAGCAGACCTGGTTCCATCAACTTTCCCAGGAAGCGTTCGGAGTTATTTCAAGGGGTTGGCCGGGACCATCCAAAACAGGGCGGCCAACTTTGGAAGGATATCAACATTCACCCAGGCCGGGGTTGCCACCTACAAGATCGAAGCTGTCATGGACCAGCGGACATCTGAAATATGTAGGTTGATGGACGGGCAAACATTTGATATTCAGGTTGCCCAGACCTACATGGATGATTACTTGGGTGCAAACAACAAAGCAGATGCGCTCAAGACTGTTCAGTGGAAGTCACCGACCGATATCAAAGGCATGGATGAGTCGCAGCTGGCCAAGGCCGGAATGGCTCTGCCACCATATCACTTCAGGTGTAGGACGGTCGTTGTGGTTCACAGCTTCCAATCAGGTTCAATACAGGTGCCTGCGATGGATGCGTTGAAGCCGGGAAGCTCACCAAGCAATCCGGTCTTCATTCCGCCTGACCCGGTTGGGAATAGTTTGCGGAATAGTCAGATCATGAACACAACGCCATTGGGGGCACAACAGGCATCCAATGAAGCATTTTGGGTGACGATGGAAGATGGCATCACCGGGATAATGAAACCGGCGGCGGGGGAACACAAGAATTTGCTTGAGTATTTGAGAGCACCTCCAGGGTCATCGGCAAGGAAAACAGCAGCCAAGAAGATAAAACCAGGTTCAATGGCTCGCAGGGAAGCTGCCTTGTCTGAGTTTGATCACAACATATCTGGTTGGGGTATTGTTCCCAGGACGGTTACACGTGAAGTTGAGGGTCACGGGTTTGTATCCATACAGCAAAAAGTCCCAGGCGCCAAGACGGCTGGTGACATTAACAGGAGCAACCGTGAGCGATTCCTGAAATCACTCAGGAGTAAGCGTGTCCAACAGATGGATGTCATGGATGCCATGTTCGCCAATGGCGACCGGCACATGGGCAACTATATGTTTTCAGGAAACAAGGTGTATGCCATCGACAACGGGCTGGCAGCACCACAAGGATTGCCCAGGGGCGGAAATGGATATGCGCTTCAACGTGGCGATTCTAAGTTGGGCGGGCTTGATCCCATGAAGACCGATCAGAGCATATTCAAGTTCTTCAAGGAAACAAAAGCTGATGATCTCAAGGATGTGTTGGTCAATTCAGGGTTGGACGACACATCAGTTAATGCTGTGGTTGCAAGGTTTGAATATATGCAGGAAAATGTGGGCGTTTTCAGGGATTATGATTTTGCAACAGCGTTTGAAAAAGTGGTGACCGGGATGGGCGAAAAAGGATTGATGAAGGGGTATTAAAGATGGACAAAATAAATTTTTACAAATCGGTGAACGGAAAAGCCAAGCACCAGGGGTCACTCAGAATCGTAAAAGGTGAACTTGCTTGGTCCAAGGACGCAACCGGTGAGGCCAAGGAAATTGTGGGCAGCTTGGAAACGGAAAATGACCCCAAGACCAGCCCAAGCAAATATCTTGAGGAAATAACAATGTATGTTCGCAGCGCATATTTCTGGGCGGCGGCGGCATAGGAGCAGCTGATGTTTGATTTCAAACCAGGGGACAAGGGAAAAGGAATCACCCAGATTCATGAGCGTGGTCTGACAGAAAATCAGGCGAAGCGAATGGGGGCCGGTTTTGCTTTTGGGTGGGACCCAGTGGAATTGGAACCCAGCCAGGTGACACGCCTCAAGCAATTGGCTCCTGGGAATTGGGAAGCAGCTTTGGGCCGGGCGGCGGCGGGAAACACAGAGGCATTCCCCAAGATCGACAAGGTGGATTTGTCGGGCTTGTCAGCGGCGGATAAGCGGTTGGTTGGTCTGGTCAACCCGGTTAGCATCCACACCGATATTCGCATGGCACCGGCAGGCAAGGGTTATTGGGAAGGATTCACGGTGTTCACTCCGGGGAATCAGTTCAAGGAAAACAAATTCAGGGAAGTGGAATATGCCAGGATGGCCGGGACATTTAAGTTGTCCAGCGACTATGACACGGCCAAGGGTCCAATGTCGTGGATGAAAGTCGGGGATGGAACACCCAAAATATATCCGCCAGGCGCAGTCGGGTCCACCAATGATTCCTGGAGCCGGTTCAAGATAGTGGACAAATTCACTTGGACAGCCGGTGTCCAGGATGAGAATTACAAAGAGTTCATGTTCAAGGGCGGGAAGGTTATGAACGGCAGGTGGATATTCACCAACGTGCCTCTTGGCAACGGGGAAAGGCGGTGGATGATTTACAGGCCGGGGAATCAGGAAATGGACAAGCCGAAAAAGGTGATCAAGGAATCTGGTGAACAAGTACAGGAATTAGGCGATGAGCTTGCGTGGACGATGCCAATTGCAAAGTCCAGTGAAGAGGAAAGGACAGTGACGGGCGTTGTGCTGGAGCCGGAAGTGACCGACAGCCACGGCGATATTTACAGTGCCAAAGTCATCTCCGATGCAGCACACGCCTTCATGATAGAGTATCAAAAGATGGGCATCATGCACCGTGACTTCAGGAAGTCTAGCAAAATCAGGATCGTTGAAAGCTACATCGCTCCGCAACCGATGGCGCTGGGTAACCAGCATGTCAAGGCTGGCTCCTGGATAATGACCGTGAAAGTGCTAGACGACAACACCTGGGATGATGTCAAGGCAGGAAAGCTGCGTGCTTTCTCAATCGGCGGAATAGCCAGGACCATACCTGCGTAAAAAGGGGGGAAGCAATGAATGGCTGAGTTAGACACAGAAAAGAACATGGTGGATGTATCCGCCAAACCAAAAAGACGTTTCATTGGCCTGTCTGTCAAAGAGGTTAGCCTGGTTGATTCAGGGGCTAATGAGCGTGATTACGCAATCATAAAAAGAAAAGGGGGGCCAAACATGGCTGACGAAACCAAAGTGAAGCGTCAAAAAGTTGACGCTGCGGAAGTGGACGATGTCACCAAGGCGGACGGGACCGCAGACAACGATACCACTGAGCCCAACGGCGATCAGATGGTGTTAAACCAGCTGGTTGAAACCGTTGAGAAAATGACCGGTGCGCTTGAGAAGCTCACCGAAACCGAAAAAGCCCAGGATCAGAAAGGTGGCGACGATGCCGGTGACGGCACCGAGGAAACCACGGAAAAGGCCGGGGCCGGGGCTGCCAAAGGGAAGCTCATGGGAGCAATGGCCAAGCTCAAAGCCGGTGACACCAAGGGTGCGCTTGCGATGATGCAGGAAGCCATGAGTGCCATGGGGCCGGTGGCAGCCAAAAAGTCCGATGACGCTGTCAGTGACGACACTGGCACCGATGAGGACGTGGAAAAGGCCGGGGCGAAGCTGAGCAAGACCAGATTGGCCCAGCTTGAAAAGGGCGTTGGCGACGTGGAAAAGGCCATGGACACTCTCAAAGGTCTGCTGGCCGATGTCAGCCCCAAAGAGTCCAAGACGGAAAAAAACGCTGACGGGGACACTGTCATCAAAATCGACGGATCAGAGGTGGCTGCCCAGATCACCAAGGCACTGGAGCCGGTCACCAAGCAGCTTGAGGGCGTTGGCAGCATTGCCGAGCAGCTGAAAGGCATCGGAGCCAGGCTGGACAACGTGGAAAAGAATGCGGGACAGAGCCAGGCCGGGGAAGGCACTGAGGACGTTGAAAAGTCCAAAGGTGACAATAACATCTGGGCCGGGTCCGCTGTGGACATGTCCAGCGGTCCCAAAGCCGCTGTGAACCAGTAACCCAACAGAAAGGAAAAAGGGGGTTTTAACAATGACTAACCAGGAATTGGTCGAAAAAGCGACCATCACCACTCACCAGCTGGCTGCGGCCGGGAAGCTGAACCCGCAGCAAGCTGACAAGTTCATCGACTATGTGGTTGACGAGTCGATGCTCAAACAGGCCGCACGCACCGTCAGGTTCACTCCTGAAACACTGGACATCGACAAGATCGGCGTTGGCAAGCGTGCGGCGGTGCCCGCTGCCGAGGGGATTGACCCTGGGGTGCGCAGGGGCGTTAACACGTCCAAAATCTCGCTCACTCCCAAGGAAATCATGGTGCCCTTTGAGCTGGGCGACACATTCCGTGAGATCAACATCGAGGGCGAGCAGGTTGAGGACCACGTCATCAAGATGATGGCGACCCAGATGGCCAACGACATGGAAGAGATGTACATCAACGGTGACCTGTTGGGACAGGCGGCCACTCCGGCAGACCTGGATGAAGGCGAGGAAACCGACAAGTACATCAAGGACCGTCTGTTGGCCCTGTTCAATGGCTGGCTTCGCATCGCTGACGGCGGCCACATCGTGGACAATGCCGGTGCGGCCATCGACCACACCCTGTTCTCCAAGATGTTCATCGCCATGCCCAGGAAATTCCGGCGCAACCGTGCGCAGCTGCGCTTCCTGATGCCCAGCGACCTGGAGCAGATCTACAGAGACACCATTGCCAAGCGTGAGACGGCGGGCGGTGACGTGGCTCTCACCAGCAGCGGCAAGCTCATGGCGTTCGGCATCGAGGTCGTGCCTGTTCCGCTCATGCCGGGCAATCCCACCATCGTGGAGCACGTCCAGCTTTCCGGGACCACTGCCGTGTCGCTGCGCTACAAGAACATCATCGCAGGCAGCGAAGTCGTGACGCCCAGTGACCTGAATCGCACCCCCACCACCCCTTATGTGGGCGGCGGGACCGATTACACTCTGGATGAAGTCAACGGCACCATCGTCAGAGTGGCGTTGGGAGCCATCGGTGACGGCCAGATCGTCAAGGTCACCTATGAGGTCCAGTCCCAGCTGATTCTGACCCACTACAACAACTTCATCGTGGGAATCGGGCGGGACATCCGCATTGAGCGGGACCGCAACATCTACAGACGGGTCAACGAGTTCGCCATCACCGCCAAGGTGTCCGTGAACTTTGAAGAGGTTGACGCCATCGTCAAGGCCATCGATGTGGAGTCCACCCTGTAAAAAGGGTGGGCAACCACGTTGAAATGAAACCATAAGGGGGACAATAACATGGGATCGAATGTGTTATCAACCAAACAGGACCAGTTCGTTGGCGCTGACGCTGACGTGGAAATTTTCCTGGAAGGGGCTGGCGTTGACCAGATCGTTCTCAGGAACAACACCGATCTGCTGGAGTACAAAAAACTGAAGCTGCAGGATGGAGCAGAATGCTGGGCCATCGATGAGACCGGGGCCGTGACCCTGATCGCAGCTGACGGGGACGGAATCACGCTGGTTGAGGAAACCAACGGGACCAGGATCACCATCGCTGCGGCCATTGCGGTTGCCGACAGCGTGTTCCAGTGGATCGCAAACATCAACTAACCACGGGGTGGTTCTCACGAATCATCAGCCGGGAAAAGGGGATTCAAATGACCAAGAAAAAGGCAGCGGTGAAAAAGACAACCGTCAAGAAAAAGGCGGTGGAAAAGGCCAAAGTTGCGGATGAGCCCAAGGCGGATGCGCCCAAGGCGGCGCCAAAGCAGCTGATTGGCTATTCAGTCAGGCTTGTAGAGGGTGTGAAGTCATACACGATCAATGGTGCCAGCGGGCGCAAGTATGTGTTCGTGGCCGGCAAACCGATCAACGTGACCAATCCGCAGGATCAGTTGGCTTTCCTCACGGAATCCAAAGTGAACTGCACACCCCTGTACGGGCTGAAGCGCCAGAAAGTATAAGGCCAGACACACAAGCCGAAAGGTATTTGGTGAAAGGTCTTTCAAATCAAAAGAGGTAATGAGATGAAACAGTTGATTTCCAAGGAAACAGGGCCAAGGTCGGTTAACACCGGCAAGAGACACCTTCACATCCTTCCGGGTCTGCCGGTTTATTTGGATGATGATGAGGCGGCGGTTGTGGTTGCTTCCGGCTTGAAGGTCCAGGAAATGGATATCAAAGTCCAAAAGCGGATCAAGTCCACACTCACTTCCAAGCCAGAGGCCACCGAGGATGGCAGCAGTGACACGGAAGCGGACAACCCTGTGGTAGTGGATGACGGTGTTCACGATTGTCCATACTGCCCAGAAGATAAGCCCAGACAGTTCGACACACCCCAGGGGCTTGCGTCACATATCCGGGCCAAACACCCCGATGACTATGAGGGGTGGAAGGAATCAAGGGACAGCGATTGATTAAGGTGCACACCAAAGATGGGGTGACCCAATCCTTTGATATGGAGGTTGCCGGCGGAATTCAAGCGTGTGAAGCGTATTTGAAAGAGCAGGCAGCCCATATATCAGGGATGGCCATACACCATCGAAAGGTCATGCACACTTTTCCAATTCCCAAGAAGTTCAAGGCAATCCGTTTTGGGGCCAAGATGGTCGTGGGGGATTCCGGGAAATACAAAGGGAAGCGGATTGGTGAATACATATCCTGCCAAGCAGATGATATTCGCATAACCTTGTTGGTGTACTATACCAATAACATGGCCAGGGTTGATGTGGCTAAGGTTGGGAAACCAAGGTACAGCCCTGATGCCAAGCCACAGTCGTTGTCCAGCATCGGTGATATTCCGGGATTTGGGGAAGCGAAAAAGGCGGTGGGATCATGAGGGAATATGCGTATGTGACCCCAGAAGAGTTGTATGATGCTGGGGTTTTGAATCGGGACAAAGTCGATGAAGATGCGGCTTGGTTGGTGATATTGGATGCGCAGGCAACTGTGGAGTTGGTCACCAGGCAATGGTTCAACGCCAGGATGCTTGAGATTGTGATCGACGGGGCTGACAGCGCAGTGATGTTTTTTGGCGTGCCCATAATCGAGATCAACGAAATGTATTTGAATGAGGATGAGATTCCACAGCCGGTTGAGAATTACATTGTTCACAATTCCATTTCTTGGCCGGATGATCGACGCAACCCCAGAGTTGAACTCAAGCGGCAACGGCGGAATATTTTTGTTGGTACCAGTGCTGGTTTATTTTTGAAAGGATACCAGCAAAAATTCATTGGCAGGTTCGGATACATAGAGCCGGATGGATCCACACCAGTTCCAATCATCAAGGCGATGTACAGACTGGTGGCCAACACAGCTGCCGATGGATTTGGCGGGACCGGGGGAAGCAATGCAGCCGGGCCAATCAAGCAGGAAATAACAGACGGCCACTCAATAACATATGCCACAGCGGCAGGGTCGTCATTCAACAGGCCTGATTCCACCGGGGATCAGGATGTGGACAGGATTCTTGGACGCTACAGGAGTCCATTGCTCATAGGGGCACCGAGGAACAAATGGCCAGACCAAATCTTATACACCCGATATCCGTGGTGATAGACCAGGTTGATCCAGAGGCCACTGCCTGGGATGAAGAGGCACGTGAGCCTGTTCGTCAAACCAAGACGAAACGAATCACGGTTGATGCGCAGGTCAAATGGTTCAATATGGATGATCCCAAGGCCAGGGAAGCGGGCGTTGGTTATTACGCACGTGGCTATTTGCTTTTCAGCGTGTCGGAGTTGTTGGAGGCAGGGATCAGTATCAACCGGCAGGACCGGGTGGTGAAGATCGGGTTCATGAGTGTTCAAGACACTTACATCAGAGGATTTGCGCCAATGGGGCACTATCCTGATCAAAACGGGGCCGGGTTGTTGAAAGCGTATTTTGGCGACAAGCCAGAGGCGGCATGATGGCGGAATTCATCAGACTGACAGGACCATGGAAAGCATTGCAGGCCGGGTTGAATCCGGCCAAGTTCAAGGCCAACATGGAGCGCAATGTTGGTCGGGCTACACGCCAAAATGCGTTGGTGGTTCAAAAGGAAATTCAAGCCACCATTAAGGGCGGTGTGAATCCTGGAATAACAGGGTTGTCACAAATGCACCACAAGGGTTCAGGGAAGTCAAGTGATAAGCCGTTGGTGGATGAAGGCAGCTTGTGGATGAACGTCAACACCAGGGTTGTTAGTTGGCGGGAAGCGTTCGCAGGAATCATAAAAGGTTCGGAGCAGTACGACATTGGCGTCACACTACATGAAGGTGCCAGCATCCAGGTGACAGATCGGATGAGGGCATATTTCAGATATTTGGCTCATGAAACGGGCGGCGTGATAAAACCATTGTTGGATTCTACCACGGTGATTGTAATTCCGCCAAGGCCATTTATTAAATTGGCATACACAGGAAGTGTATCCAAAGACCTGCAAAACCGTTGGAAGATGGCGATGCAGATGACCATGAGGGAAATTGCGAGATGAAGAGGGTGCTGAAATGCTTCTCATACAACGAGCAAGCCAGACCAAATATAATCTTGAGTGATCCCAGCCAGATCAGGCTCAATCCCAAAGGGTGGATTCAACTCAAGGCACAGTCTGATGGCTGGTATCCTCTTGATCTCACAATGACTGTCAGGTCTTGGGTGACCAACCCAACGTCACTTATTCAGTGGTTGGGTGCGTTCCAAGAAGTGTCTATCAAACCGGAAGGGACGTACATCAGACACAGAATATCGGACGGGGCGACTGATTACTGGTGGGATGGGTTTGCTTGGGTTGAGGTGCTGGATGATGATCTGGATTGGAACACGGAAGCTGAAGTCAGGGAACACATATCAGCTTGGCTCAATCAGCGTTTGCAAGTCGTGAGCAACCTGTACACTGAGGACCGGGCTGTTACACCGCAACTGTTGGAGTTGAGATTTGCGATGTTGTGCGACATTGCGGTATATGAAGACCTGATTTTCAGGAGTCTCATTCCAGTCCTGGAGTCCGGGATCAATCCGACGGCAGATGTTATCTATGAAATGGAGGCTACTGCCAACGAGATTGCCATATCTGCGCTGGGAGTGGGCCTGGATGTAGTCGGGGTTGAGGCAGTCCTGGTCGATGGCGTATTTGGCAGCCTGTTCGATTCCTTTGACGGAATCAATATCAACTTGACAGAAGCGGTCGTGTCTGGCACGAAAGTCCGGGTGAAGCTGAAATACAAGCTGGAAGTCATCTATACATACCATCAGGATTTTTTGCAGTTGGAAAAATTGCCAGCATTGGTTCTGGTAGGATATGACACAGGCAGCAGGATGACACCGCAAGGAAAGGAAAGCGTGACGAGTGGGGACGGGACCACGGCCATTGAATTCAGCGACAGCATGGTTGAGACGTTCACATTCAATTTGTTAGGAATATCCGAGTTGGGAGTTGACCAGCAGAGGATGAGGCAGGCAATGGAAGATTTTTTACAAGGCCTGGGCGTGTTCCGGTCTGTTGGGCTGGATGAAGAATACACCCTGGTAGTAATGCCTGCTGTGGAAACGAATAACAGGCCAAATTTGGGTGATTACAAGCAAGTGATCATACCAATTGAGGTAAGATATGTGCCGATATTGACAACACCTGCTGAAGACAAGTTCATAATCAATGACTTCAGGGTGACGGCAAAGGTTGCGGAGTGATGGAAAATCTAAAAAGGGGGTTGAAAAACCATGGCTGAACAGAGACGGTTTGGCCCTACTCTTGGGGCCGGTGTCACAGTCATTGAGCGTCCATCAGAAAAGCCGATTGAACCGGCTGCTCTGGGCGTGACATGCTACACCGGAATCATGCAGAAAGGGGCCGTTGGGGAGTTGATATACTGCCCAACTAAAAAGTCGCTGGTAAAAAAGACCGGGGGCTTGATACCGGAATCCCTGTTGCCCGATTGCGCTCAGGATTTTTTTGACGCAGGGCAAGGGGCCGGGGCATTATTTATGGTCAGGGTCACGGACGGGTCTGAAGTGCCTGGCGAGTTGATCTTGGCCGCCAGACGGCATCCCTACACCCCAGTGGTGAAGGTGGAGGCCGCCAACGGTGGAAGGTGGGCCGGAAGGAAACAGGTGGTGTTGAGCGACCTTTCCAACCTGGCAGAAACAACCGTGGACATTGCAGCTGATGACGTCAAAGAGAATGAACTCAAAGACGGCGTGCTTCAGATTGCCGATGTTCCGGGGAAGTCCTACAAAATCGTGGGCAACACGGCCACGGTGGCCGGGTCGGTCACGTTGACCGTGTCCAATGACAGCACGATGCTGGCCGACTATGTGGCCGCAGCGGGGGCGTCAACTGAGATCAGAGTGGTCTTGAGCAATCTGGCCACCACGCAAACCGTGGTTTTGATCAAGGATGGCATTTCCAATCCGACCACCGAGTGGGGCATGTACGTGTACGTGGACGGGGAATTGCGGCTGACCTATGACAATATGTCCTCTGATCCGGCCGCATCCAACTATTTTGTGAACGTGATCAACGATGACCAAGGCAATTCCGACATCGTGGTGACCGATCTTTGGACGGGTGCTGTGTCGCCTGAGATCAGACCGGCCAATTTTTACAATGTCAGCGTTGCCTTGGGCCTTACAGCGACCACGCTCAAGTCTGAAATCATCCACGCCAAGGGACCGTCTGACGGGACCACACCGGACAAAGGCAATGCGGGAACATTCCTGTATGGAGCCGATGTCCAGCCGTGCATCTTGACATTGACTTGCACTGATGCCACCACTCCGGGGGCTGAAGTCTGGTCTGTGGTCGCAACACCAATCGGACCGGGACAGCTGAACGTGACGTTGCCCGATGCCACTACTGGCGTTGCGTATGTGCCCGGATATGATTGGTTGCCCAGCCTCACGGTTGCGGCCGGCACCGACAACTTTGCGTTGGCTGATGTCATCTCTGTGTACTGCCAGCCGTTCAAGTCAGATGAATTGGCGGGTGGATTCCTCACCCCAAATACTGCCAAGCGCAGAATCGTTTTCAAGGTCATCTCCAACACCCACGACACCATCACGGTGGGACCGGGCAACGACATGACCCTGGATGCGACGGCGGGTGATCCTTTCATTGTGGAACAACCCCAAGGATTGGCTGGAGGCTATGACGGGCTGGCAAATGTGGACAACACGGATTACACCGATGTGTTCGATGTTGAGTCATCTCCGATCAACAGCCTGTTCGGCAAAAACCAGGGGCTGGTCAAGTTGGCCGTGCCTGGCGTGTATGCCGCAGCGGTTCAAAAGGCGGGGCTGGAATATGCCAGCGCCAAAAACTATCAGTTCAGAGTCGAAATTGACCCAACCATCATCGATGAGTCTGCGGCTGAAGAATTCATCAACGACACCATTGGACGCAACGACATGGGCGTGACGGCATTCCCCAGCTATGGCTACATTGACAACCCGGAAGCGGCTGGCCTCAAGTTGATACCGTTGACGGGGGCGATTCACGGAAGGGAAGCACTCACGGCCAAAAACTGGAATGGCTATCACAAAGCGGCTGCGGGCACGGATGTCAATCTGCCCAAAGTCTTGAAGTTGCCCACTGGGGAAAAGATACTGGATGAGGAATTCCTCAACCCGCATGGAATCCAGATCATCAAGTTCAAAGAGGGCAACTGTATCATCTGGGGTGACCGCACCATTGCCGCTGACCCGGCGTGGCGGTGGAAACATCAGCGTGAACAGATGTCCTACTATGAGAATGTCATGCGTGAAGAATTCGATTGGGTGGTGTACGCCATCAACAATTCAGACATTCAGCAGACAGCCCTTTCCGCCATGCGGGGATTTTACCTGCCGGAGTGGACCAAGGGTGCGCTCAGAGGGGACAACTTTCAGGACGCATGCGACATCAAGCTGGATGACGAGATCAACACCGATGCCACCGCAGCGGCGGGCGATCTTCTGGCCGAAATCACACTCAGGCTTGCCGACACTGTTGAGCGGTTCATCATTACCGTCAGCAAGGCCGGAATCTTTGAAGCTGTGGTATAAGGGGGGCATGAGAAATGAAAGGGACAATCCAGCAAGACCACATGCCGGTCAATAAGTATGAGCTGATCATACTTGGAATGCCAACCATCCGATTCACTGAGATCAGCGGGATTGAAGAAGAGTTGGAAGTGGTTGACCTTCCTGACCGCACCAAAGCACCAGGCGGGCACACCAAGCCTGTGGAATTCACCGCAAAAACGATGATGCACCACCTGGTCGAACAAGCCGGTTTGGAGATATGGTTTCAGGAGTCGCAAGACCCTGTCAGCCCATTGTACAAAAAAATCGGCACTTTGCTCCACAAGTCCTTGACCGGTCGCACTCTCAGGTCGTACACCTTGACGGGTGTATTCCCAACCAAGCGGGCATTGCCTGACTTGGCGATGGAGAATGAGGGTGAGGCTGCTCAGGTTGAGTGGACGTTCTCAGCGGATGACGTGCTGCCGATCTAATTTGATCGACAGTTGAGATGAGGATCAACCTCACAAAGCAGA
>Ga0307378_10002577_pt1 | contig 27439 bp, 45 predicted proteins | sample UN1MG_FD_202238 | JGI IMG/M metagenome (GOLD analysis project Ga0307378, IMG submission 202238) | Soil microbial communities from Risofladan, Vaasa, Finland - UN-1 | ecosystem: Environmental > Terrestrial > Soil > Coastal area > Acid sulfate soil | place: Finland: Risofladan, Vaasa | collected... | reverse complement strand
CGCCATGGAATACGACTTGCCACCGACCTTCACGACCAGTGGCTCGACGGCCAAAACGTCAAGATCGAGTTCAGCCATTTCCTCGCCCCTTTCCCGCTCAGTTTATAAGCGCTTGCGCCAGTGCCCACTTCCGATTCAGGCGTAAGCTTTCTGGCGCGTTTTTGTACAGGTAACCCATGATCCGGCAGGCCGGATTGCCGCCGTAGAACAGTTGGAAGTAGCCCCTCGCGTGTCGCTGAAGCTTGCTCCTGCTGCCGCTGACCTTTGCCAGAACTCCATGCAGCGTTCCGAAGAAGTTCTCAGAACATCCTGTGATCTGCGCTATGGGATAGACTATCCCGGTGCGACCGTGCCGCATGGTGCCGAAACTACCATCGCCATCCCAATAGCCGCGGAGGAAGTCGGCCTCGAATCCGCAAATGCATTCCGGCCAAGTCAGGTCGTAGGTCTTCGTCTCGGTCAAGCCTAGGGAGCGAAGCTCTTCGGCGAGTCCCCGAGAACTACAAAGCCAAGTGGCCAAAGGTTCGGCATTCAATCCGCCGTAATGCGGATAGATATGGATAGCCCCAAACCCAAGCACGTTCATGAGCTTATCGGCCAATTCGCGATCTGATTCGCGCACGGCCAAAGTCACTTGGCCTCGTCTTGAAACTGATCCATCCGATGCCAACAGTCCGAGTGCCCAGGCCATGTCCGGGTCCATTCTCACCATGATGCCCGGATGGTGCTTGCGATGGGCCATACCGAAACAGGCCTTCGAACAGTAGAGACCGTTCCCGGCCGCAATCTCATGCGGCGCGGCATAGAACTCTGTTCTACACTGATTGCAGATTGCAGTCGGCACTCAGTACCTTAGCCTAGGGCAGCAAATTTTCATCACCCATGAACCAAATCCGCGGCACGGCCTGGCTCACGGGGAACGCCTTGAACGTGCAGTTGACGACGCGCTGGTCGGTAGCGTTGTACGGCCAGTCGAGGTTGATGCGCGGGAATGCCAGCGGCACATAAATCCGGTCCTCGATGTCCGTGCTCGGAATCCCATTCCAATACGGGATCAATATCAACCTCTGCGCATTGTCCCGGTGGCTCGTCCCGATGCCGACCCAAATGTCGAGGGCGTCGTCGCCCGCATACGGCGTCGGCGTCACCTCGGGGCCGTAGTGGGTAGCCTCCGTCGGCATTAGTCTTTCCAGCAGGGCATACGACAGGTTCGCGAAGTTCGTCTCAATCTCAGTCGGTTTCCCTACGGTGATGGAGTCCCACGGTGTGGTCCCGAACTGGTCGTAGAAAATATCAACGGCCTCCTCCACGCAGCGGAAGTTCACTCCGTTGTGCGTCTTCCCCAGTTCGGTCTCCGCCCCGGCCGGCCCATACCAGACCTGGCAGGGGCCCAAGATCGGCAGTGCTGTTGCAGACATGCTTCCTCTCCTCTAGTGCGCCCACCATGTGGCGGGCGCGGTGTCGCGGACTGCATAGTCCGCGCTGAGCTGAAAGCGGAAGCGCTCGTCTCCCGCGAGTTGCTGCAGTTCGTTCACGGCCTCGATTACATGAGCGTGATTGTCGCCGAGCGCCACGCCGGGCAGGTCCTTGAGCAAGTCGTGAATGCGGACGGCGAGCGCCCGCGTGGTGAAGTAGGTGGTGCCAATGGTGAGCACTTGAAACAGGCGCTCACCTACGTTGCCGCGCAGTACCGGGAGCGACGGGATGCCGCCCCGTTCCAGAAGCACCGCGGCCGGTACGGATGTCTCCGGCGGCAGGCTGCCGCAGTGCCACTCGACCGCCCTATTGAGAACAAGCTGGTTGGCAATCCAGTCGAAGAGCTCACGCAGTAGGTCCACGGTCATCCCCCAGGTCCCCAAGAGCCACCAACCCCCGCACGAGGCGGGTTAGAAGCAGTCGGTCGAGCCGCGGTGCCGGCCCCGTGAACTCGAAGTCGAAGACGGCGCCGATGCCGCCACCCTCCAGGCGCGTGACGCGGACATCGCCGACGGCCAGCGCACTGGTCACTCGCGGCTTCTCTGCCCGCAGGCGAGCCTGATATTCCTCTATGTCGCTCGTCATGGCTTCATCCCCAGCAATCGGGCGACCTTATCGCCCCATACGCGGACGTACTGCACCCGGAAGCGCTGCAACTTCGAAGAGAGGAAGTAAGGACCCGAGCCCGATTCGCTCCAGTTAGTCATCTTCTTGCCTGCCAGCGGACCAGTCTTCCAGCCTCCCTGGTGGACCGCGGCCGCATAGGGCGTGTTGAATCCCACGACGAGGCGGACGCTGCGCCAGGTGAGGCCACCGGAGAAGACCTCGAAAGTTCCGCTGCTCCGCAGGTTGCCGGTGCGCAGCGGGACGGTCGGCACGATGTTGATGGCATCATTGATGACCTGCTGGGCCACCTGCCCTGCGGCGCGAAACGCTGCCGACGAGTAGCCCCCCGCCAGCTTGTCTAGCCGTTGGCGCATCTTCTCGGCCTTGGCTTCGTCCCACTTGATGCCGCCAGCCATCAGCGTATCCAGACCTCCCAGTGGCTGCCGGGGTCGATTGTCCAACCCCAGCCTTCGCAACGGTTTCGCGTCACGATGGGGTGCTCTCGGTCCTCGAAGACGATCCGGTCCTGGCCGCCAATCGTCAGCTCAATATCGGCGCCGGTGGCCGGGTCGGGGTAGGAATGACGCAGGAAGACCATGCCGGCGCAGACGATCTCCTGCCCTGAGTCGTCCATGACGCGGCGGTTGTCCCACTCGACCCGCGCGTCCAGCGTGAGAGTCTCTGGCGTTGCCTGGGTGAGCGGCTCGCCGTATCCGTCCTTGCCAACTCCTTCATCGCCAATCGGTCCACGGAGGAGCTGAATGACGTGGATGAAATAGCGGCGGATGTCGCGCATCAGGCCGCCTTCCTCTTAGCGGGGCGCTTGAGCTTCGTGGCATAGTCCTGGGCAGATTGGATGGGGCGCTTCTGCGAAGATAGTTCTTGAATGCGGCCGTAGACGCCGCGCTCACGTAGGAAGTCCGCGTCAACGCCGATGGTCTCATGGCGGCATTTCGGATGGAGGGGGGTCTTGTTTTCATTGGTCAGGACAGGAAAACCCGGCGTCTGCCCTGTGATGGAGAAGACCTTCCCCTGCACGGGCAAGCACATGGGGCAGGCCCCGCTGTGGACGGTGATCTGCACGAGGTCGCCGCCATTGGCGATAGTCGCATTCAGCGCGCCCTCCGTGGCAGTCATACGGGTCGCCGTGTTCGCCACCAGTTCACCGTAGGAGCGCAGGTTGTAGTGGCGCAACTTGCCATCGCGGCAAGTGATGCCGATGAGTTCACCCCTCGCGGTGCGTTCCAGGTCGGCGCGCAGGGATGGGATGACGAACCCCTCCAGGCGCTCGGAAGCGGCGTCCTGCAGCGTTGCGCTAATGCGCTTGCCGAGTTCGCGCGGCCCCAGCCCCTCAACCCGCCCGCCCGCGATCAACTCTGCCAATGACTGTTCTTGAATGAGGCGTTGCTGAGTGTCCACCCATACCCGCTGTGCATAGGGGGCGATGCTCCGCAGGGCGCCAGACGTGTCCGAGATCACGCGCTCAATAGCGACCTCGATAGACCGGCGATCCATGACGGTCATGGATGGCAACACGGGGAGGCGAAATGCCTGGGCAGTCAAATTGACGCCGGCGCGGTAGGAGCGCGGGAGGTTCTTCACGCTCCAGCCGCGCTGATGTTCCTCCAGCGATGAAGCGATGGACTCGATCTGCTGGACCAGGAGTTCGGCCCGGCGCCGCGCGAATGGAGTCGCGCTGGCATTGGTGATCACCGCCTGCAGCCGCGTCTGCGCCCGGGCGTAGAAGTGGACGAGCTCGGCCTCCATCGGGTCGAACACCGCGGCGGGGATGGCCATGCGCTACCAGCCCTCCGGGTTGTCGAACTGGGTGCGTCGGAAGTCGCTCGGCGTGCGGTCGGTATTGGCCTCCCGCCCGGCCTTGTCCGAGACGCTGATCCCGCCGGCGAAGGCACCGGCCATCTGGGCATTGGCCGCAGCCTGCAGTTCCTTGGCCTTCGTGTTCAGGGCCGCCGCGGCGTCCGCGTTGCTGCTCTCGCCGAAGCGCCCGATCTGGAAGTCCGGCTGGGAGGCGAGACGGATTGCCCAGGTGACCAACAGGGAGGCGCAGGCCATAAGCATATTGCCGCCCGCGTCGGCGATGGCCCGGGCTGTCTCCTCGTCGGTGAAGACCCAGCCATACCCGGAGTAGCTGGGCCCGGTGTCCCCGATCTTCCAGCGCACCCAGGCGACGTTGCTGACGGCGGGATCGCCGGTGTAGGTATGGCTCACACCTTGACTCCCCGCCGCCGCCCACGCCGCTTGATAGAAGGCGGGGCCTCAATCGGGGGCGCCTCTTCGTCGGTTTCGTCTGCAGGCGTATCGTCCGCCTGAACGCCCTCCGCGGCGCCGCCCGCCTCAGTTTGCAGGGAGCACCCGTTCTCCTCGGCATGCTGCGCGAGCAGTTCAGGGCTGATGAACATCCGCCCGCATGTCGGACAGGCGAATATCGGGTCGTCGTCGTCTATCGCCAGCGCCTTGTGGCCGGAAACCAGCGGGTGGCCCTCCGGCAGCCTCAGAACCTCCCCGGCTACATGCCAGCGGTCGCTAAACATCTGCTCCAGCAATCTAACGAGCATTGGTCCTCCTTCTCTTGGCAGACGGTGGGCAGGAGGGGGCGGCAGTTTGTACGGGTATCCTCCCGCCCACCGTCAAGCTTCACTTAGGGCCTCTAGTTGAAGCCCGTGATGTTCGCCACCACCTCGCCGAGGCAGAATCCCGGCGCCACGATGTTCTGGATGAACACGCCGAGGTCGGGCTCGACGACGTGCGGGTCGATCACGAAGTTGCCCGTGAGACGATCCGACTTGGAGTCGTTGGCCAGCCGGAACTGCTCGATCTGCACGGCATAGCCCTGATGGTTCGCGCCCGTGTAGGCGAACGTGTAGCCGGCCGAGGGCATTGTGGTGCTCGGGCTTGGCTGCACGTATGCAAGCAAAGCGTGGTTGCCGAACACAGGGCGTCCGATCCACTGGCCCTGCTCCGGTCCATGGTTCATAATCGCCTCCGCGACGATAACCCGGTCAAGCTCGAAGACGTTCGCCACGAGCTGCGGGGTCAACTGAGGTACGGCCTGGGTCTGTAGGTAACGGGCGATGATCTGGGGGTGATGCTTCAGAGCGCCCCACACGCACTTGTTCACGACCAGCGTGTTCGGCTGGAAGCCAGTGAGCAGGTGCATGTACTGCTTGGCGTACTCCACGTCCTGAATCGGCGTGGAGGGCGTCAGGTAGTTGCTCCAGTGCTGCATCCCGCCGGCGCCGTAGTTGCTCGCCGCCACAGTGCCGGCGAACTGCGTAGTCCACACCCCAGCCGCGAAGGCGAACTGGGCGAAGAGGTAGTCGCGCTTGATTTTCAGCAACTGCGTGATGATCTGCGTCGAGTCCATGTCGGGCCTGAACGGCAGGTCCGCATTGGCGCGCTCCTCGTCCGGGATGTCCTTGTGTACGGCATACTCCCGGCAGTAGTAACTGCCGGAGCCGATGCCGTACCCCGTCCCTTGGCTCTCCGACCCAGGTGCGCGCGGGCGCACGTCATGCGCGCGGAACCAGTCGCGGCGGTCATACCGCGCGATCAGGTCGGTGAGCTTCTGGACGGTCACAATCGGGAAAATCTGGCCGGCGACAAACTGTCGGTCCTCCACCATCCACTTGGAGGCCATGTTGCTCAGCCAGACGTTGGTATGCTGCGCGTGTACTCCAGGCTTGTCAGGCATTGCTTATGGCCTCCCTACTCCTGGAACCCGGCATCGGCATGCCACGGGTTCAAGCATTCAAGGTCAAGCGTCCCCTTCTCATGGCCTGTGGGGGTAGGAGAGAGAACGCCGGGCTCGTGGGCCATTCCGCCCACCCAGTCGAGAGCGACGGCACCGCGGGCGTGCCCTAGTGCAGTCGAGGCCCAGGAACGGCTGCAGGCCAACGCCTCATGCAGCACGCAGGGGTACTTGCCGACGCGGACGACAGCGCCCACGCCCCATTGCGGGGTCACGTCGGCGAGAATGCCGCACATCTTCTGCCCGTTGCCGCAGAGAGAAATGAGCGGGGAGTTGTACACGTCGGACCAGCAACTGATCCGCACCAAGTGGAACTGCGCGGCCGTCAGGTTCTCAGCCGCAACGAAAGTGTGGATCGCGTCGATGACGGGCTGTCTGGTTGCCATGGTTAGCCTCCCATCGCTTCAGCCCGCACATCCGCGAAGATGTCGGGGTGCTCGGCGTCAATGCCCTTCAGGATCGCGTCCATGTCAGGCTTGTCGCCGGCCTTCTGAACGGCACTCGCGATGAGCGCGTTCAGCTTGGCCTGTGCGGATTCGGGGGCAGCGCCAACGATGGTCCGGGTGCCCTTCTCGGCGAGGGCCAGTGCGGCTCGCGCGGACTTCTGGCTCGAAGCCCACATCTCGCGCATCTCGGGGCTCATCGACTTGACGAGCTTGGTGAGGTTGTCCTTGTCGCCAGGCATGCCGTGCTCAGCCACGAGCGCAGCTACTGCGCGGTCGTCATCGTCCGCATCCCGCTTGGCGATGTTCGCAGTCAGGGCGGTGATCTGTCCCTGCTGCTTCTCGATGGTCTCGTCGCGCTTCTTGAGCTCGACATCCACGTCGGCCTTAGTGAGGCCGGGCGTTGGCTTCGGCTCAGGATCCGGCTTGGCATCAGGCTTCAGGTCTGGCTTCGGCTCCGGGTCGGCCTTCTCAACCGGCTTGGCAAAGCCAATGCCGGCCTTCGCGGCAAGCTCCTGGAGAGCATCACCCTTCAGGCCCGTATGTGCCGAGAGGCGCAGCAGGCCCTTGGCGATGGCGAGCTTATCCGCCGGGAGGTCACCCGCGGCCTTGAGCAGTTCGTCCTCCTTGTCCAGCGGCGTACAGAGGGCGATCTCAAGCGCCTTGGCCTCCGCTTCCGACAACTGCATGTCAGGCATTTCCGTGTCCCCTTTCGTGGGATCGTGCTGCTTCAGAAGCAAAAAGCGTTTGCGGTTTGCGGGGTGCTCGACGACGCTGATCTCGCTGAGTTCGAGCGCCCGCAGTCGTCCCATGAGCAATCGCCTCCTTGCGCCGGGCCAAACAGAAAAGCGGCCCGGCAACTTTCGTTGCTGGACCGCTTGTGGTCCCTACTGGAGGCCCTAGATGGCCCGCACTCCCCGGCCATAAGGCCTATTGGAGAGCGACGTCATTCAGTTTTTAGTTTGGGGCCGCCTCGCAGAGCGTGAGCGGCCCCGTACGCACGGCTCCCGTAGAACCGCTTACTACCCATGCCGCCTCGCAAGGCATGAACGGCAGTTGTCTCTGGATTGCGGGGACAGGCCGAAGGTCGAGCCCTATTCGAGCTTTCGCAGGCCGGCGTATCGCTCAGCCGCCTGGGGCGGGCATCCCCAAGCTCTACCTATCCTATATGCCCGCCGCAATCCAAACATATTTATACCACGTCTGGCAGGAATGTCAACCGGAATCACGGCTACCCTAACATTCTAACCAGGCCACTGTCGCCGCTGCGCCGGTTCGGTCCGCGTCCAGAAGATCGCCCCATCCCGCACGGTGAAGACGGCCCAACCGCCGCAACCTTTGCACTTGTGCTTGATCTCATAGTAGCCGCTGCCTATGACTCCGCTCAACTCACCAACGACCCGGCCACACTTGCAGCGCAGAGGGATTGGCGGCGGATCGCCTGCCTTCCGCGGGGCTTCCTGGAAGGTGAGAACGTCTTTTGCTCGCAGGCTGTCACGCATCCCCTACCCCGTCAATCGTCAGATGCCTGCACACGATGGGCAGGTACCAGGCCCGGTATCCTGCGGCGAAGGCCTCCAGGCCAAAGCCCGTGTCCTCCCCGGCACCATGGGCGGTCGCCTTCCACCGCGCCTTCTCCAGCACCTCCCTATGGTAGAGGCAGACCGCGCCAGCGCACAGGTCTGGCGTCTTCGCAGCGTTCCGCGGGTCGTGACCGCAGCCTTCCGGCCCCGGCCATGTCTCGCCCTTCGGGTTCGTCCCCGTCGGCAGGAAGTGATTTATGAGGCCGCCCTGCTCGGGATGCAGCAGGTGGTAGACGTTCCAGGCCTCGCTGATAGCACTGTTCCGCACCAGGGCCGCCACCCACGGGTGGGCACAGTCAATCAGGCGCAGCAATGTCTCTGACGGCGGCAAAATGTCCGAGTCCACGGAGAACAGCGCATCGGCCCCGGCCTGTAGGGCGACGTCCCGCAGGAGATTCCGCAGACATGCCAGGCGGGCATGCAGGCGATTGCGCTCCTGCGGCATACCGCCCTGGCGATGGTAAATAGGCCCCGGCAGGTTGCTCACCTCGACTGTGACGGCATCGCTGACGTAGGCGCGGACGACCTCCGCAGGCGTGTCGTCCAGCACCCACGCCCAGGTCACCTCATGCCCCGTCGTGTCCAGCACGGCCATAGCTTGCAGGTAGGCCCCGACCGTCCAGCGATCACGCAGGATGCCGCCGGCTACGATCTTCATCGCTAGTTCGCCGCCTCCTCATAAACCTGCACGAACTCCTTTGCCACCGTGTCCGCGTCGTGCCAACGTTCTACCCACTTCCGGCATAGACGCGCCGTCTCGGTCGCTAGCCTGTCGTCCCTCAGCCTGTCCGCGTCCCGTGGCACCTCACGCGCCCCGCCCTCGTCATAGAAATAACCCGGTGCATAGCCCCTGTCCCGCCAGCCTGCCAGCCTCCCCGCGTCCAGCGGCCCCACCAGCACCAGGGCCCCGCAGGCCATCGCCTCTATCGCGCCGGTTCCCGAGGCTGCCACAATCCGGTACTGATAGAGCACATCCTCAGCCCGCGCCGGCCCCTTGATAGCGAACTGCGGTAGCGGAAAGTTCACGCGGAACACGTCGGCCCCAGGCGCGTCGCAGTATACGTCCATCGTCCCGCAGCCAACCCAGCCGGGCAACACGCCGACCTTGGTCTGGTCCACGCGCCCGAAATAGGCGGCGCCATTGCGCTTCGCCGCGTCGTCCCGGAACTTGAACCGCTTCAGATCCACACATTTGCAGACGGCCTGCACGGGGATACCGCTCTGCCCCGCGAAGGACCGTAGCTCCGGCAGGATGCGCTTGTCCAGGGCAATGATAGAGCGACAGTCCGGGATACGTCCCTGCAGGCTAGACATGCCGTGCGCCGTGCCCACGACTGCGAAGTCAGCCGGCTCCGGGATCGCCGCCGGCGAGACGGGCAGTTGCACGTTCACGATGTCCGGCGCCAGGTCAAGCAGCATCTGCCGCGCCCCCGCGGCATTCAGCGGCCACCCTTCTGCCCAGTAGACAGGCACCTGGCCCTCCGGGTCAGTCCAGCCCCTGATCTGGTCGAACCCGCCCGCGTTGCATAGGCCCATGATCTGCGCGTCATGCCCCAGCCGGCGAAGGGCCAGGGCCAAGGTCAGCATGTGCTGCTCGACGCCGCTGAACGAGAGCACGCCGCCCAGGAGGATGATCTTCACGTCGTCACTCTCAGTACGGCCGCTTTCTGTTCATCGGACAACCCCGCACGGGTCATGCTTCCATCAAGCGAAAGCTGAATCCCAGTCATGGCTTCGTAGATGATATCCTTGGCCAGTGCTTCATCCTTGACTAATACCTGGCGTGGACCCCCAAGGCCCGGTTCCATGCAGACGAGGACGGTTGGCTTCTCCGCGTCTTCCCAAGTCTCGCGATTGTACGACTCAAAGTACATGCTCCGGTGACTGCCATCCTCCCTGAGAGCAGGAACACCGATGAGGCCCTTGAGGTTCCAACTCATGAGAAGCCGTACTCGCACTTGCCCAGGAGGCCCATACCCGAGGAGTTCACCCATGGCGACGAAAGGCGCGTAGCCGTAGTTTGAGAACAAGAGTACGAAACGTCTATCCATATCAGCAGCTACTTCAGAGTCAGTCATTTGTTCCTCCATGTTGTGGCCTTACAAGCACCGTCGTATAGACCCCGCCGCCCGGCTCCTGCAGCACTATCATCTCGTTCTTGTCGGCGTGGAACAGCCGCTCGAAGTCGGCGATGGTGAACACCCGGAGATGCAGGGGCCACCCGTCATCCCAACCGGGCACGGTAATCAGGACGGCATGTATTGCTCTATGCAGGATGGCGTCGCAGGTCTGCTGTAGGACGGCCGTCGGGACGTGCTCCAGCGTCTCCTGACAAGTCACTATATCGAATGGCGGTAGCGACCGGAGTATCCGGTGAGCCCAGCCTGAGATAACCGGGCGATCCCCTTCGCGATCAAACCTAATGAAACGAGCCGCATGCTCCGGCCGCAACATCGCGACGCGCTCCTCTACAACCGGCCCTGTCTCCGCGCAAATATCTGTTCCTGCGACGCGGTAACCGCGCTGGAGTAGCGTGCAAATCAATGTGCCCTGCCAACAGCCTACGTCCAGAACCGACACTCGGTTCTCACCAGTCGCCTCCCGGATCCGCGCAGCCTCCTGTTCGAACTGCTCCAGGAAGATCTGGTAGCGCGGCGCGAACTTGTACTCGATGCCGCCTCCAGGGATAGCCTCCCATTGCTCGTCGAACACGTTGCCCCGGTGCAACACGAAGATCACGTTGTTGAGCGTCGCCCAGGAGTCCAGTGGCAGGTCCTCCATCGCCGCCCGCATTTCTGGTACGGAGAGCGCGCCGTCATAGGCATCGCCGCCGATGCCGTCATGGATCGCCAGCCAGAGCTCCGCGTTCTCCGGCGGCGCCAGGTTGCGCGCGGTCACGCTGCGGCGGAAGGCCTCCTTCTGCGGCTCCGTCATCTGCGCGGCCGCCGCATTCATTCGGTCGGCGAGGTCCTGGTATTGAATCATCGCTCCGGTTCCCTTCTCAGCTTTTCCTCAGACGCCGCCATTGCCGTGCGGCTTCGCGTCTCCTGCCATGCCCGATACGCCTCGTGGTTGTGCAGCTTCTCAAGTTCCTCGTCCCACTCCTTGTAGGCCGCCAGCTTCCAGTAGATGCGCCCTGCCTCGGCCCTCATCTCCAGCGTCACGAACTTCGCTGGCGTGATGAAGTACCAGAAGTGGCCCGGCCGCAGGAACTCCAGGTTCTCCGGCTCCCAGGAAGTGCGGTGCGTGGGGTCCGCCCACTGGCACAGGTTCCACTGTCCGTTTGGAGTCTCAATCTCACAGATCGCCCCATGCCGGCAGACGCGCCATAGTTCCTCCAGCGTGTGCATTTTGTCCCGCAGGTGCTCGAATACGTCCGATGCCCACACCTGCTCTACCGAGTCGTCCTCCCACGGCCACTGTTCGTCCAGGTCGCAGACAATATCCACGCCAGCCAGAGCGATGCGATCAGCGTTGGTCCACCCCTGGCGCAGATCCGTCCCGCACCCCAGGTTGAGTTTCAGTCCCATCGTCGCCTCCTCATACGTCGATCTCCCGGCTCTGCGGTATCCAGTCGGTGTTATGAATGTACTTCTTACAGTGCGCCTCATTGCCCTCAATGCCCCGGGGGAACTCGGTGTTGGGCGGGAAGTGCCCGCCCATGTGGTAGTCGGGCATGTGTCCCATGGATAGTCCGACCGCGCCAGCCCGCCTCGCTGCCCCGACGAGGCAGGACGTGTACCATCCGGCGCAGGCAATCACGAGTTGGGGCCTCAAGTCCCAAATCGCCTTCATGCAGACGGCGACCTCCGGCCAGTCCTGTGCCGTGCTGGCATGGACAACTTGCAGCCTGGGGAACCGCTCCTCCAGCCAAGGCCGATAGACAGGAATCCGGTTGCCGACCAGCACTGTCCGCCATTCCCCCCCAAGCACTTCGTCAGCCCACTCGCGCCGCGACTGAATGTGCTTGTTGCACCAGGCGAAGACGAGTCGCTTCCCGGATATGTCCAGCTCAGCCTGCGCCATCATCTGCTTTGTCCACAGGTCGTTGGCGAATACCCCGAGTACGTCGCACTCGCTCACGCCCCGCAGGAATGCCAGGCGGTACTCCTCAAAGCAAGCCTGCGTCATGCGCCCCTCCCGGTAGATGAGCTCCGGGGTAGGGTCTCGGCCGTGGGATATAATCCAGTTCGACGAATCCGCCCAACGCGTCAAGCTGAAGGGCCGCCCCTCCCGGAGGGCATGGATGATGTCCTCAAGCAGGTCCTCGACCGTGATGAAATGCCGCACGGACAGGTCAACTACCATCCCAACGCTCCACTAATTCCGACAGGGGTTTCTTCTCGGGCATGTCCGGCGTGATCCCGCTGTAGCCCAGGGCCACCGCCCCGCAGAACAGCCGCCCGTGTGGGTTGAACAAGGCGCGGAACCCTACTTCGGCTTCCGGGTCTACGCGGAAGCTGATAATGCAGCTCCCCAGCCCGCAGGCGAAGGCGGCGTAGACTATCGTCCCGAGCGCGACCCCAGCGTCCACCCAAGGCATGTGTGTGGCCGCATACGGCGACTTGTAGGCCGCCAGGTCCGCGAACACCAGCACAATGACAGGGGCCTTCTCTGCCCATCCCCTGCCGCCGAGCAGCCAGCCGCCGACCTCGGAGCCTGGCACGACCGAGAGCGTCAGCGCCTGCCGGTTGCAGGACTGCGGCGCGGCCCGCACCGCCTCGAATATCTCATGCAATAGCAGCTCGGGGACCGGCCTATCCTGAAAGACGCGAATGCTTCTCCTCTGGTCCGTGAGCGATGTCTCTGTTGGGACCGAGTCACTCGCGATCATGGCCGCCTTCCGCTGCAGATGTTCCAGGTACCGGGCCTGGTATGGGTCACTCACAACCTATTGCCTCCTCGTAGACCCGCCGCACCTTCTCCATCTGCTTGTCGGGATGGTGGTGCTGCTCTACCCATGCCCGGTTCTGCAGCCGCTGCTCCGTCATGTCGTCCTCCATGGCCAACTGGAACTCGCGGTACACCTCCTCGGCCGTCGGTTCCACGGCGTCACTCTGCGACTGCCCGGTGAACTGGTCTCCGCTCATGCGCTCAAGCAGGTGAGGCCGCACGAGGTGTCCGTATGTCTGCCGGCCCGCATACCCCTGCCAGCCTCCGGCGATCACTAGACGGCCAGCCGCCAGGCCCTCCACCGCGGCAAGAGCGCAGCCGAAGACGACACGATAGTCATAGATAAACTCCTCGGGCTTGCCGTAACCGAGCCACCGGAGGTTCGGCGGGAACTGCGGCACCGATAGGTCGAAGTCCGTGCCGTAGCCGTCTATCGTGACGCCAGGGTCGAGCGCGCAGACCTTCACCGCGTTCGCCGCCTTGAACCGGCGTCCGACGTAGCAGGCCCCCTCGCCGAGGTCGCGCTGAAATGGGAACTGCTGCAGATCAACCCAGTTCCAGATAACTTGTATCTTCGTCTTTGACTCGCCATGGTAGGCCGGATGGCCACTCGGCAGGTTCTCGATACAGATGATCTTGCTGAATGGGGCATGGGCTGGAACCGGCTGCGTGATACCATGCATCGTGAACACGGATGGCCGCGTCCAACGAGAAGGCAGGCAGGAAGTCCATTGTACGTCGATCAGGTCTGCCTCCAGGCGCTCTATGTTCTCGCTCAGGAACTCCTCATATGAGCCGGTTGACAACTGGTCGCCTGGCATGATGATGATGCGATCCGCAGGGACTTGGCACTGCTCCAGCATCATCGCCTGGCCGGCTTCGGCCCATCCGGTTCCGAGCAGCCACGCGTCATCGCCCCGGTCGAGCAGCCAGCGCATCAACTGCCCGGTGCGCCGCTCACAGCCACCCCCGGCAAGGAGGCCGTATGTGTAGACGACTCTCATTCCTCTGCTCCCTCAAATGGATCGAAATCCCTGGGAACACCCAAGGGGATCGTCCACGCACCGCCACGAAAGCGCGGGTCCCAGTAGAGGCGGTCTGCTTCTGCTGCACTGATCTTCGCCTGGCTAATGCCCTGGTTGCTATAGCAGGTTGCGGTATAACCCAAGAGACCAAAGAGCCTCGGCCTTACCACGATTCGCATCTGTCCTCTCCTCGCAGGAATGGCAGAATCAAACCTCCAGGATCACTCACGTTAGCCCCCCTCCTGGTACCATCTGAACATCTCCGCTGGCTCGCTGGCGGTGTGGAACCATGAGAACACGCACCCCAGCTCAATGACCGGCATCTGATGCATCTGTGACAACTCCACGGCAAGGTGCGCCGCCCGTGATCCGGCCCCGAGCAGGCATAGGTCGGGCTTCCATGGCAAGTTCGCCGCCTCCTCAAGCGCCTTGGCGGATCCGGCGACCCCATCAGTCAGGAATATCCCAGTCGCGTCCGCATGTCGCCAGAACCCCGGCCCGGCGAAGCCCGCGAGCCCAGTAGGCGGCTGCCGTCCATTCAGGGCAGCCACCACCGCCTCCTGCTCGCCGGTGACGACCAGCACCTTCCTGTTCTCCATAAGCGACCAGAGCCAGCCGTCGAACATCAGATAGAAGCAGATCAGGGAGTCCCCGATCAGCGCCTCGGGCTTGGGCTGGATGCCCCATAGGTTCAGCGCCTCCATCAGCTTCGGCCCCATGTCCGGGCGCTTCGCCAGCGGGCCGGAACGTGGAAGACACACGATGTCGCACTTCGGGATGGCCGCCGCCAACTGCTCTGCCACGCCCAGGCGGTCTGCCGCGGAGAACCCCCACGCGCTCAGGTAATGGAACTGCCCGAAGCCCTTCGCCGCCCAGAGAAGCGCGGACTCCCCGTCTGCCATGGAGATCAGGCTGCATGGCTCCTTGTGCAGGATGGCTTCGGCCAATCGCCTCACGACTCGTGCGGTGTCGGCCTGCTCGTTAGGGAACATGGTCGCCTCCAGTCCTCCAATCCCGTCATGGCATCGCCGGTTTCTGTCACCAACTCATTAGCGCAATCGCGACAGAGTTCAAGGGTGACCTCCGCCGTGAGGGAACGAACTATGGTGACCCTGCGGCGATAGGTAAGCGGGGAATGAGGAAAGCCCTTGGCACAGATGTCGCACATGAATGCTTTAGCCATCTCCAGCCTCCGTTTGCTCCGGCCGGTATACCTCTAGTCGCCAAGTCCTCATCCACGCCAGCGTCCGGTTCACACTCGCGAGTCTCCTTTGGACTTTACGTCGCCGGTTACTACTGCAGCGTTTACAAGGACACTGCGTCTCCATGCCGTCTATGGTTGCTACGTGGTCAACCAGATCAACGACTATCTCCATGTCAGTCCTCCGCCTAGTGTCATCTCGATCTTCTTCTTCGCACTGGCTTAGGTGCTCCGTTTGCAACAACAAACCGAACAGGCCCGGTTATTCGGTATAGGCCGCACTGATCGGGTGTGTATAACAGCCCTGCCTTGGCCTTTGGCAGGGGGCTCTTCGTCGGGATGTCTTTGTCCCTACCCTTTCGGCCAGACTTCCCGTATGGCCTACATGCTTTAGTATCGCCACAATGTCGCACAGTACCCCACCTACTGAATCACCAGCGTACCGCTGCCGATGAGTATCTTCTTCACGTTCTCGTGCCATTCCAGCGCGTCAGTCCAGTGCAACGGCAGGCGCGCCAGAGCCACGACTTCTGTTCCCTCGGGTTTCAGCGCATCTGCCACTGCCAACAACCGACAGATCAGCACGCGCCCGCCCGCCGTCAACAGCGTCCGGCGAGGATAGCCCTGCCCTTTCATAGGGCCTTGCTGGTAGATACCCGCCGCCGTCGTCGCCCAGGCGTAGTAGGTTATCACAAGTCCTCCGGCTCAGCCTTCGCCACGATGGCTGCCGCGATGCGCCGCAGTCGGTGGCCGTAGGTGTGGTTGGCGACGACGAAGGCGCGGCCCGCCTCTGCCATCTCAACTGCGGCGTCTGACAGGCACTTATCATTGCGAATTGAGTGCTCACCCCAGCATAAAGCAGCGCCTGGGTCTATGATAACCCCCATATGGTAGCCTTGGTGAAACCCCAGCGCCTCGTACGCGTCAGAGTGCGGCGCCAGGAACGCCTTCCCACACGCCAGCGCCTCGAACGTCCGCATGCTCGTCATGTACGTCTTTGCTATCCCGTCCATGCCGCTGCGCTGGCAGTTGGCGCCCAGCACCACCTTGCCGTGTGTGTACTGCTCTGCCGTCGTGTAGCAGGAGGTCCCGCCCCGCCAGAAGGCTTTCAGCTCAGGGTATGGCGGCTCCTCATAGGAGAAGATCGCCATGCTGTAGCCAGCCCGGGCAAGCGGGAGGATGACAGTCTGGTCGCCCCACTTCCGCGCGCCATAGGGATACCAGTTGCCAGAGAACACGAAGTCCGCCGCGTCGTCTGCCAGGGGCAGCGGCCGGTGTATGCTCTCGCTCGCCGCAAGTGGTAGCCAGAACACGCGGTCATGGCCCACCGCCTGCCGATACTGTGGGATAAGCGCCTTGTCTGACGTGAACACGTAGTCGGCCTTCTTCGCCTGCGGCAGATATGCCAGGTGCGAGTTCGGGTCTTCGATAGTCCACCAGCAGAAGGGCTTGCCGTACTTGTCGGCGGTGGCCCGCGCCATACCGATGACGGCGAAGCCGGGGCCGCCCGCGTTGTTCATGGAGAGCACGAAGTCGGCCTGGGCCGGGTCCTCCACGAACTCGGCGTACTCCTCGCAGTAGGGTTTGAGGAAGTCGAAGCCTATGGCGTGGATTCGCATGGCGGCTCCTGGGTCTGTTTCTTTGGTGGATTCCACGACGCTACGAAACAGGGATACCAAGGGTCATCTGTATCTGTGCCCACGACCAATAGTGGCGGCGAATCCGCGCGGCTCTGACCTGCCGCAAAGCTGATCGTCTCACCAGATGGGGCAATCGTCATCTGCCCCCATATGCCTAGCCCTCCGACTCCGGGCTTGCCTTGTTCGTGCTTCGTATATAGCGTCCCTAGGCAACTCCTGTAACCGTCCTCTGGGTCTTCCATTGCGAGAAAATACCGCCGCCAACCATAGAGAGGATCTGCGATTACAGTCCACAGTATCCATGTCGAGTCCGTACTCGCTTCGGATGGCCCCGTTGGCGGATTGCCGACGCCTTGTTGAACGTCTACGAGTTGCCAACGGCCCAGGCAGTCAAGCAACGTGCATTCGTGCCACTCAGTCTCGTCCACCGCCGCCTCCTTCAATCATTCCTCCATCGCTCGTCGTCCTCCCGGTCGTCAGCCTCCGCTGAGACGTACAGTAGAACAACGCAGCATACGACCAACGCCGCCGGGATTACCCACAACGCCCTGCCGCACAGCAAGCCTCCCGCGAGACCGCAGGCCAAGCCCAGGGCCCCTCCTGCCTGCTTCAGCGGATGATGGTCAGCCCTCATTCGCCCTCGCCCTGTGACTCCACCATGCGCATCAGCCGCTCCAGCGTGGAACGCACCGACGCAGGCACCTGCATCGCCTGACCCGTCCGCGCTCCCCCGACCGCAGCCCGCGCCGCCCGCACCGCGTTGGCATTCAGCGCCCCGCGGCGTTCGTACATCCCGTCCGCCCCGATTGCCCCCGCGCCTTCGTACACGGGCAGATGCCAGGTCGTTTTCTTGTCCGCGTCCTCGACCCAGAGGAAGCAGGCCGCGGGCAGGCGGCTCTTGTCCACCGTACCCCAGTCCCGGTTTGATACTTCGGCCTTCGTCAGTCTGTGTGCAAACTCACCTGTCCGCACGGCTCACCTCCTGTAAGCCCTGTCCAGCCAGCCGCCCAGCGTCGTGGTTGCGAATGTGATGAAGTCCGGCCCGTGCTTCACCTGGCAATAGTAGTTGTTCGCGTCGTAGTCGGTGGGATGGCTCGTCAACTCCAGTCGCTGGAAATGATAGTGGTGGTACACCACTGACCCGAAGTGGATCAGCACCTGCCACCCCGCCTTCCATGCCCGGAAGGCCTCCTCCGTGTCCTCGAAGTTCTGTCGGCCTGGCATGTTCGGGTCGTAGCAATGCAGCAGCCCATCCTGGCGTATGCCGATCTGCTCCAGCATGGACCACCGCTTGACCGCGGGATGCGTCAGCCCCGGCACGACCTTGCGCGAGTGGCGGAAGGCCAGACACCGCTTCGCCACAGCATCGCGGAACTGCTCATAAGGCCAATGGTACGAAACGCCAGCACTCCCCACCCGCCAGTTGACTACGTCGCTCAGAAGCGCCGGCCCCACAATCCCGACCTGCGCGCTCGCCGGATGTCGCATGTGCTCGACGATGGGCCCGAGCCAGCTTATATCCCGCCCGTGTCCGTCCTGCGCCGGCGGGAAGAAATGGTCGGTATGCAGTTCCACGACGAACTCGGGTTCATGCAGGGCGAGAAGCTGGTAACCGATGTTGCGGCCCTTGGCGATGCCCAGGTTCTGGCCGACCTTCTCCACGGCGATGCGTAGCTCCGTCTGCTGGAGCTCGTCGAGCCAGCGTTCCGTCTGCGGGCAGGTGCTCCCGTTGTCCACGATCTGGAGGCGCCAGTCGTATTCCCAGATGTCGCTCTCCAGCAGGCTCTGGACGGCGTACCTGCTCGCCACCAGGTGAAGCGGCTGCTCCGCCAGATTGCACGTCAGCAGGTTCAGCCCGATCCTAGTCTGTCGGCGGCTCTCCGCTACCACCCCGCGCCCCTTTCCTCCCAGCTCGGCCCTGCCTCATCTCTCCTGCGGGGTATTCATGCGCCCCACGCGGGCCCTCGGCAGGCGCTTCCGTCGCCTCCCTGGGCGCAGGTCCCCACCTCGACGAACCGCCTCTCTCAGGCGAACGTCGTGCGAAAGCCGCCCTCTCGGCCGCCTGTCTGGCCTCCTTCTCCGCCAAGGCCAACTCGCAGACCGGCTTCAGCCCGTACTCCGGCGCGCTGCGCCATTGCGCCTCCGTGATCTGCGCCGACCACTGGCAAGCGTGGCAGAGCAGGGTGCGCATGGACGTGACGACATTCTCCCGGGGCATACGCATGGTTTCTCCGCACATGGGGCAGACCGCGAAGAACCGGAGGCTGTAGGCGGCGGCGGCCGCCGGGTCAGTGCGCCGGTAGGCGCGAATCTTCTGCTCGGCTATCTGGTGCGTGGCGTTGAGTCTCATTCCTCACTCCTCTCTGCTCGCCCGCCGATGCTCCAGCCGCCCATGTTCTGCTTCACGAGCTCCCACAGGTCACGGTCGGGAAACCGCAGCGCCTGCAGCCATGAGCCCTTGACCACCCGCTGGTTCTCCAGGTCGAAGTCCACCGGCGCCAGGTATGACTCCACGATCTCCGCCGGAATGAAGTCGCCCTCATGCCCCAGCTTGATGCCCGTGCCCTGGCGGTAGCGGCCCATGAAACCGTAGGCCGCCCTCTCGATGTCCTCGGCGAATGTCCAGTCCCCCTGACTATCCACGCCCCGCGGCGCCGGGTCCTTCTTCCCGTCCCGCACCCAGTTCGCGATCTCCGCGGGGTCGGCCGGCTCCATCGTCACGCTCAGGGCGACATGCTTCTCCTCGTCCTGCTTGACGATGCGCACGGAGCGGGAAAGCTCAACCCAAGGTGGCTCCTGTGGCTCTGTCCAAATCCGGGCCCCGTGCAGGCGAACCCAGGGCAGGTCTAATGTCAGCACGCCACGGTCTACTTTCTGAGAGCGCATATCCGAAATGCGCCTAGCGAGGCTGGCCTGGAGCCCATAGGCATCGATAGCCCCAGCGGTGACGCTGGCAGCAGTACCAGTATCAGACTTTCCAGCGGAACTAGCTTCTCCCACGACCGCCCGATAGACCCGCTGCCACGTCCGCTTCAGCAGGCCAGCGTGGGCCATGTTCCGTGCCTGCACCGCACGTATCGCGGTAGCCCGATCAGGGCCGGCGCAGGCCTCCTTCTTGCCCGTATTCACGTTCACGAGTGGCCACGGCTTGTCGCCCGTGCAGCCCAGGGTTCCCTCTTCGCCTAGCTTCACTGGCATTACACCCTCCTGCCCTACGTCATCGCCGCCCTGATCGTCTCCATCAGTTCCGGCAGGCCCATGTCCTGCGCAAGCAGCGGCAGCAGTTCCGGCCCCTCCGCACGCCATACCATCGGCTGTCCGCGCACAGGCACGCGGTATCGCAGGCGCACGTTCGGGGACGGCTTCAGGTCAGCCGTGCCATGCCATCGGAATACATGATCGCCTGCCAGCAGCACCTCGTCGCACGTCATCCCGACGACAGGTAGCCAACTACCGCGCCCGAACGGAAACTCAGCCTGCCATTCGCGACCGGGAACGGGTTCACTCAGTTGCTCAGACATCTGTCACCTCCCTCAGCCTTCCTCCGCCAGCAGTCGTGCCGCTTCAGCCGGCGCCCGCCACTGCACGACGACGTCATCGCCCTCCTCAAAACGCCCCGCGAAGACCAGGCCGCGCCGCTTCGCCTCCCCCGCAATCGCCCCGGTGATTGCCTCCTGCACCAGGTCTGCCACCTCCAGGTTGGGCTCTTTCCGTTGCTCTCTCAGCAGGGGCAGCAGGTTCCGAAAAGTGCCCACGTCTATGTGCAGGTCATAAGGCCGATGCCACAGGTCTGTGCCCTCATAAATCTCGATGGATGCCTCCGGTTCTGGTGCAGGCTGTACGGGCTGCCTTGCCAGCTTGCGGTAGGCCGACCGGATACACCAAGCCCGCCATTGCCACCAGATGTCGGCGAAGATGCTCCGTAGTGTCCGCTTCCGCCGCTTGCCCATGCTTAGTCGCCCTCCTTCCCCAGGATGTCGTCCAGCGTGTAGCTCAGCACTTCCTCTCCCTCCCGCTTGGCCTTCTCAGTAGCCCGCTGCCTACGCCGCGCCCGCCACCAACTTCGTAGCCGCGGCATGAAGTTCAGGCGCGACATGCCACCAGCGGCCTTCGCCAGTGTGCCGCCCTCAGCCCCGGCGTCGGCTTCCTCCTCCTGCTCAGGCAGCCGCCCCTGCTGACGCAACCAGGCCTCCAGCAGCGGATCGGGAGTAATCAAGCCCGCCGTCACCAACTTCCCCAGCGGCTCGGCGATCTCGGTCAGGTCGGGAGTGCGGATGTCCCCGGGCACCAGTCGCGGCAACGCCTCCAGCCTGAAGCGGTCGCCGTTTAGTCCGAACAGCCGCGGCACCTCATAGCGGTTGATCGTGTCCGCTATCATGCCGACTAGGATGGTCTCGATGCTCGACAGGAAGAAGTCCTGATCTGACTTGCTCTTGCTGTAGCTGCCTGTCTCTGTCTGTCCCAGCTCCAGGAACTGCGCGAGCATGGTGCCCAGTATCTCCCAGGTGAGCCGCCTGATCGACTTGTCCACGTCGAACTGCTTGGCGCCGCCCGAGGACAGCAGCGACAACTGCGCGCCATAGGGGATAATGAGCCCGCTCTGCTCGTCCACACGCACCGTCGTTACCATGTCCTTCAGGTAGGACAGCAGCGCCGCCATGTCGGGATTCGTCGAATCCCATATCGGCAGGGTCTCACTGGTGATCTGAATCATCGGTATGCCGGCCAGGTCGCGCTCGGCGCCGACGCTCTCGTAGAAGCGCATCCGCTTCCACCGATAATACGGCTCGTAGGCGGAACGGAGCAGCGACTCGCCCTCGGGATTCCCCAGCGCTCCCTCGTTGGTGAACAGGAGACTGCGCGAGATCGGGATGTATTCGCCAGCGGTGCCCGCCCACTGGTCGCGTTGCCAGAGGCCCTGCACGCCCCCGTCTTCGTCGAACTCCCAACGGTCAAGCGTGTCCTGTCCGATGGGCTGCCACTTGCGCCAGCGCACCAGGCCGTCGTTGTACTTGCTGCGCTTTGAGCCGTCTTTCTGGCCCGGGCCCAGGCACTCTTTGTACTGAATCGGGAAGTAGGCCCAACCGTAGGTCAGTGCGCCGCGGGCCGCCTCCCCGAGCGTGCGGCTCCAGGTAAAGCTCATGTCGTCCATGCACGATTCGAGGAATGCCGTGGCCTCCTCTGCATCGGGCCCGACTGCGTCCTGGGCCGACCAGTCGGCAGAGAGTATCTGCAGCAGGATAGCCCGCAGGCCCCGACGCACCGCGCTGCAGTTTGCCGCCATCTCCTTGTAGATAGCCCGGCCCTTGGTGCCCTGAAGGTCGCGCAGGAACTCCTCATAGATCACACCGCCCAGTCGGCGGATACCGGGGGTGCCATAGGCGCGCTTCGCGTCCGAGAGCGTCGGCACGCCATAGACCATTGTCGTTTCCGGTTTCCTGGCAGGCATTTGTGTCTCCCAGTTGCCGCCCTACTACATGAACGGATCCCGCTGCCCGATGATCTCGCTGCCTAGCCTTGGCGCTCGCCTCGGCAGTGCATCCTGCAGTCCACGGGGGAACGTGCCCTTGGGGAAGATCCTCGGGGCCGCCTTCGTTATCTCCGTCCAGGCAAGCGCGCAGGCCATTACCCGGTCGTCCCAGCCACCCTCGGGTGCCGCGAACCGCACGTTGCCCGCAGCGCCCGCCGTCATCTCAAAGGCCTCGAACTCGTTCGCCAGTTCCTCGTCGGGCAGAATCGTGATCTTGCCCTGTTCGAAAGCGATCACGAGTGCATCCACCATCTGCCGCTTGCTCTGCGCTGTGGTGGCGAAGGGAATGACCTGCGGCTGTCGCTGGAACTCCTGGCGGCGCGTATGCAGTTCGGTCACCACCATGTCGTAGAACGGTTCGCCTGGGCCGTTGGACTCGATCACGCACTTGGCGACCTGCAGGCGGTTCAGGAGGGAAAGCAGGCGCTCCACCTGTATCGGGTAACTGGCTTCTCGCAGGCGCTCGATTTCGACCATGCGCCCGTCAGCGTCGAAGACGGCGAAGACTGTGAAGTCGGAATGCTTCGCCAGGTCAACACCACAGACCAGGGGATGCTTCGGCGGGATCGGCGCGGCGGCCATGCGTTGGCGGATGTTGCGGAAGACGGCCCCTTCGCCCGATAGGAACTCTGCCATGAACTCCTGTCGCCACCATCGCTCCGGGTACTGCTGTCGCTCCTCCAGCAGCCGCTCCGTGGACGGGATGACGCTGTAGGGGTTCCGCGTCACGCCATCGGCCGCGAACGCCGGGATGCGCCAGCCCTCCCAGTCGGGGTAAAGCGGGTCATGTGCGATGCGGTCAATCTCATGCAGCCAACCCATACCCTTCGGCGTGGAGTTGAACACCACGCGCCCGAGGCGGCCCTGCGATATCAGCGTCGGCTGGACAGTCAGCCAAGCAGCCTTCTTCATGCGGGCCGCCTCGACCATGTACAGCAGGTCAACTCCTGCAGAGACCAAACTGTCCGGGTCTTCGGCCGTGCGTAGGGAGATATGGACATCGCCCTTGAGTTCCATGTGATAGGGCTTCTGCTCAAGCTTCCGGGTTACCTCAGCGGCCGGCACGAACCGCTTCCAGTCGTTCCAGAGTTCCTCGGCGAGTGGGTAGGTGGGGAAGACGAACCAGACGACGACCTTGGGGCTGAGCAACGGGCGCTCTTCCTGCCGCAGTATCCGCAGTTGCTCCCACGCATCCCAAATGCAGGCCCAGTTCTTCCCCCAACGCCGATGTGCGACCAGGACGCGGAACCGCGCCGTGGAATCGAGCAGGAGTCGCTGGCCTGCGTGCGGCTGGAAGTCGATAGTGTCGTACCCGCCCCCCGCCGAGTGCAGGTCGGCCTTGACGCGCGCCTTCATGCGCTCCACGCGCTCAGCCAATGCCGGTGAGTTTGCCATTCTCCCCCGCCACCAGTTCTACGATCTTCTCAGCCGCCTCGTCCCAGTGCTCACGGGGCACATAACTACGAATTACCTGCCCTATCAGCGCAGCCAGCCGCTCCTCCATGCCGAGCTGCACGTTCTCTGTAGACTTGCCCTCCTCCAGCCGCGCCTGCCGCAGGGCCGAAGTCATGACTATGGACATGCGAGGTGCGTGGAAGAGCTTGTCGGCGAACTTCAGCTTGTCGAGCGCCGCATGGTCTACGATCTCTGCAAGCAGCGAGTGGAAGACGCGACCTGCCACGGCCTCCGCTTCGTGCCGGGTAGCGCGGCGGCGGCGCCGGGCCGCCATGTCCTCTTCCTGCTCACGCGCCCGCTCCTCCAGTTCGCGGTCGAGCTCCTGGTCGCGGAACGCCAGGCGCATCTCCTCGTCCCATGCCTGCGCACGGGCCACCCAGCCGAACTTGTTACACCACGCCTTGAAATAGCCGGGGGCTTGTGGTGCCCGCTTGGGGCTTTTGGGGTGCTTGCGGAGCTTGCCGACGTAGACGAGCCAAGCATCGGGGAGTGTGCGGTTGGGGCCCAGCAGGCGGTAACAGTCAAAAGCGCGGACGGCGGAGTCCGACTCACCATCAACGCGCTCCCACGGTATGCGGTCAGAGACGGCCATGGCAGTTATCGTCCCGCTCCCATCCCCCAAAAGACAAAGCCGGCCCCTGGGCTCAGGTTCGGGTCATGACTCCCGTTCCTCAGCGCAGAAGCCGGCTCACGTGCTGCCGACTGGCTTCCCCCACCACAACGGGCCAGGGGCCTTGATTACGCTAATCTGTTATACCCTGTCGCTGCTCGTCTGTCAAGCGACCGGGGGCAGTTTCTTCGGCGCCGGGCATTCCTGCGCCGTCTGCCATTCTTCGTGCGCACGAAGGCAATTCCGCCAAGATGCCTCGTTGCGCGACCCCCACCCATAAAAGAGATCACGGATAAATGAGGCCTGCTGCTCTACTAGGACCCTCGTCGTTTCCAGGAAGTCCTTTAGCTGCTTGGCCCTGCCGCGCTGATAGCGCCAGCAGACTTCATGTCCCTCTGCTGGGCAAGGGTCACAGTCTATGCCGAGAATCGCCGGCGCCTCTGCGCCCAGCGCCTCACACCACCACTGTGCATCAACCGGGCCACTCTCCAGAAAACGGCTAGGTGTGCCTTGTCGAAAGGGACAGTCAGCCACCTTGGGCCTCCTCGCCCTTCTCCCCGGTCGCACAAGCCCAATGCACTTCCGCGGACGCAGCGTTGTACGCCCTCCCCTGCGCCGCCTTCTCCTGTTCCTCGGGATCATCCCCAGGACCATAGGCCACCAGGCAGGTATAGTCCCCAGCCCTGAATGGCACCCGACATGCAGGACACAGTGCCCCTACACTCGGATGGTCTGCTCGCTTCGGTCCAAACCTTCGCATCATCCTCTCCTCCCCGCCGCCAGGGCGGTGTCAATTCGCCTGCGCCCCGCCGCTTCCTTTCGCCGCTGGCACCGCTGCTGCTGGGCCTTGAGTATCAGCGCCTCAGCCATGATCTCCGCCGCGTCCTCCATGCTGTCCAGTTCGACAAGCTGGAGGATCCCCCTCGCCACGCGCATCTGGTGTTCAGTCATCCCCTCTCCCCAGCACGAGGCTCCCCTGCTCCCGATCCGCCGCGCTTCTACGTTCCCTCACCGGGATACCCCGCTTCCGCCGCCAGGCATCGGACGACGCAGCGTTCTTGCAGCGTGCGCTACAGAACCGCGAAACGCGTGTCTTGCCCTCCTGGTGTGGCAAGAACGTGCGCCCACACCGCTGGCACGTAGCAACACGCCTCTTCCCAAGGGCGCGGCGAAGCTCTTTGTATTGCCGTTCCCAGTGCAGCGGACAGTCCTGGGGCCACCCGAAACACCGCACCGGCACAGGCGGCAGGTGACACCACGCGAAGGGTTCCCACCACTTTCCCTGTCGGCGGCGGCTGGACCAGCCACGGCAGGTATCCAGTACCAGCCGAAGGCGAGCCTGTTCCTCCCGATACCACGGACACCAGGAGCGGGATGCCGTCCAAGTGCAGGCCTGCATCGTGACTTCGCACAGGCTACCTGGAGCATAGGGACAGCCCGCCATCGGTGGCATCAGTCACCCCCGGCCTCCAGCACCTCGAACTCGATTCTCCAACAGGGTTCCCCCAGTGCCGCCTCCCCGTGCATATCAACCCAGGCTCCAGCGAAGTCACCCCAACATCCAAAGCCCTCATAGGCCACTTCATTGTTGAGAAGCTGGAGTGCATCTTTCCGCGACCAATGATCCTTGCAGTCAGCAAGGCCAGCCACTATCTCTCTCGCGCTGTACATCGGCATACGTTCTTCATAGAGATGGACGATTCGGACCTTGGCAAACGGCTTCCCCGGTGGCCGCGCGAACGCTGGCCGCGTGTAGCACTGGTGGATGGCTCCCACCTTCCATCGCTTCTTGCCGCGTCGGCGAGTCACGGTCTTCCGTCCTGCCAGGATAGCTTCCGCCATCTCAGGTTTGAACAGGATCATCGCTCACTCACCTCCGGCCTCCTCCTCCCGCGCCTCGTGGGCGGTTCGAAACAGTGAATCATACTCCATGACGCTCACGGCCAGTTGCTCTATGCCACAAATCCCATGCCCTTCACACCCAGCACAGTGCGGGCCACAAGGCTCTGTAGTTCCGTTGTTCCCCTTTGCGATATACCGTCTGGCCGCCACGATAACCGGAACGGCATGATTGAGAAGAGCGTCAGAACCTAGGGCCTCATGCTCCGCCAGACGCAGAGCCTCCTTCAGCCGCTCGACCTCGGCCTCCGCAGCCTCGGCGCGGGTGTGCTGGAAACGATAGCAGATGTCAGGGTCATCCTCGCCCTGGTCGCACAGGTCTAACCCATAGTCCTCTGGGCGCAACCGACAGTCCCCATGCGTGTACTCGGGACACTCACTCACCTTGGGCCTCCTTCTTCCGCGCCTCGTGGGCGGCGAAGCGCTTGCATATCGCGCAGAGATTGCGCCGTGGCTTGTGGCTACTCACGACCATCTGACCGCGTTTGATGCCCCAAGCGTAGACGAATTCGTAGGGATCGAACACCCTCCCGCAGGAACTGTATCGGATTGCTAGCCGCGGACCCCTCGCCGTAGCAGACCGAAACCTGACCTCATGCCAGACGCCGACTCGCCGCCGTATCCAGTGGTCATTCCAGTCCCGCAGGTCAAGTATGTCCATTGCCCGTCTCCTCGCCCGTGCAATGATCGCGGCTGATGCACTCAGCGCACACGACATGAGCGCCGCAGGGAGCAGGAGGGATCGGCTTCTCCCGCGCCTCGTGGGCGACGAGAGCGGCAGGTTCCTCTTCAGACAATGCCTCAAGCGCTGTCACCAACGCCCATTCTGGCAACCTCACCGGAACCATAGACTTCACGAGCGCCACCGACTTGCCCAATGCAGACCACTCCTCGCGAGCCAGGTCTGCCAGGTCCCTCGCGTCCTCATTCGCCAGCCGCAGGGCCTCGGTCAGCCCCTTGTTCTCAGCCTCCGCGGCCTCGGCGCGTCGCGTTAATTCCATCCAGGCCCTCATTTGTTGCTTGTGCCAGGTGAGGTCGATTCCGGCTTCGGCAAGTTCGGCCTGCACCGCCTCGCGCGGCATGGATGCAATCTCGGCCGCGAGCGCGTCCCCATCCGGCTCCAGCAGGTCTATGGCCTTGTTCACGCGCTCCAGAACAGCCTCCACTTGGGACGAGAGGATCTTGGGATTCTTCGCCATCTTCAGCCAGTCGAAGCTACGTAGGTACTCCCTTGCAACCAGCAGTTCGCCTGATGCCAAGCCAACCTGCTTGTCAGCCATTGCCGTCCCCCTTCAGGTCATGGAGTGCG
>Ga0307378_10002575_pt1 | contig 27471 bp, 28 predicted proteins | sample UN1MG_FD_202238 | JGI IMG/M metagenome (GOLD analysis project Ga0307378, IMG submission 202238) | Soil microbial communities from Risofladan, Vaasa, Finland - UN-1 | ecosystem: Environmental > Terrestrial > Soil > Coastal area > Acid sulfate soil | place: Finland: Risofladan, Vaasa | collected... | reverse complement strand
ATCTTTCTTAGTCGTGACTAAAATAAATACATCAATGTCACTTTCTGGCTTTTCCCTCTTTCTCGCAACAGATCCATACAGGATGACTTTTAGGATGCTCTTTTCCCTAATAAGAGTCTCATATATTTTTGACTTCAGCTCCAGATATATTTTCCTCTCCACATTAATCAGACTTGAGACTTCACTGACTACGACGCTTTCTTTATTTAGCTCCCACTGCGATGCTCTTCCAACCGTCTCCCTGCTAACCACTCCATTTTTCCGAAACAACTCCAGCACCTCGGATACTCTTGAGGCAGATATGTTTAATAATCTTGCCATTTCTCTTCCGCTATACTTTCTTTCTGGATTAAGACACATAAGTTTCATCACTGCTATTTTGACCTTGCTTGAAAACATTTCTTCTAACGTATTATGGAATTTCATTTACTTATTGTACGATTTATCGTTCATGTGATTGCTTTATCGTCTGTATGTTCGTTATTTCGTACAATAGTATAAATATAAATTAATAAAATTGCAAGTAAAGATTCTTTATAAATTGATCTCCTTTCTTTCGGCTCTTCTCTCCAGTCTGGAAAAATTGCAAACCAATATTTCATATTTTCTTTTAAAAAATGGATTTTCCAAAACAGGAATATATAAGAATTGACAACAGAGATGATAAGGCTAAAACCACTTAGAACTTTAAGAGAATAAGCATACAATTCTTGTATTTAAAACTAAGATATATTATTATTTTAAATAATCATATTGACAATTATTCTATAAATATGATAGGATAAATATCGTATATATAATCTAATAAAGGAGTGACAAATGATAAGATTTACAGTTCCAAGAACTGCACATTGTTCCGAAGGATGTGAACATTCATCCTGAGTAAGATGTAAAACTGCTCCTCTATCCTTCTTCAATATTTTTGTATAGGCTTGATTCATCAAATCTGCAATTTCTTTTTGCGTCTTGTCTTATCTTCTATTTTGTTCGAGAGTCTCTTTTCGTTCTATTTTTAAGACTTTGCTGAACTAACAATTCTTTTTACAATATCGGAGCTGGAACGGCCTTCGAGATAGGGAATAATCTCGACTTCCCCACCCGCGTCTTCAACCTCTCTTTTTCCCACAACCTCCTCTGGCTTCCAGTCTCCTCCTTTGACTAAAACATCGGGTAGAATCCGGGCTATGATTTTCTGCGGAGTCTCCTCGGAGAAAGAGACGAGGTAATCTATATCCTCGATGGCCGCTAAGATCTCAATCCTCTCTTTCAAAGGAAATATGGGACGTGATGCCCCCTTTATCTTTCTGAGCGAAGAATCGTCATTGACAGCCACGATAAAAACATCTCCCTTTTTCCTGGCTTCCCTGAAAAGATGAATGTGGCCGCTGTGGAGAAGGTCAAAGCAGCCGTTGGTAAAAACGACCTTCTTATCCTGCTGTTTGAGCTGGTTTCTGATCTTCACGAGGTCAGCAAGTATTTTAAATTTTTTATCCATCGCTGTCTAAGCTTACTATTTGCTCCTAATAAAAGCTAGATTAACCTGCCTCCGCATGAATTCTCCCTCGAAATATTTCTTCTGCTTCGGCTGTGTAATTTCCTCCTTTGTCATAAAGAATGAAAGGAGGAAGAATGGCCTCTTTTTCAGAAGATAAATCGCACTCCGCCAGAAACAGGTTCGGAGGATTGTCTTGACGGGGATAGACAAAACGAATGGATTTGATCTTCAATCTGTTCCTCTCTATCGCTTGAAATAAATCATCTTTCCTTTTCGCAAGATAAACAAAATAAGCCCTTCCTTCACTTTTGAGCAGTGTCCCTGTTTTTTTTAATATACCAAAAATATCACATTTCAACTCGTGCTTGGCGATAGATTTTTCCAGGGAAGAACTCAAATGACCTTCCCCCTTTTTAATATAAGGAGGATTCGAAAAGATAACATCAAACTTTTTCCCTGGATGATACTGGCGCAGATCTTCACGGATTATGGAGATTTTTCTTTCAAGATTATTGAGTATTACGTTTCGCCTGGCCATATCCGCCAAAGATTCCTGAATCTCCACGGCGGTGATGTGTTTGAAAGGCTTAATACTCAAGAGAAGAGAAATAATGCCATTCCCGGCTCCCAGCTCTAAGATTTCATCAGAGCGCTTTGTTTGAATAAAATCAGCTAAGAGGGGAGCATCTACTGAAAAGCGGTATCCCTCTCTCTTCTGTAAGACAAGAATGCTACCTCGATAAAAGGAATCAAGAGTCTCATCCTCGCCCTTCAATTGGCTTCTCAGTTTCATCTTCACTCAATTCAGTAAAAACAAGCACCCTTTCAGGAAGGACTTCAGCATATCCCCCTTGCACAGATAAAATTTCTTCTTTTTCTCCAACCCGGTATGTGATCCTTCCCTTCCCAAGTGCTAAAAATAGTGGACGGTGGCCGGGGAGTATCCCCAAATAACCATCCAGACTCGGGAGGGAGAGCTCCTGTACTTCTTCATCCACCAATAACTTCCGAGGAGCAATGACTTTGAGTCGAAGAGATGAAGGTAACTTCTGCGTCATGCTGATTTCAATTCCTCTGCGTGCTGGATGACTTCCTCAATATTTCCTACCATGTAGAAGGCCTGCTCAGGTTTATCATCGTGTTGGCCTTCCACAATCCCCTTGAATCCCTTCACGGTCTCCTCAATGGTCACATATTTTCCAGGTCTTCCGGTGAATTCCTCTGCGACAGAAAATGGCTGGGAGAAGAACCGTTGAATCTTTCGAGCACGGGCAACGATAACTTTATCTTCTTCGGAGAGCTCCTCTATGCCCAGAATGGCAATGATATCTTGAAGGTCTTTATACTTCTGAAGAATTTCCTTGACGCTCCTCGCCACCTGATAGTGTTCCTCGCCCACCACTCTTGGATCCAGTATTCGAGAATAAGATGATAAGGGATCAACAGCAGGATAGATACCGATTTCGGTGAGAGCCCGTGAAAGGTTTGTGGAGGCATCTAAATGAGAAAAAGTTGTGGCTGGCGCTGGATCGGTGAAGTCATCTGCAGGCACATAAATAGCCTGGACAGAAGTGATTGAGCCCCTTTTGGTGGAAGTAATCCTCTCTTCGAGCTCTCCGAGTTCAGTTGCCAGGTTAGGCTGGTAACCCACTGCCGAAGGCATCCTTCCCAGGAGCGCTGAAACCTCTGAACCTGCCTGGACGAAACGAAAGATATTATCGATGAAGAGGAGGATATCCTGGTTCATCTCATCCCTGAAATATTCTGCAACAGAAAGAGCAGCTAATCCAACTCGGAGTCTTGCTCCAGGAGGCTCGGTCATCTGGCCGTAGATGAGAGAAGTCTTATCGATGACCCCTGAGTTCTTCATCTCCAGCCAGAGGTCATTTCCCTCTCTTGTTCTTTCTCCCACGCCTGCAAAAACAGAATAGCCTCCGTGTTTTATGGCTACGTTTTTGATCAACTCCATGATAATGACCGTCTTGCCAACACCTGCTCCTCCAAAAAGGCCGACCTTTCCTCCTTTCAAAAAGGGCTGGATAAGGTCTATCACCTTGATTCCTGTTTCAAACATCTCGAGCTTGGTGCTCTGCTGCTCTAAGGGTGGAGAAGGACGATGGATGGGATATTTCACTTTGGCCTCGATAGGGCCCAGATGGTCAACTGGCTCGCCTATGACATTCATCACTCGTCCCAAAGTTGCCTCTCCGACTGGAACTTGAATGGGACCCTCCAAATCAATGGCCTTCATTCCTCGAGCCAGGCCGTCTGTGGGATGCATAGAAACACACCTCACCTTATCCTCCCCCAGATGCAGTTCCACTTCAACCACAATATCAACTAGAGCAGTAGTATCGAATCCTTCCCTCTTATGTTGATCAATCCTTATCCCAAAGTCCTTCTTGATTTCTGGAACAGAAGTGGGAGTCGTATTATCGAATCTTTCACTTATGATTCGAATCGCGCTGTATATTTCAGGGAGTTTAACACCCTTGAATTCGATGTCCACAACTGGCCCTATAACCTGGACGACCTTCCCGATCTTTGCTTCTTTTTTTTCTTTTGCTTTAGATTTTGCTTTCGGCTTTACTTTAGGTTTATCTTTTCCTTTTTCGGAAGTTTTCTGTCTTTCTTTTGCCATGATTATCTCCAAATCCTCTATTTTCCTGCCAAAGCCTCGACAGCCGTCATAATTTCCAGAAGCTCCTTGGTGATTGAGGCCTGTCGAATCTTGTTTAAGACCAATGTTAAGTCACTTATTAAATCTTCAGCATTTTTAGTGGCATTATCCATAGCCATCATTCGAGCTGCATACTCAGAGGCTTGCGACTCAAAAAAGAAATGTCGAATTTGACTCTCTATGTAAAAAGGTAAAAGACTATTGAGGATAGAACCCGCTTCTGGCTCCCAGTCTGGAGATAAAACTTCATGCGCTTCTCCCTCTGGAGGGCTAAGGGGAAGGAGCCTGGTAACGGTCACCCGGGAAGAAAGAATGGATTTGAATTCGTTGTAGGCTACATAGACAGCATCTGTTTTGTTGAAAACATAGAGTCGCATTAAAAACTGAGCCAATTCTTTCAGATCTCCTAAGGTTAGATCTTGAACTTGCTCTGAATAAGCACGATCAACGGGAAAGGGATGCTTCCTAAAAAAACTAAAGGCTTTTTTCCCGATCAAAACCAAATTCACCTGAGAACGCTGAGCTTTCTTTTCAAAAAAGGATAAAGCTTTCTCTATTAAGTTCGTATTAAAAGCTCCGCACAAACCCTTATAAGAAGTGATCACCAATCCCTCTATCTTCTTCTCTTCTCTCTCTATGAATAAAGGATGGACTTCTCTTTCAGCCCAAGGAACGACTTCGGAGAGTAAATCAGGAGAATTGTGCCAGTGGGGGCGAGCCTCCAGAACAGCACGCTGCGCTTTCTTGAATTTAGCCATGGACACAGTTTTCATGGCTTGTGTGATCTGCTGTGTATTCCTGACACTTTTTATTCTTCTTCTGAGGTCAATTAGAGCCGGCATTTCTAAGCTTTCCCTTCTTTAAACCTGGAATTAAACTCCTTTAAAGCTGAACTAATAGCTTCATCCAGATCTGCACTAATTTCACTTTTCTCAGCGATTTTCTTCAAAAGCGTCGCCTGTTCCTTTTCAAAAAATTCATAAAGTTTTTCTTCATATTCCTTGATCTGTTCAACTTCAAACTCATCCAAAAATCCTCTGTTTCCTGCATAAATTATTAATATTTGCTTTTCAACCGGTAAGGGGGAATACTGATCCTGTTTCAGAACTTCAGTCAATCTCTCGCCCCTATCGAGCTGGGCCTGGCTCGCCTTATCCAGTTCTGTACCAAACTGAGCAAAAGTTACCAACTCCCGGTACTGAGCTAAATCGAGGCGTAATTTTCCCGCCACCTGCTTCATGGCTTTGACCTGAGCATGCCCTCCGACTCTTGAGACAGATATGCCGACGTTGATGGCTGGCCTTATCCCGGCGTTGAACAACTCAGGTTCTAAGTAAATTTGACCGTCTGTGATCGAGATGACATTTGTCGGAATATAGCCTGAAACATCTCCTGCTTGTGTTTCGATGATAGGAAGCGCAGTCAAAGAGCCCCCTCCATGCTTGTCATTATACTTGGCTGCTCTTTCGAGCAACCTTGAATGGAGGTAGAAGACATCCCCAGGATAGGCTTCTCTGCCTGGGGGCCGCCTTAAGAGGAGAGATATTTCCCGATAGGCAGCCGCATGCTTGGAAAGGTCATCATAGATGAGAAGAGCGTGCTGCCCGTTGTCCCTGAAATACTCTCCCATAGCACAACCGCTGTAAGGAGCGAGGTATTGAAGGGGCGAAGGGTCGCTGGCGTGAGCAGCCACAACGATCGAATAGTCCATCGCTCCATAATCTTCAAGCACTTTTATGACGTAAGCGATCGTGGAATTTTTCTGGCCGATAGCTACATAAACACAGACGACACCCATATCTTTCTGATTGATGATGGTATCTATGGCAATAGCTGTCTTTCCTGTCTGACGATCTCCTATGATGAGCTCTCTCTGTCCTCTCCCTATAGGAATCATGGTATCGATGGCTTTTATGCCAGTTTGGAGAGGCTCCTTCACTGGCAAGCGGTCAACAACACCTGGCGCCAGACGCTCGACCACCATGTTGATATCGGTTTTTATGGGGCCTTTCTCATCTAAAGGTATGCCCAGAGGATTCACTACTCTCCCGATCAAGGCCGGTCCAGCCGGAACCTGCATAATCCTGTGCGTGCGCTTAACCAGATCTCCTTCTTTAATAAGATGACCCTCCCCCAAAAGCACAGAACCAACACTATCTTCCTCTAAATTCAGGGCAACACCATAAACTTCTTGAGGAAATTCCAGAAGTTCGTTATACATAACCCTGTCCAGTCCATAAATCCTGGCAATTCCATCTCCAACATAAGTTACAGTCCCAACTTCTTTAATGTCGACTTCTGTCTTGTATCCTTCGATTTTGCGTTGGATAATTTTACTTATTTCATCCGCTTTAATTTCCATCTTTCCGCCTATCCTTCAGAAATTTCTTCCTTAAGTTTCATCAAATTTCCTTTTATCGAGACATCGTAAACAGTGTTTTTTCTTCTTATCCAAAGCCCACCAACCAATTCAGGATCGACTCTGTACTTCAATATAACCCGTCTTTTCTCCAATAGCTCTAATTTTTTTTCTAACTTTTTCCTCTGGTCATCCGTGAGGGGAACAACAGAAGCCACTTCAAAAGTATAAGTTCCCTTCTGTTCATTCCAAACCTCGGGTAAGGACTCTATGATATCAGGAAATAGTTCAAGTCGATTGTTTTCAACAAGCAGCAAAATAAACCTTGAAGCTTTTTTCCCAAAAGGTTGCTTGGCCAGTACTTCTTCGGCTATCTGCGTTTTTTTTGTCGTCGGCAGGAAGGGGCTGTAAAGAGTGTCTTTCAGCTTTTGGTGCTTGCGGAGAAGCAGAGCAAAATTAGACAGCTCCTGGCTGAGGGCCGAAAACTCTGCTTCATTCTTGATAGAGTTAGCTAACCCTTGAGTGTATCTTTTTACGAGAATTTGACTTTTCATAGAGTTCGTCGAGTTTTTCTATGGATTTATCTATAAGAAAAGATTGGTCTTCAGGACTCATTTTTTTCTTAATCCTCTCTTCTGCCAATGCTGAAGCCAATTCTGCTGTGTATTGTTTGAGATCTTGGATTCCTGCCCGCATCAGCATTTCAATTTCTTGTTTGGCAAAATATTTGATCCTCTCCGCTTCTTGCTGAGCGAGTTGAATAACCTTCTCCCTTTCTTTTCGGCCTTCAATCTCTGCTTCCTTCTTTAGCTTTTCTACCTCATCTTCCAGGGTTGCCAGGCGGGCTTTTGCTTCTCGAAGTTTCAGTTCGGCTTCTCTTTGGGCATCTCCTGCTTCTTTAAGGCCCTGTTCTATCTCCTGGGACCTCTTCTGGAGAAAATTCCGGATAGGCTTATAAAGAAAATAAGCCAAGCCCCCGAATAAAACGATGAAATTGACGGTTTTCCCTATAAAATCCCTAAAATTTGATGAATGTTCCTCATCTGCGGAAACCATGGAGATAAAGAAGGGCAATAAAAGCAAAACGAGGAAGATTTTTCTTCTTGGAGTTTTCATTCTAAAAGCTTCTGCTCAATTCTTTCGGCCAGTAGCGTGGCTTCAGCACCTAATTCTCTCCTCAAGCTCGTGGTCTGCTTCTCTAACTTCTCTTGAGCCTTTTCAACCTGACTCCTGTACTCTGTGCTTATTTCCTCCAGCATGCGTTCTTTCTCTTTTAAAGCCTCATGCTTAAGATTATCCTTTGTCTGCTCGGAGAGAATCCTTGCAGATTTTAGCCTTTCTTCAATTTCACAGACAGTTTTTTCATAGATTTCTGTAGATTCTTGGAAGGCTTCTTGTCTCCCCTTAACTTTAGCTTCCCGTTCTTCCATGATCTTCCGCAGAGGATTAAAAAATACTCGTGAGAGGACAAAGACCATAATCCATACTATTATAAATATGGCGATAAAGCTCGCATCAATATCGATCATTTTATAAAAAGGAAGATTAAAGAATTAGGCAAAAATTTAACATCTTTAGCCTAAAAAAGCAAGCAAATATGGGGACGTTTCCCAAAGTACAAGGCTTACAAAATGGGCAGTTAAAATGAGGGAGCATCCCCCTTTCAACTTTCAATTTTAGAGTGGGCCGTTAGAAAACATCGCCCTTTTTTTGAATTCTCCTACTAAATAGAGAGAACCTGCAACAAGCACACAGCCTTGGGAGCCAGCGTTTCGAAGTGCCTTATCTATAGCCTGATTTATGTCTGGCTCTAAGACAATTCGATCCTGGAAGCTTTGGGCCTGCTTCTTTATCTCTTCTGGCAAAGCAGCCCTGAAATAAGGGAATCGAGTTAGGATGATTTTTTTAGCCAGGGGGAACAGGATATCAGCTATTTTGGCAATTTCTTTATCTCGCATAATAGCAAAGACAAGGATGAGGGGAGAGGACGGAAAATCCTCGAAGTATTTTTTTAAAGCTCGAATCCCTTCTTCGTTGTGAGCCCCGTCCAGAATGACCAGCGGATTACGGGAAACGATTTCCAGGCGGCCTTCCCATTTTGTTTTCTCTACGCCGCTCACAATCTTTTTCTTCTCCAGTCTCTTCCAGGCTTCTGAGAGCTGCTCTGAGGCAGAGATAGCCACAGCCGCGTTTTTTCCTTGGTGTTCTCCTTGAAGGGAGGGTGTGAATGAGTAATTCTCCTTTCCTTTTCTGTAGACAAAAGAATAGCCTTTATCAGTCTTCCGGGTGATAAAACTTCTCTTCCCGGAGAAAACCGCATGAAAGGGAGCTTTAAGCTCTTCAGCTCTTTTTTTAATGGTTTCACGGGCTTCGCCTTCCTCCACCCCGCAAACAACAGGAATGCCGCGCTTCACGATTCCTGCTTTCTCAAAGGCTATCTGGCTCAGAGTATCTCCCAAATATTTCTTATGCTCCCCAGAAATCGTGGTGATAACTGAAACAGAAGGCTCCACCACATTAGTAGCATCAAATCTACCCCCCATGCCCACCTCCAAAACAGCCATATCCACCTTTTGTTCTTCAAAATAAATGAAAGCCAAACAGGTGAGCAGCTCAAAATAGGTGGGCGGTGAAAGTAATTTTTTCAAAGCGATTAACTGCTCAATTCTCTCCCTGAGGATTGTAAGCCACCTGCAGAAGCTCCGAGGCGGTATGAGCTTATTTCCGATTTGAATCCTTTCTTCGACTCTAACCAGATGAGGGGAAGTAAAGAGACCAACTCGAAAGTTATGGAGGATTAAAATTTGGGCAAGCATGGCACAGACAGAACCTTTCCCATTTGTTCCTGCCACTAAAACCGAAGCGTATTTCTGGTGGGGATTGTCGAAGGAAGAAAGAACGGTGCTTACATTATCCAGACCGAACTTAATGCCTAAATTTTGGATTCTTTCGAGATACCTCAGGCATTGCTCGTAGTTCATTCAGATCTGTTGAGGAAGAGGTGCAGAGCTCTAATGATATAAGAGCACATTTTTTTCCTGTTCACTACATCATCAAGCATTCCATGCTCGAGGAGAAATTCTGATCGCTGGAATCCTTTGGGCAGCTTTTCTTTTATGGTTTGTTCAATAACTCGGGGTCCCGCAAATCCAATGAGCGCATTTGGCTCTGCGATATTGATATCACCTAACATGGCAAAGCTTGCTGTCACACCGCCGGTAGTAGGGTCAGCCAGGACAGAAATGAATGGAATACAAGCCTCGTTCAGATTGGCTACCGCAGAGCTTGTCTTCATAAGCTGCATCAGAGAGAGAATACCTTCCTGCATTCTTGCTCCCCCTGAACAAGACACAGTGATGAAGGGCAAGCGCTCCTTAAGGGCTAACTCAGCGGCCCTGGTTATTTTTTCTCCCACCACAGAACCCATACTGCCTCCCATAAAGGCAAATTCCATGGCTGAGATAATGACTTTAATCCCTCCCATTTTTCCTTCAGCGTTCAATACCGCATCTTGGAGCGACGTGCGTTTTTTGTATTCCTTCAGTCTATCAGAATATTTCATGCTATCTTCAAACTGGAGAGGGTCTTGAGGAAAAATATTCTCGTCCAGGAGACTATATTGGCCATCATCAAAGAGCATTGTCAGGCGCTCGGTTGCCGATAGCCTAAAGTGGAAGCTGCAGACAGGACATACTGATAGATTATCCAAGATGTCCTGCTTATACAAAACACGACGGCAGTTGTTACATCGAGTCCACAAATTAGACATGAATCTTCACTGAATATCCATCAGCCCTTTCTGGAAAATCATTTTTTCCCAAAATCCTATTTTTTCTTAAGCATCTCTGTAAGAGTTTCGATCACGGAATCTGGATCTGGAAGCCCCAGAATCTCTGAAATATCTTCCTCTACTTCTTCTCTCTCCCCGATTAGACTCAACACACTATTCACTAATTTGTCCTGATCATAAGGCTTCTCATAATAATCAGAAACACCAAAGCTACGTATAGCCTCATTCCTATACTGATGACCCTTATAGACTGCTGTAATAATGATAACAGGAACTCTTCCCTTGGTATCCTGGTAGATCTTCTGAGCTAGGTCAAAGCCATGCATTCTGGGGAGCATAGCTTCAAGGAGGACTAAATCTGGCTCATCGGCTTTAAATTTCTCATAGGCTTCAACACCGTCCATGGCTGTCATGACCTCGATTTTATGGGCTTCAAAAAGCTTGGATAAAGACTCTATGCTTTTTGTATCGTAGTCGACGATAAGGATCCTTTTTCCTGGCATGCTATATCTTCAAAAATAAAAATTTTAGAATAAACTACTTAGATTGTCAATGAATGGAGGGGTGGCGCAAGTGGGAAAAAAGGAGGAGAACAGGGCTGCTCTCCTCCTCAATGCGAAGATGAAGTCTGAGTATTATTTTTTCTTCAAATAAACACTGCCGCTAAAGGTAGAAAGTTTCACTAAAGGTCCTCCTCTGTTAACAACGCCAGATATTCTTTTCGTGCTGATTTTACCTGACATCTTAATTTCAAAATCGCTTTCTATCCTTCCGCTGAAAGTCTCTGCCTCAAGGTCAAAACCAGAATCAGCAGGCAGGGTCATCTCAATTCTCCCGCTGTGCGTATTAAGAGTGTATCTCCCATCGCGATTAATTTTTCCATCATAAATAACTGAACCAGTTACCGTATTACCATCCACAACATTGGCCTCGGAAACTTCCCTCAGCTCTATCCTGCCTGTAACTACATTGGCTTTTATGGAACCTTTGATTTGGCTGGCGGTTATCCTCCCGGTTACTGTCTCCATAAACACATCTCCTGTGATATTCTGAAGTTCAATTTTTCCCGTCACAGTTTCACAGTCCACTCCTTTATCCGCTGTTTTTACCACAATGCCTCCGGTTACTAGATTAACCTTAATGGTGCCACCAATCTTTTCGAGGTCGACACTGCCTGTCACTGAATCGATCTTAACAGACGCCTTTGCTGGTATCATTAAGCTGTACTTGACGGAAACATTCAACGATCTTCTTCTGAAAATTTTTCCTTCATCGGGGTATTCGGTCTTGATCCGAAGAGTATTGCCTTCTTTTTCAACCTCAATCTTGACCAAGCCTGCATTTTCTTTAGCCATATCAAGAGTCGAAGCTCTAGAAATCTTAGTAGCATCAATCTTAACCTCTCCCTTATTCCAGCTTTTAACATCTATGCTTCCGGTTATATTCTCTAAAGTAACCTTCCCATCCTGAGCCAAACTGACAGTTTTTTCGAATTTCTCTTCGTACGTCTCCTTGGCTATTGCCCCGGCGGCATAAACTCCCAGAAGGAGAAATAATCCAGCCAGGATGGCCAACAACTTTGTTGTTTTGTATGATCTCATAATAGACCTCCCATTTTAGTGCTTATATTATCGTCTTGAATTCCCTTCTCGGGGAAGACGCTTGCTTTGTTTCCATCATTTCATTAAGAAAATTCATTTTTCCCCTGTAAGCAACCAGCAAATAATTCCTGGCGTCTACGTTCTCAGGATTCTGGAGAACCATTTGCCTGCAGGCCATTATGGAAGAATCGATGACTTCAAGGTTGCTCTTAAAAACCTGAGCGATCTGAGGATCCATCTGCCCCTCCTGCGCAGAAATCGCCTCCCCCAGGGCCTTTATAGCCTTTTGATAATGGTGCTCAGCCTCATCCAATTTGGCAAGCGTGTATTTCTGCAGATCACCTCTGTCCAGAAAATCCCTTCCTGTCCAATGCCGCAATCCTATTATCACCGCACCAACTATAAAAACTAAAATCACTGCCGAACTTAAGGCATACTTAAGCTTTGGCGGGGAAAAAATAAGGCTAAACCAGGCTCTTTTCCGCGGCTTGAAAGCCAGGACTCTCTGCTCCTCTGGTTTCAATCCTGCCTTTATTTTAAGCCATGTTTGGTCTGAGGGTGCGAGCTCTTCTAACTTCTTGGCATCCTCGACAATCGTCTTAAAGTCCTCTAAAAGATTCCTGCAATCCGGGCAGACAGCGAGATGCTGCTCAATTGAGGCGCTCTTCCGGGCTTGAAAACTCCCATCGATATATTCGCTTATTGATTTTCTCGCTTTTGAGCATCTCATTTTCCTCTCTCCTTAAACATGGTTTTATTTCCAAGGTACTCGCGGATCTTCATCCTCGCTTTGAAAAGCTGTGACTTGGATGTCCCCATCGAGCATCCCAACATCCGGGATATTTCCTTGTGCTTAAAGCCTTGAACGTCATGAAGGAGAAAAACACTTTTCATTTTTTCCGGCAGCTTCTGTATGGCATCATCCAACGACTTCTTCATTATCTCATCGCCAGATTTATAAGTTTCTGCCTCAATTTTTCCTTCCACATCATCTAGAGGCATTGTTCTCTGAAGTTGGCTTTTCTTTCTCCGTAAATAGCTATAACAGGTATTAACTGTTATGCGATAAATCCAGCCGACAAAAGTCTCCTCGTTCCGGATGTCATGGAGGTGAGAAAAAACTTTGAGAAAAATATCCTGCAACAAATCTTCAGCAATTTCGCTATTATAGGTGTAACGATAAACCAGGTTGAATAGGGGACGGTTAAAATGCTTGTAAATGGCCTCCATAGCTTGGATGTCTCCCTCGCGGCTGCGTCTAATCACGTCTTTAAGAAAAAAAGGGGCTGAGAGATTTATTCCGTTAGCCAGCTCTTTTTCTTCCTCAGTCATGATTCGACTCTCTGTATTGAGTTCCATTGTAGCAGAATGAGCAACACTTATTCTATACTGCGCTTCATGGATTGCGGTTACTACTGGAAAAAACATCTATATTTTTCTCCTCATTTTATTATGATGAAACAGAGGCCCAGAAGGTTGCCTGCCTTTTTAAAAAAAATGGCATGAGAAAGTTTTTTTTGAATATGAATATGTTATGATGTTTCGGGAGGATGTCATTATTTGTAACAGAAGGAAAAATATATAATCCACGATCAACGCTTGAGAAAAAAATGAAAAGGTTTATACAACTTGGCTTTGTTCTCGCTTTCTTCCTATCCCAAATTTTACAATTTGGCTGTAAAACAAAAACCGCTCAATCTGGAATGCTCGAAGTTTCAGGCCTGATTGAAGCCATAGAAACAGAAATAAGATCCCAAGTTCAAGGGGAAGTCAAAGAGGTTTTAGTGCGAGAGGGTCAGCAGGTCAAAAAAGGAGATTTACTCTGTCTTCTGGATGAAGAGAAACTAACGATCCAGTTATATCAGGTTCGAGCAACCCTTGAAGGAGCTCGCTCAAAGCTAAAGCTTTTCCAAAAGGGGACAAAAAAGGAACTCATTGCTGTAGCTAAAAATCAACTTGAGGTGGCAGAAAAAGAACTGGAATTAGCCCAAAAAAACAAGAAGCGCATGGACATACTATTCAATGAAGGAGCTGTCTCCACCACGCAAAAAGAACAGGCTGATTTGAAACTTAAAGCAGCCCAGGAGCGTTATGAGAGCGCAGAAGAAAATTATCAACTCGCTTTGCGGGGAAAAGAAAAAGAAGAAATTGAAATGGTCAAGGCAGAGGTCAGGAGTCTTCAGGCACAAGAAGAATTTTTGCTGAGACAGATTCAAGATACAAGAATAGCATCTCCAATCACCGGGTTCCTCGAAACAAGACATATCGAAGTTGGTGAACTGGCTCTTCCAGGAACACTTCTTTTTAGCTTGATTGATTTAAGCCGAACCTATGTTAAAGCTTATGTCCCTGAAAAATACATCGGAAAAATAATAATCGGAAGTAAAGTCGAAGTCCTCTGCGACTCATTTCCAGATAAAGCTTTTCAAGGAAAAGTCGATTTCATCTCTGATCAAGCTGAGTTTGCTCCTAAAAACATCCAGACTAAAGAGGAAAGGCTGAAACTTGTGTTCATGATAAAATCCTATCTCGAAAATCCACAGAGAGAGCTTAAGCCAGGAATGCCGGTGGATGTTAAAATTTCCGTTGGTCAGTAACTCCGAAACTCGGAGTATCATTGTTGGGATTGCCGCGTCGCTGCGCTCCTCGCAATGACAATTTACTGTACGAGATTGCCCAGCTTGTTCCGACCAAAGCGAGGATTCCTCGACGCTGCTTGAATGCACGAAAGCGTTGCATTTATCAATAGATAAAATGACTACTTTCAAAATTAAGAGCCTGACGAAAAAGTTTAACCAGCTAGCTGCTATCGACAATATTAGCCTTGAGATAGAAAAAGGGGGAATTATCGGACTTATCGGGCCTGATGGTGCCGGAAAAACAACGTTTCTTCGCCTCCTCGCCGGCCTGCTCAAACCCTCCTCAGGCTCCATCATTTTTAAAGGAATAGATGTTGCCAAAAATCCGCAGAAAATTAAAGAATGGATTGGCTATATGCCTCAACATTTCAGTCTTTATGGAGACTTAAATGTCTCAGAAAACCTTAAATTTTTTGCCGACCTCTATGGAGTCCCATCGAAAAAGTTTAAAGAACAGAAAAAAGAATTACTGCACTTTAGCGGACTCTCTCCTTTTGAGGATCGATTAGCCAGGAATCTCTCAGGAGGCATGCAGAAAAAATTAGTCCTTGCCTGCAACCTCTTTCACACTCCAGAAATTCTCCTCCTTGATGAGCCGACAACAGGAGTGGATCCTATCTCAAGAAAAGAGCTCTGGGATCTTCTCTTTCAATTGAACGGCCAGGGAACAACGCTTCTCATCACTACACCTTACATGGATGAAGCCCAAAGATGCCATAAGGTTGGCTTCATGTATGAAGGACGGATGTTGAGCTACCAGTCACCTCAAAGCCTGCTAGAGGAGAGGAAAGAGGAAACAATAGAGCTTATAGCAGAGCATAAGCAAGCGAGAAAGCTTTTAGGAAAGCTGCCTGGCTTAAAAAGCATCTATCCCTTTGGGGAAACTCTTCATTTAATCTTCGAATCGGGGAAAGGAGGGGAAGAGATAACAAAAGAATTTTTAGAAAAACAGGGAATTCAAATCCGTAGCTTAAAAAGAATCACTCCTTCTTTCGAGGATGCGTTTCTCGCTCTCATCGAGGAGCAAGTTGCAGCACGCACATAAGAGGATTTCCCTTAAAAATTTATTTGAATGATCAAAAATGTGTGTTTGATAAATCAAACACCTATATAAGATGAATCGAGGTCCCTAATTAAGATGATTCAAGCTCCTATATAAGATATATCAAATGCCTTACGGAAAAAATAAGATGGGCTTGATAAATCAAGCCCCTACAGAATATAAAAAATGTATGGAATCGATGTCAAAAATTTGACGAAAAAATTCGGCCGATTCACTGCGGTCAATCAGATCTCGTTCAGCGTTAAAAAGGGAGAAATTTTTGGCTTCCTGGGCCCGAATGGAGCCGGGAAATCAACCACGATCCGGATGTTGTGCGGAATCCTCAGGCCTACATCAGGAAAAGGCACTGTCGGAGGATTCAGCACTGACGCCCAACCTGAAGAAATAAAAAAGATCATCGGTTATATGTCACAGCGTTTTACACTTTACGGAGACCTCACTGTTGAAGAAAATATAGATTTCTACGGTGGAATCCACGGACTCTCTCCCTCCACAAAAGAAGAAAGGAAAAAATGGGTAATAAAAATGGCAGGCTTAATAGGGAGGGAAAATTCCCTGACCAGGGAGCTCGCAGGCGGCTGGAAACAACGCTTATCCCTCGGCTGTGCGATTCTTCATAGACCAGAGATACTGTTCCTGGATGAGCCGACGGCAAGTGTGGATCCTGTCTCGCGGAGAGATTTCTGGGATTTGATTTACATATTATCAGAAGAAGGGACAACGGTTCTTGTGACCTCTCATTATATGGATGAAGTCGAGCGCTGCCACCGACTCGCCATACTTTATTCAGGAAAAATCATAGCTGATGGCTCGCCAAAGGAATTGAAGAAGAAATTCACCGGAGCCGAAGAGTCCACGCTAGAAGATGTATTCTTTTCGGCCATCAAAAGAGAAAAAAATGAGGAATAGAATCCTTCCTCTGACAAGGAAAGAAACTCTCCACATCCTCAGAGATCCAAGAAGTCTTTATCTGGCCATAGTATTGCCGATGGCCTTACTTATCCTTTTTGGCTACGCCATAACTTTTGATGTCAGACATATCCCGGTGGGAATTATCGATCAAGATAGTTCCTTCCTCAGTCGAGATTTCATCTCTCGGGTGAAGGGAAGTGAATATCTTGATCTTGTCTATCTTTCAAACTCCTCTTCTGGCTTAGAAAGCCTTTTAGACAAAGGAAAGGTCAAAATCATATTAATCATTCCGCATCGTTTTTCTCGAGACCTGTCCAAAGGGAAGGACGCTCCCCTCCAGCTTTTGATTGATGGAAGCGACAACAACACAGCTCAAATCGCTCTAGGCTATATTTCAGGAATAGTCCAGATTTTTTCATCAAACATCATTCTCGAAAAATTGAACAAACAGGGAGCTATTCTTCAAGCAGGCATTCGGCCAATAGAGGTGAAACCAAGAATCTGGTATAACCCAGACCTTAGCAGCACAAATTTTATCGTGCCAGGCTTGATTGCTGTTGTGATGATGATTCTTGCGGCAATGTCGACTTCTTTGACTATTGCCAGAGAATGGGAAATCGGGACTATGGAGCAGCTCATTGCCACTCCTGCTAAACCTCATGAAATTATCATCGGTAAGCTCATACCCTACTTCTTTTTAGGGATAATCCAAATCTCGCTGGTCGTCCTCGTAGGAACGCTCCTGTTTAATGTGCCTCTTAAAGGAAATATATTTTTTCTTTTTTGCGTCTCAGGAGTCTTTCTGATCTGTGGCTTAGGGATAGGGCTTTTCATTTCAACCATAACCCGTTCCCAACAGTTAGCCTTTATGTTCTCCGTGCTCCTCACTTTCCTCCCTTCTTTTCTCCTTTCCGGTTTCATTTTTCCTATCTCCAGTATGCCCCGAATCATTCAATTTTTTACCTATCTTGTTCCGGCAAAATACTTTCTGATCGTCCTCAGAGGAATTTTTCTCAAGGGAACCGGTTTGGGAACTCTCTGGCCTGAAGTTGTCTCTCTTTTTATCTTTGCTTCACTCATCCTTCTTGCCTGTGCTAAAAGGCTTAGATTAAGTCTGGAGTAAAAATGTTCAGAACTGTTCGCCACATTATTAGAAAAGAATTTATCCAGACTTTCCGTGATCGAAGGATGCTCTTTCCTATCTTTGTTGCACCTGTCGCCCAGCTCATCCTCTTCGGGTATGCTGTAACAACAGATATAAAGCACATCTCTCTGGCAGTCCTGGATTATGACCGGACTCACGAAAGCAGGCACCTCGTTTCTTCGTTCAGCCAATCCAAGAGCTTCAATCTAGACTTTTATTTAAAATCTCCCCAGGAAATCGATGTGCTTCTCGAGAAAGAAAAGATTAAAGCTGCCGTCGTAATTCCTAGAAACTTTGAGAGGAATTTAAAAAAAGGAGCTCAAACTTCCCTTCAAGTCATTTTAGACGGGACAGATGCCAATTCAGCAACGATCATCATGAGCTATATTTCACAGCTCATAGCCAAACATTCAGAAAATATATTAACTGAAATCAGAGACAACGGTGGCGGAGGCATTGTCGTTTCTCAACCAAGGGTCTGGTATAATCCAAATTTAAAAAGTTCTGTCTATATGGTTCCCGGAGTTATTTGTCTCATCCTTCTCATCACAACTCTTCTCCTCACATCAATGGCCGTGACTAAAGAAAGAGAAATGGGTACCTTAGAGCAATTAATCGTTTCTCCTATAAAACCCTGGGAGTTAATCCTCGGCAAAACAATTCCTTTTGTCTTTATAGGTTTTTGTGATGTTGTCTTAATCATCTCAGCCGGAAAATTAATCTTCGATGTCCCTATAAGAGGAAATCTGCTCTTCCTTTTTGGAGTCGCCCTCCTTTTCGTCCTCACAACTCTGAGCTTAGGCCTTTTTATCTCAACCATCTCCCGCACCCAGCAACAGGCAATGATGACCGCTTTTTTCTTCGCCATGCCGGCCATGCTGCTTTCAGGTATTTTTTCTCCGATTGAAAACATGCCCAGAATCATTCAGCAAATCACACTTCTAAATCCATTGAGATACTTCAGCACTGCCGTAAGAGGAATCCTTTTAAAAGGAAACGATATCTCCATCCTCTGGCCCCAGGTTCTTGCCCTCTTTATCTTTGGAATAACAGCTTCTGTCTTCAGTTCTCTTCGATTTAAAAAATATCTCGAGTGAAAGCGCAAATCAGATAGGACCCCAGCGCATCAAGACGGGCGGGATGAGGGATAGAAAGCCAAAAATCACCCAGATGACGAGAAGTGGAATAAGCCATTTCGCCCATTTTTCCCAGCTCAGTCTGGCTAGTCCTAATACCCCCATGGTCACACCAGAAGTAGGGAGAACTGGGTTTACGTATTCAGCCAACTGAAAAGCAAAGACCGTTGTCTGCCGTGTAATGCCCACCAAATCTCCGAGGGGAGCCATGATCGGCATGGTCAGAGCAGCCTGAGCTGTTCCTGAATGAACAAAGAAATTGATAATGCACTGGCAGACAAACATCATTTGGGAAGAAATGATAGGATGGAAACTCGATATGCTCTTGGCCATATAATAAAGTGTTGTATCAAGGATCTTTCCATCCATAGCAATAATAAGAATGGCTCGGGCGCAGCCTATGATCAACGCAGCATTGATCATATCCTTAGCTCCGCCGACAAAGGATTTGGCTAATTCTTCAGAACTAAGCCTCCCAAGAATTCCAGAAAGGATCCCTAAAGCAAGGAAAAGACCGGCTATCTCATTGATATACCATTTGTACCGGAGGATTCCAAACACCATAAAAACTATGCCCAAAAGGAAGAGAAAAAGAACCCGCTTATGGCATTTGAGAAGTACGACTTTCTCCTGATGAGCCATGTCCAGTTCAAGGCTTTTTCTTCGCTCTAAATCTTCTTTATATGTAGGGCTGATTTTTGGATTTTTTAATATCCTGGAAGCATAGCGCGTAACGAATATTATTGCGATTGTTGTTCCTACAACCCAGATGACAATTCGATAGCCGATTCCTGAATAAAGAGGTAACCCTGCAATTCCTTGAGCAATGCCCACTGTAAAAGGATTAAAGAAAGCTCCCGCAAAACCAGCAGCCGCCCCTATAAACGGTATAGAAACTCCCACAATCGTGTCATAGCCAAGAGAGAGGGATAAGGGGACAAAGATAAGCACAAAAGGCAAAGTCTCCTCGCACATACCAAAAATCGACCCTCCCAGGGAAAAAATAATCATCGTTATAGGAATAAGCAGCGCTCGCAAGGCTTTGCTCTCGCCAAATTTAAAAGCGAGATTATGGATAAAAACAGTAACAGCACCGGTTTTTTGGATAACAGCAAAGGCCCCACCTACGACAAAGATAAAAACAATTATGGATGATGCCTCGATAAATCCTTTAATGGGAGAAATAAAAAGCGCTCCAACCCCCTGCGGCTGACGCTCGCCAAATTTAAAAGAACCTGCCAAAGGAATAGTTCGCCCATCTTTTTCTGCTCTTTCATACTCCCCTCCTGGTACAATCCAGGTAGCGATAACAGTTAAAACCACCATAATATAAATGAGAACAAGAGTATGGGGCAGTTTTACTTTCTTTAAATTCATTATCTCATTACTTCTTTAGTCTTTAAACTAAATCTATCTCCGGAGCTTAAGATATGCATGATCATGTTAAACCCACTGATCAATCGAGATGGAGAGATTCGAATTTGCGCTTGAGTAGCATCGTAAACAATAACATTTCGCTCTCCAAAGACTTCAAAGATTTCATCAGGTGTAAAAATAATAGCCGTCGATTCATCAACCCCAATACCCAGAAGCTTCTGATTTTCAGCCACAAGGCTGATGAGGCGGTTGTGCCGTTTTCTCCTGACAAAATGCTGGTCAATGATTGCTGTTTTTATAAACCCAAAACCTCGTACGGTAACAATATTATTGGCCTGGATAGTTTCGAATTCATGACCTTCCTTAACTTCTCTTTTTTCATCGCCCGTAATCATGATCTCGCTCATCACTGCTGCTCCAGCACTTGTTCCTCCGATGACAGCTCCCTTCTCATAGATTTCCAGAAGCTTTTTGTGAATTGGGGTATCGATAAGGATATCCATAAGGAGGGATTGCACCCCACCTGAAAAGAAAACACCACCGACATCGTCGAGAATTCCAATATTTTCCACGTTCAGAGCTTGCTCTCGGGTCAGTATATGATACTCAACCTCTCGTGCTCCAAACCTTTTGAGCTGCTCCGCCTGTTCAAACCCAACTTCATCTGGTACGCTACTCGCCATGGGGAAGATAATGATTTTTCCGCTGTTAAATCTATCGGCAAGTTTTACAAATTCTTTCATCATGGTTTCGGGTCGAGAGCCACCTCCAATGATGAAAAGATAGCCTTTCACCTCCGAAAAGGCTGGAAGAGAGATGAATATATGCAAACTCAAGAACAGTATCAGCATTTTTTTCATCTTTTACCTCCTCTTTTTTTATTGAGTTATAACGAAAAATTTTTCATTGAAAGTCAAATTATAATATCTCAATCACTCTTAAAAAGGAATATTTATTAAAAGGAAAAAAGACATTTTTTTAGCTGGAAGTCTTATTCAAACCGTGTTAAAAAATGCATTATGGGAAAGTAAGGACGGTTAGCAATGAAAAAATTAAAATTCTTTGGACATTTTTTAACATTCTTAGTTTTTGGGTTCTTGGCGATTACCCTCCATCCTGCGGAGGGAGCAAGAAAAGAAAGCCTTGTGGTCAAAGGGCTCTCCGAGCCTGTTGAGATCATCAAGGACCAGTGGGGAATCTCTCATATATACGCTCAGAACGAGAAAGATCTCTTCTTTGCTCAAGGATTCAACGTAGCCAGAGACAGACTCTTCCAGCTTGAAATTTGGCGGCGGCAGGCAACAGGAACCATGGCAGAAATTCAAGGACCTAAAGCTCTCAAGCGGGATATCGGCTCGCATCTTCTCAAAGCTCGGGTTGACATGAAGCAGGAGATGAATCATTACCATCCCCGAGGAAAAGAAATCATCCCTTCCTTCGTCAGAGGGATCAACGCTTATATCGACATCACCAACAAAAATCCAGACATCCTTCCTCTTGAGTTTCCCCTCTTGGGTCTTAAACCGGGCCATTGGACTCCTGAAGTCGTCGTCTCCCGCCATAACGGACTCTTCCGGAACGCTGGCTATGAAATTGCCTTTGCTCAATCGGTCAATGCATTAGGCGCTCAGAAATTAAAGAACCTGCTCAACCTTCATCCCGGCGATCCTTCACTCAAACCAGACGAAGGAATTGACCTGGGTCTTATCTCAGACAATATCCTGGAGCTTTATTATGCGTCGCGGGATCGAATAAGATTCGGACCCGAGGATATCACTGACCCATCTCATAAGATAAATCAATCTCTATCCCCTCCTCTTGGTCTCACAACCTTTCCGACTGCAAGAGTGGAAAAAAAGGCTTTTTACGCTTACCAGAAACTATTGCGTCCTCTTTTTGTTCCACCTTCTCTGGCCACACAATTGCATCATGAAATAAATTTGGGGAGCAACAATTGGGTAGTCAGGGGCAAACTCACCTCCTCCGGCTATCCTATGATGGCCAACGATCCCCACCGCAGTCAACAAATTCCCTCGCTAAGGTATTGGGTCCACCTTGTGGCGCCAGGGTGGAATGTGATCGGAGGCGGAGAGCCTGCCCTGCCTGGTATATCCATCGGCCACAATGAATACGGCGCCTGGGGACTCACAATTTTTTCCGTAGATCAGGAAGACCTATACATCTATGAAACCAATCCGGCTGATCCGAACCAGTATCGATATCAGGAAAATTGGGAAAAAATGAAGATCATTCAAGAAAAAATCCAAATAAAGGGCAAATCACCGGTCACTGTAGACCTCAAATTCACCCGGCACGGTCCGGTCCTCTACGAAGATAAAAATCACCAGAAGGCTTATGCCTTGAGAGCAGCCTGGCTTGAGATTGGAGCAGCACCGTATCTAGCAAGTCTGCGAATGGATCAAGCCCGAAACTGGGAAGAGTTCAGAGATGCGTGCAGCTTCTCCAGAACCCCATCAGAAAACATGGTCTGGGCCGACGCGGAGAACAACATAGGATGGCAAGCAGTGGGAATCACGCCCCTTCGAAAAAACTGGAACGGGCTCCTTCCAGTGCCAGGAGACGGGCGGTATGAATGGAAGGGCTATCTTCCTCTAAAAGACCTACCCCACACTTTCAACCCACCTGAAGGCTATTTTGCCACAGCAAACCAAGATAATATTCCACCAGGTTATCCCTACGATATAGGATTTATATGGGCTGATCCTTATCGTTTTTCCCGGATACAGGAGTTTCTTAGTTCAGGCCGCAAACTGGCCATGACAGACATGATGGAGCTGCAGCAAGATTTCCTCTCCATTCCTGCCCGAACACTGATCCCGCTTCTAAAGGAGCTCCGTTCAAATGATATCAGGACTCAGAAGGCAATAAAAATGCTTCTCTCTTGGGATTATGTAATGGACGCAGATTCTGTTGAAGCAGCCATCTACATGAGCTGGGAGAGGCGACTTTCGAGAAATGTTTGGGATCTTTATATCCCGGAGAATGCACGAAGAATCTTCCCCCGCCGTTCTCTTAAAAAAATGATTGATTTCCTGAAAACTCCCGATAGTCACTTCGGCCCCAACCCCACCTCTGCCAGAGACGCTCTTCTGATCAAGAGCCTTGAGGAAGGGATTTCGGACCTTGTTAAGCGCCTGGGCTCGGATACGAGCAAGTGGCAGTACGGACAGGATAAATTCCACCACATAAGAATCCAGCATATGCTCAGCAACGCTGTCAAGCCCGAACTTCGAACTGAGCTTGAGGTCGGACCTTTACCCAGGGGAGGAAATAGCTATACAGTAAATAATACATCAAGCGGTTATAACCAGACTTCTGGTGCTTCTTTCCGGATTATCGTTGATCTTGGAAATTGGGATAACTCCTTAGGAACAAACAGCCCCGGGCAGTCAGGAGACCCAAAAAGCCCTCACTATGCTGACCTTTTTGATATGTGGGCCAAGGCAAAATATTTTCCGATTTTTTTCTCACGAAGCAAGATAGAATCAGCGGCTGAGAGGGTGACACTCCTCAAGCCTGCATTGTAGGGATTTGATTCACTAACAATGGAATCAGACTTGCACAACTTGAATAATTGCGGTCGGACTTTTTTATTGTAGGGGCTTGATTTATCAATCCCGCACCTGCCTTTTTGCCCAGATAAAAAGAAAAACAAAATGCTAGGATTCTTCAATATTGGTATTCAGGTGAATAAAATGGAAAGAATAAGATAAATTGCAATGGAGAAGAGGCCTGCGGCAGGGAGTGATATAATCCAGGCTGAGAAAATCTTTTTTATCACATCCAGGTTTATGGCTGAAATTCCGCGAGCCAGACCGACTCCGATGATATTGCCCACGGCAACGTGCGTGGTTGATACAGGCATGCCGAGCCGAGAACAAAGAAGAACTGTGGTGGCTGTCCCAAATTCAGCAGAAAAACCACGCGTCGGGGTTATAGATGTTATTTTTTCCCCCACTGTCTCCATAACACGGTAGCCCCATGTATAAACCCCAAAAGCTAATCCTACACCACCAAGGAGCAACAGCCAAAGCGGGATGGCAACTTGCATTTCAACTTTCTGAGTTTGGATAACAGTCACAATAGCTGCAACCGGGCCAATGGCATTAGCCACATCATTCGCTCCATGAGAAAATGCCTGAAAACCGGCTGAGAGAACCTGAAGAGGATTAGCCATCTTTTCAACCTGATAATAAGGGTCTGTATCTCTTTCCTTGTATCTCCGAAGAAGAAAAGAGCCAAGGAGAAAGCCTCCGGCACCTACACACAATGAAATAAGAAGAGCCTCTATTATAGGAAGGTCGAGATGGAGATGTTTCAATCCTTTAAATGTGACAGCTAGAGACAGGATAAAGCCAACCATTCCTGTAAAAAATGGGCCTATCTTCCTTGTTTGCGCAATGGGTTCTTTCGAACTCAGGATGAACTTCTTTATAATAGAAAAAATTGTAAAAGCAATAATACCGCCAAAAACTGGAGAGATAATCCAGCTCAAAGCCACAAAAAGGACCACTTTCCACTTTATTCCTGCAATTCCCACGCTTACCAGGCCAAAACCAATCACTCCCCCTATAATGGAATGTGTGGTTGAAACCGGAAGTTTGAAATAAGTGGCTATATTCACCCAGAGTGCTGACCCCAAAACAGCAGCCAACATCCCAAAGAGGAAAAGATTCTGTCTGTCGCTAAACTGCAAAGGATCAATGAGTCCTTTTCGGATTGTATTGGCTACATGGCTTCCAACCAGAACAGCCCCAAGAATATCGCAAACACCCGCCACAACAACGGCCCTTTTTATAGTCAAAGCTCCTGAAGCAACAGAAGTAGCCATAGCATTAGCTACATCATTGGCTCCGATGTTGATTGCGCTGTAAAGGCCTACTAAAACTGCAGCTATAAGGATAAAACTAGCATCCATAAAAATTCACCGTTCTAATCTCAAAACCCACGATTTCCACCAGTCTTCACTTAACAGGAAAATGCAAAAAAAGAAATTCTAAGCTTTTGTGCTTCAGGAATTGTGGAGCATCAGTCTCATCTGATCTCCGGCATTCTCGGCATGATTGGCTAAAGTTCCAAGCTCACTAAAAATATGCATCCACATCATTACAGAGACAGGGTCTAACTTCTTCTCGATGGAGAACATTTTTTTGGCTGCTGTCATTTGGGCTTTATCTGCCTCCCATTCCTTTAATTTAAGACTCTCAATCAGCTCCATGACTTTATGAGCCTCCTCCCCTCCAAACGAAGTCTCGGCAAGCAGTTTAATTTCACTCGAGACAGTCATTGCCACCTCATATGTCTCAAGAACTTTATCAACAAAATCTTTTAATTCTGCTTTAAGCTCTTCTGGCACTGTGGTTTTCCTGAGTATGAGTAAAGCTGCCAAATCTTCTGCAGAATCAGCGATGTGGTCCTGCTCTTTAAGAAACCTCAAGATGTCTCCTCTTGCGACAGGCAAAAATATGCTCTTTGGCAAATTACTCCTGATATCTTTTTTCACTATATCGGCATCATGCTCTGCCTTGAAGATTTTCTTGGCGACATCCTTAACTTTCTCCTCTTCTCCTTTAAGGAAAACATCCATAAGAGGCCTGACTAAATCAACGCATGCTTTAACTTTCAGCATATGCTGGTATAGAGGTTCAAACGGGGATTTTCCGAATAATTTACTTATGATGCTCATCTTAACACCTCTTTTTTTTATGGAAGGAATATCAAGCTAGGTTCCATTTTAATTATCCCCAGAAAAGAAATCAATGAATTCTTGAAAATCTTTGAATAAATTTTGGGATGGCAGATTGGAACATATTACTACTTTTTCTTTTTACCGTTTTTCTGAGGTTTTTTAGCTTTTTTCTTTTCTCTCTTTTCTCTCTTTTTTAGTATTTCTTCGATCTTGAATTCCATATCTTGGTGGTGAGTCCCTTTCCAGAAAACGCGCCCGCATCGAGGGCAAATAGCAAAGGAGGTAGCTCGTTCGAAAACAAAAGGAGCCACTAAATTCTTGGCTCGCCTCTTTGGTAAATCTTTGAGCTCAACGTTGCATTCGATGCAGCGAGAATAAGGTTTTACCTCCGGCCAGAGGTCAAACTCATCCAAAACCTGCTCTACCTGAGGGTTCCAATCTTCGCTTTCTATGAACAGGGTCTTTACATCTCGTGATTTTTCAATCAGTCCGTTATCTCTGCTGAGAAGGACTCTGCCTTCTTTTTGAGCCAGAGCCAGGAGAGCGGAATCTTCGATTTTGCTGAAATAGACGGTATCAAACCCGAGAATTTTAAGCCATTTGGCTAACTTCCCCAGCATGCAGTCAACGATAAATTTCATGGAAAAAAGGTCTATTCAGGATATTAGAGACCGAGAAACTGGACGCTCAGTCCTGAGATAAATATCATAGCCCCGGCTAAGGCATGAACATATCTTTCTAAGCGACCAAAACGAAGAAATCTTATCCCCCAGGAAGAAACAGCGATAATAGTTAGCATTGTTAGAATTGTCGTAAAACCAAAGGCAATTGTGACTAAAATGAGCCCAGAGATATTTTGCTTCATTGCAGGATACATGACTAGAGGGATTAATGGCTCGCAGGGTCCAAACACAAATATAATAAAAAGTATCCACGGAGTCATGCTGGGCCCTTTCTTCTCCTCGTGCACATGGGAATGCTCTACCTCGTGCGTGTGAAGATGATCATGTTCCTCGCCGTCGACGTGGACATGAATATGTTTATGGGGCCTGTTTTTTATCGCTCTGTGCATTCCCCAAATAAAATAGGCGAAGCCAAATCCGATGAGAAGCCAGGCTGCTGCTCCGCCTCGAAAAGATTCAACTGACGTCAAACGAGAAACAGCTAGTCCCAGAGCAACTCCGATGAAGCCCAGCACCACAGAGCTCAGCACATGCCCCAGCCCGCAGAAAAAAGAGATAAGGAGAGTTTTAGACAGAGACCATTTCCTGGCCCGGCTTATCACGATAAAGGGAAGATAGTGATCGGGTCCGAGTACGGTATGGACAAGACCAATAGTTGCTGCCGTCCCTACTAAAACTAATATCTCGCTGCTTATCATTTCTTTTTACAGTTCAAAATGGTGGACGGTAGGGGATTTGAACCCCCGACCTCAGCGTTGCGAACGCTGCGCTCTCCCAACTGAGCTAACCGCCCACTCAAAAGGTATTAATGTAATAAAATTGAACTTAAAGAATTTAACACTTTTAAAGAATTATTTCTACAGTTTTGCTGGTTATACAGAA
>Ga0307378_10002574_pt1 | contig 27472 bp, 31 predicted proteins | sample UN1MG_FD_202238 | JGI IMG/M metagenome (GOLD analysis project Ga0307378, IMG submission 202238) | Soil microbial communities from Risofladan, Vaasa, Finland - UN-1 | ecosystem: Environmental > Terrestrial > Soil > Coastal area > Acid sulfate soil | place: Finland: Risofladan, Vaasa | collected... | reverse complement strand
TCAGCCGTGTTATATGTGTTATCTGATACATCTACACAATGGGATGGGTATGTGAAAGTAAAAGTTGGGTTCAATAATATAGATACTGCTGTAGCTCCAACAGATGTAGATACTACTGAAGCTTTAACAATGACTAGTGGTGTAGTATGGGAACCTCAAACTTTTACACAGGGTACTTGGTATAATACACCAGATTTAGCAGATGAATTACAGGTAGTTGTAGATAGAGGTGGTTGGTCAAGTGGAAATGCAATAATGTTACTAATGGATGAGGATGGTTCAACTGTATCTAAACGAAGATTGGTTCATACATATGAGGATGGGTCATCAAATAGACCATACTTAGAACTTGAATGGTATGAATAAATGTGTATATATTTGATATAGTTTATAAAATATCTAGCAAATAGATAAAAATATTCTATAATATATATATAAATATTTTAGGAAAAGGTTAGTTTATAAAAAGTGGACAGGATAAGGATGCGGGTTATTAAGGTTATGTAAATGGCTAGCCTTATGTAGTAAAATAAGCCAAAGATGTTGTATTACTTTTATATTTTATGTTAAAATCTTTATAAATAATATAATAATACAAATACAACACAAAATATAAAAAAAATAATTATTAGGAGGAATTAAAAAAGAATGTCGAATGTAACTGGAACTGTTAAATGGTTCAATGCGGAACGTGGATATGGGTTTGTATTTAAAGATGGTGATGAGCAGACTGAGTATTTTGTTCATTATTCATATATAGATATGGAAGGTTATAAAACACTAAAAGCTGGTCAAGCTGTAACATTTGAAATCACTGAGACAGAAAAGGGTATTCAAGCTCATAATGTAGAAGCAGTGGTTTAAGGAGAAATTAAAAGTGTATTTAGCAGAAGCTATTAAGGAAAAGGACTTAATAATAGAATCAATAAATGACTTATGTAAAAGAATAAATAATATATCAGTAGCTAATGATGGAGCTGATATTAAATTAAATAAGGAATTATTGAAAAATAAAATCAAGGAACTTGAGAATTTATATAAAGAATGTCAGAAATATATGATAATAATAGATAGAGCTAAGACTATATCTAAAATCAAGTTGAATGAAGAGGAATTTAGTATAGCAGACGCTGAAAATATATTAAAAGTTATGGGAGATAAACTAGATTTTTTTTGCAAATTAGGTGATACTAATGAGCATGCTAGGTTATACTCCCAAGGCTTTGTTTGTGTAGATGTTGAAGATTTATATCTAAAGATACGTAATCTTAAGACAGATATACATTCTATTAAAAATAGTGTTGAGAGATCGATGTGGATAATAGAAGTATAGTTTTTAAATACTGGGTAGAATTTACTGATGACGGTAACATAAAGTCATTTCATAAGAATAAATATGAATGTGAATCAGAATGTGAAGAATACGTTGTTAAGTTGATACCTATACGTAGAAATATTGTAAAAGGAATAGAAGAGTCCGCAAAGAAAATGTCTAAGGTTATAAGTAATGAATCCAAAAGACTTGACACAGAATTAAAAAAAGCTTTAAAAGATATTAAGGGGGTATTAAAATGATTATAGGACTGGCAGCTAGAGCGCGGGTAGGAAAAAATACGTTTGCGGAATATTTAAAAGATATATTTATTAAAAAACATGATCTAGGTTTTAATGAAATGGCATTTGCGAATATATTAAAACAGATGTGTGCTGATTCGTTTGATTTAACGTATGATCAATTATGGGGAGATAATAAAGAAGAGTCTACTGTGTTTAAGAAACCAGGCTCTTCTCAAGGAGCTGCTGTTGAATACTCTGATGGTAGAGGGTTACCACCTTGGTATTGGACTCCACGTGAGATTATGCAAGAAGTAGGGTCATTTTATAGAAGTATAGATAGTAATTATTGGGTAAGAGCTTTAGATAATAATATCAAAAATTGTAATAATAAAAATATAATAATAACTGATGTTAGACATATTAATGAGTGCGAATATGTAAAGAAAAATGGTATATTAATAAGGTTATTACGTTCATCAGCTGATACTATACACGGAATGAGTCATGAATCAGAAACCGCGTTGGACTGTAAGGACTCATCTTATTTTGATATAGAAATAAACAACGATGGCACATTAGATGATTTTTACAAAGCAGCTGAAAATACAGTGGAAGCACTTTTAGTAACAAATAATATAAAACAAGGGAGGCTTTATAATGGCTAAAAAAAGTAGTGATATAACATTAAGTTTTTTACCTGAAGAGATTGTAGGCGCTGACATCACTAAGAGTGGAGATTATAAATACGCAAGCGTAGGTATTAAAGTTAGTGATAATGAGCGCGTTAGAATATCATATGAATGGTCTGGTGAAGGTATACCAGATTTTGTTATGAGTCTAATGAGTTGGATGAAAGCTAGCGAAGAAAATGTTGATGAACGGAAAAAAGAATTAGAATGTGAGTATAAGGAACTCAAGGAGAGGTTATAATGCCAACTTTATCTGATTATCAAACACCACATTTTATTCCATATACTGAGGGATGGACTTTAACTAGAAACACTTCTGATAGATATATGTCATTTAGTAATCAGAGGGGATATAGAAATGGGCAACCACAGCCTGGTTATAATGCGCAGAATCCTAGCATTCAACCAGAACGTGTTGATTTTAATCAGGAAAGTGTTAAATTAAGACCACTGATAGTAAATAGATACGCATAATAAAGGGGAAAATACAATGGATTACAAGGAAAAGGTAAAAGCGTTTAAGCATGAATTAAGTTTGATGGGTAATAAGGATATATTAGATTTTACAAAGGAATGTATAAGAGTATCACCTGATTATGTATTTGAGGATTGCCCGTCTAGTTCGTCTAGTAAGTTTCATCCTATAGATGAGTTAGGTGGTGATGGCACTATAATACATACTCGTAGAGTATTTACTATGGCTTATGATTTATCTAGAGGTCTTGGGTGTGAAAATCATAGAGATGAAGTATGCTCTGCATCGATACTACATGATCTTGCTAAACAAGGCCTTATGTCGTGTGGTCACACTATCAAAGAGCATCCACAGATAATGGCTAATTTAATATCAGAAGTGTATAATGGTGGATTTAAATCAAAGCTAGATAAAAAATCAGCAAATATAATTTATTGGTCTGTATTTTTTCATTATGGACCATGGACCATAAAGAAGTATAATAAGCCGTTGGATCAATTCACACCAGAGGAATACTGTGTGTATCTTGCTGATTACACAGCGTCTAGACGCTTTGTTAAAGTGGATTATCAAAGAAAGGAAGGATTAAGTATATAATGGGAGAACGAAGATGGATTCCTGAAGGTGGTATAGGAAAGCATAATGATAAAATACGTAAAGAAAGTAAAATAGCAGACTCAAAGAATTTACCTTACACTATATCAAGACCTCCTATAAGAAAATCATATACATGGTTTGAGTGTGAAAAATGTGGACATGTTTTTAACGCTCCTAAAGGCACGATAATGGTGATATGTTCTGAATGTAATAAACTTACAAATGCGAGGGTATTAAATGAGTAGTTGGCATGTTTGGGCTGTTACAGCTAATAGGCATAGGCGTATTATGGAGTTTTTATCTGAATTAAAAAGTACAGAACCCAAAGTTATAGAAGATTTTATATATCCAATGGCAGAAAAGGAGTATAAAACTAAAAAAGGTACTAGAATAAAAGAAATACCTATTTACTCAAATTATATATTTATAAAGTATAACAACAATATAGTTACAGATGATAGTATAGAAAAGTGTAATTGGATATCAAGTTATGTTGGTAAATGTTCAGATGATGAAATATTAAGAGTTCAGGAACAGAACAGGTGTGACTATGCTGATATGACACCTACTACACATCTATGTAAAGGTGATGTGGTAAAATTAATTCAAACACCATTCATTGGATGGGTTGCTACTATAGTTGATATAGATGGTGATAAGTTATCTGTTAGTATTGAAATTTTAGGTTCTGAGCGAATTATAAAGTGTAACGTAAGTGACGTACATATAATGTAAAAGGCAGGGAAAATTTATGGGTGGTAACGCTACAAAGAAGCGTGGTAGACCATGTGGATATGAGTTAAGTGATATAACTAAGGAAAAAATCAGACGTAGTAGAACTGGCACTCCTCATTCAGAAGAGACTAGAGATAAGATATCGAGATCGTTGATAAGATATTTTAGAAAAAGGGATCCGGTTTCTAAAGGTATTGAAAGAGAATATAGACGGTTTCCAAAGCAAGCCGTTAAATGGTTATCTGAACATAGATCAGATATAGATGATACTGAAGGCATAATGACAAATAAGCGTATGATATATTTAAGTCAGCTTGAGGTATGTTATGGATCAGATATAGAAAACTTTTCTCATAGCTCTACTCCTGAATTTTTAATGTTGTTAAAAGAAGAACTACGTAATAGTGGAATGTCAGATGAATTGAATGAGTTACTGTCTTTAATATAAGGATTATCTGTTTGTGAAAAAACTATCTATTGAATATATAAATAATGAATTTAATAAATGTGGATATAAACTACTTACTACTAATTATATTAACAGTAGATGTAAATTAGATTATATATGTCCTAATGGACATAAACATTCTATTTCATGGAATGGATGGAAAAAAGGTGATAGATGTCCATACTGTTCAAATTTAGCAAAACCAACTATAGAATTTATAAAAGAATGCATTAGTAATGAAGGATATACATTGATATCCACTGAATATGTTAATGCAAAAACTAATATAGAGTTAATATGTAATAACGGGCATATCTTTTATATTACATGGTCTAACTGGAAAAATAAAACACGACCAAGAAGATGTCCTCATTGTTCTAAAAGACCGCCAATAGATATAGAATTTGTAAAACATAATATTGAATCAGGTGGGTATAAGTTAATATCTAATCAATATATAAATGCCAAAACTAAGCTAGAATTAATATGTTCTAATAATCATACATATAATGTAAGCTGGGATAATTGGTCTACTAAAAATAATAGATGTCCAATATGTAATTCAAACGGCGTATCAGTAGCTGAAAAATTACTATTTAAAACTATTAGTAGTTATTATAACAATACATTAATTATAGAAAATGATAGATCTATAATTACACCGTATGAACTAGATATTGTTATTCCAGATAAAAAAATTGCCATTGAATATTGCGGACTTTATTGGCATTCAGAATTAGCTGGAAAAGATAGAAACTATCATTTAAACAAGCTGAATTTATGTAACGAAAAAGGTTATAAATTAATAACTGTTTTTGAAGATGAGTGGTTATTAAAAAAAGATATTGTTATTAGTAGATTAAAAAATATATTAGGTATAGATGATAATATAACCAGACTATATGCTAGATTATGTGTAGTTAAAGAAATATCTACTAATGAGGCTTCTACTTTTTGTAGTAAATATCATTTACAGGGTTATAATGGGTCTAGTATAAAGCTAGGACTGTTTTATGATAATGAATTGGTGTCTGTGATGACATTTTCAAAACAATCTATATCTAAAGGTAGTTACCACACTAACGGTGTGTGGGAATTACAGAGGTTTTGTTCAAAAACAAATCATATTATAATTGGTGGATCATCAAAATTACTAAAGTATTTTGAGAGAACTTATCAATGGAAAAAGATAATATCCTATGCTGATAGAAGATGGTCTGATGGTAATTTATATGATAAACTGAACTTTAAGTTTGAATATTATACTAAATGTAACTATTGGTATTTTTCTGAAAGAGAATATCCTAGGCGTAGACACAGATTTACGTTACGAAAGTCAAGTTCTATGGTTACAGGAACAGAGTGGCAGAATAGAATCAATGAAGGTTGGGACAGAATATGGGATTGTGGTAATTTAAAATATGTAAAATATAATTTGAAAGGTATATAAACATGGCTAGACCAGTTGGACGCCCTAAAAATCCACCTAAATTTAAAGATTTGTTGTCTGATTTAATTCCATCATCTGATATATTTGAACCAAAAGAATTAGAAATGTTTAACGGTTTAATATCGTTATTTCTAAGTGATTTTGATGAGAGTCAGTTATCAGCTAATGATATGGATGATATAGTGTCTATAGCTACTAATAGGGTGTTGGAGATACGGCTATTAAAATCATCAAAAGGAAACAGTGATGCTCAAATAGAAGCATCTGGTGCTGTTGAGCGAATAAGAAAACAAACTGAAAGGTTGAAAGAGAATTTAGTTACACGACGTAAGGATAGAATAGACCCAAAAAAATATTCAGGTTTATCTATTGTTGATTTGGCTGTATCTTTTGATCAAGAAAAAAAGGAAGGCATGATATCTAAATACGCTGATTACAAAGCAGAGGAAGAATCAATTATAATGTCTGGTGCATTAGTTGGTAATAGTCAAGACCAAGATGCTGATTCGTTTGATAAGGAAGATTAATATATGCCGGTAGATATTTATGAAGATATGGAGTTATTGTTTAATAGAGGCGGCTCATTAGTTGATTTCTATAGAAACTATCCTATATTAGCTGCTTATGATTTATTAAAAGTTGATTTAGCTCCTATACAGCGTATAGTGCTTAATGATATGTGGTTTAAGAATTATTGTATATCAGTGGCTGGTCGTGGTTTTGGAAAAAGCCAGGATATTAATAGCTTAACTCATTTTGATAATAAAGGTTTGGTTTATTTATATGAAGAACTGCCACCAATTCCTTCTTATCTAAGTGATGGTGAAGAGGAAATAATAGATTGGGATGATAGGATATATACTTCAGAAGGTTTTAAACCTACTAAAAGACTGTGTTTAGAAAGTAATATAGAGGGTAAACGTATTGAGACTTATAGTGGATTTGTAAATAGGGGATCTAATCATCACCCATTACTTACAATTAATGATAATTGTGATTTTATATATAAAAGTTTATCTGATTTTATTCCTGGTGATACTGTATGTATTCAGCGTAATCAAAATATATTCGGTGGTTTAATTATAGATAGTGCTGACGCTTATTTAATTGGTTTATTTGTTGGATGTGGTTGTGTAGACATTAATGATAACCAAAGTGTTATTAGTAGTGAATTGAGTATAAAAAACTTTTGTATTGATTATTGTATTAATAACAAGGTTGATTATAAAATAACTTATGATAAAAGAACTGAAAGTGCTGATAAGATATTATTTGAAGAATTTGATTATTTTTTCTACAAATATAAAATTAATAAATTAGTCCCATATTCAATAAGAACATCTAGTCGTGAATCACAGATATCATTTCTACAAGGTTATTTTGATATAAATAGTGATGTTAATACAGATGGTAGTGTGTCATGCTGTTCTTTGTATAGAAAATTACTAGAAGAGATTCAATTAATGCTTCTTAACTTTGGTATTACAAGTAGATTGTATGAAAAAAGAATTAAATCTGAATTGAATAAATCTTATTTCTTAGATATATCTTCAGAAGACGCTTATAGATTTAAAGAACTAATAGGTTTTACACTTTATAGAAAACAAAATATATTAGATAGTTACTATGACACAGAAGAATTAGATATAGACAAGGCTGTTATACCTTATGTATTTGATTTATGTGCTAAAATATCTAAATATTATGATGATGTGTATAAAGTTAAAATAAAACCAAATCTCACCGTTGAATTATCTAATAAAAATGAATTAACATATAAAAGTATTGTTGAATTTTTAACTCAATGTAAATACGTTATTAATAATGGATTTGATTTAGTTGGAGTTAAACACGATATAGAGAAATTATACAATATACTATACTATAACTATTATTTTGACACTATAGTATCAGTAGATGACTGGAAGGGTGATTGTTATGATTTCGAAATTAGTATGGACGGAGAACCTAATTATTTTACTAATGGTTTTATAAACCATAATACTTTTTTGTTAGGTATAAACGCAGTGTTACATGCTATGTTGTATCCTGGATATAGGATAGGATTAATAGGACCGTCTTTTAGACAAAGTCTTGTATTATCAGATACTTGTACTACTTTCTGGACGGATGAAGGTTTAAAATCTACACCTATAGAGTTTTATAATTCTATAAAATCGAACCATACATTAGTTCAGTCATCTGAATCACAAAATAAAATTGTTAGTAAATGGGAGAATCCAGATAGAGCATGTAGATATATAAAAACCACTAAAGGGTTTGAATTGTCTGGGACTGTTGATCATGCTATACAAGTATTAGATGATAAATGTAATATAGTTTTTAAAGATTTACAGGATGTGTCTATTGATGATAACATAGTTATTAAAACAGGATTTAATTATTTTGGTAATGATAACATATTACCTAAATGTAATCTTATTGGTGATTGGCGTACTAATAGTTGTAAATTTCCTACTGAATTAACATCAGACATGTCCTATTTATTTGGATTAATTATAGGGGATGGTTGTGTGTCATATAAACCAAGGAAATACAGAGTTAATTTTACTTCAATTGATGATGATTTATTGGAATATTTTAAAAAATATATGTGTGAATACTTTGGTATAGATAATGTTGGTAGTTACCAAAAAACTGATGCTGGATGTATTCAGTTAAATATTTCAAATAAAAATTTATGTGATTTTTTAATTGAATGCGGATTTACTAGTACTACTGCATTAGATAAAAAAATACCAACATCTATAAAAAAAGCATCCAAGGAAAACATTGTTAATTTTTTGAGTGGTTTATTTGATACTGATGGTAGTTGTTACACACAAAACTATGATCATTACAATTCATGTGAAGTATCTTTAAGTACTAGTTCTTTACAATTAGCTAAAGAAGTTCAATCAGTTCTACTTAATTTAGGTATAATATCTAGTTTTTGCGTTAGTGGTAAGGCATGTAGGAAAAAACTAATAGGTAGAGATAAGTATTCTGAATGTGCTACATCTTATAAAGTTAGAATAACATGGTATAGTAATTTAATAAAATTTAGGGATATTATAGGTTTTAGGTGTGAATATAAATTAAATAAACTGAATGGTTTTATAAATGGATTAAAGAATAGAAAGAGAACACATAGTATAGTTTATGATTTAGGTCTTCCAAAGAATATAATTTCTAAAGATTATGATAAGTTTTTAGAGTATAAGAACAAAGGATTTTATTTTGTTAAGATGGTTGAATCAGATTATTTTTTTGCACCGACTATTGATGCTGAGGTAGAAAATGAATCTTGTTATTGGGCAGGTGGTTTTATAAATCATAATTCAAAGATGATATTTGCCGAAGTTGAAAAACTTTATCAAAGAGCTCCACTTTTAAGAGAGGCTACAGAAAAGAAACCAACTAGAGGCGCTGATACGTGTTTTCTTAAATTCAAAGGCACCGATATTTCTAACGGAAGTTATATAGAGGCATTACCTATAGGTGTTGATGGTGCTAAAATTAGAGGGTCACGTTTTTATCTAATAGAAATAGACGAGTTAGCTCAGATGCCTACTGATATAATTGATATGGTAATTAGACCAATGGCAGCTGTTCAATTAGAGCCTATGTTAAAGGTGCGTGAAATCGAACGTATACAGAAATTAATTGATGAAGGATTGGCAACAGAAGATGATATGATTGAAGATTCAGCTAATAAGATGATAATGACTTCATCTGGGTATTATAAATTTAATCATATGTGGCATAGAATGAAATCATATTGGAAAGCCATGAAGGAAGAAGGTACTAATACTAAATACGCAGTTCATCAAGTACCCTATCAGATGTTACCTAAAGGATTTCTGGATATGAACAATGTCAACGAAGCTCGTAGAACTATGTCTAATATAGAGTTTATGATGGAATATGAAGCAGCTATGGTAGCTGATAGTGAGGGATTTTTTAAAGCTTCGTTACTAGAATCGTGTACTAGAGATAGTGATTTTACTATAAAATTAAGAGGTGAATCTGGTAAGGAATATATACTTGGAATAGATCCAAATCAAGGTGGATCAGCTTTATTTGGATTAATTGTGGTAGAGCTTGGATCACCAAATAAGATAGTGTATGTGCGCGGTATTAAAAAACAATCAACGCAAGAAATGACTAAATCAGTGCAGAGATTGATAAGTAGTTTTAATATAGTAAGAATATTTATGGATGCTCAAGGTGGTGGAAACGCAATAAAAGATTTACTAGCAGAGGGATACGGTGATAATACACCAATATTAGATATGGACGATGATGATACTAAATATTTACATGGACGACGTATATTACGTATGATTAATTTTTCTCCTACTTGGATATCAGATGCCAACTTTGATACACTATCATTACTTGAAAACAATAGATTAAGATTCCCTAATATACCTAGAACATCATCAGAAATAGAAGAACGTATGTATGATGAGGTAAAGATGTTAAAGTCTCAGATGCTAAGTATAATAGTTACAGAAACAGCTAGAGGCGTAAGACACTTTGATACACCTAAAAAAGGTCAAAATAAGGATTTATATTCAGCTATGATATTGGCATCTTATGGTGTGAAAGAAATGACTAATACTATGGAACGGGTTGATCCAAAATTAACTGAAGGTCTTATTAGGCATCATAGTGGAACTAATACGTTCACTTCAAACAAAATTACTGGTGTTGGTAAAGACTATATGAAAGACGCTGTGTTACAACGAAAACTATAATAATTTAACTAACCTCCTAGTTATTAGTGGGGGTGTTATTTTTTTTGGAGGTATTGTTAGCTATGAATGAAAAAGAAATAGATAATGTTGATAAAGTAACTGTTGGTGAAGTATTAAATGAAGTACAAACAGATATAGATAATTTACAGATGTCTATCGATAGTAAGTTTAAGCAAAGACGTGATTCATTACTAATCGCAAAACAAACCAAAAACTACTTTATAGTAAAAAATATTTTTTGGGATAAATGGTTTCAGAAACTTTTTGCTCAATTTATTTCTGTTAAAATATGGGTTATGATTTTGATTACTGTATTATTAGGTATTGGGTTAATAACAAATATACAGTTTGTTTCTATATTAGGTATTATTATGGGATTAAAAGGAGCATTTCAGGTGGCTGATGTGTGGCATAAAAGTAACAATAATGATGTTATAGAAAGAAGTGCTATGGATAAAACCTAATTTAGTGATTAAATATATAATATACATATGTATATGTATTAATAGGAGATATAGTTTATGGATTCTAAAGATATATCAAAAGTAACTGCTGACCTAAAGAAAAATTATCCAGACATCGGTTTGCATAAGATAGAATGGGATGGTAGTAAGGCGTCTTTGTACGTACATCCAACTAAAAAAGTATTAGCTGGGTTAGAGTCTAAAGATGCTATTAAAATGAGAACAGTAGAGCGTGCCGCTACTGTGAGAAGACAAACTCTAGATAGGTCTGGTTTAGATTTATCTCAGAATTATAGAGCTCCTTACGAGGATACGCCACAAGAACTATTTAAGAGATCAATGAAATATTATGTTGAGCAGGATATTTATGGCTCAACTATTGATGTTCTAACAAATTTATCATCAAAGGGATTTGAAAATGATTCTGACGATTCTGATATAAAGTTATTTTTTGATGTGTGGAATTTGGATGTTAACTTTAAAGAAATAATTAATTGGATATTTTTTGATTTGTTTAGAGTAGGAATGGTTAGAACGTATAAATCAGTAGGTAAATATGAGCCAGGTATAACTTATTTATCTAATATACCGGGCACTAAAGTAGAACGAAGTATATTAAAAGAAATATCAGCTAGAGCTGAAAGAATTAATAAACGAAGATCACAATTGTTGTCTAAGAATAAAGAGCTTGCTCAAAAGAAAAAAAAGTGGTCATCTGGTTATATGCCTATTAGGTATACAATATTAAATCCACTTAGTTTAGAAATTAATGGGAGTTTATTATTTAATGATACTAAGGTTACATTACAGCCGTCAGATGAATTGAAAAAACTATTATCTAAACCTAGTTCTGAACTTACTACAGAAGAAAAAGAAATAATTAAGTTACTACCAAGTGACTTCAAGAAAAGTGTAGAAGAAGGTGGTGGTATAGATTTACCTAGTGAGTATGTTGGTTCAGTTGATTACCGTAAAATGCCTTATGAAAGATATCCAAGGCCTAGAGGTGTTAAAGCGTTTGAGGCTATAGAATATAAAAATGCTTTAAGACAAGCTGATCTTAGTACACTAGATGGTATAACAAATTATATATTAAAAATAACCGTTGGTAACGATGAGTTTCCTGTGACAGAACAATCACAACTAACCGCTGTTGCAAATTTATTTGATACAACGTCTAAATCATTTGATGTGGTTTGGAATCACACTTTGAATATTGAAAAAATAGTGTCTCCTGAGATAGAAGCAGTTCTTGGACAGGACAAATATTTACAAGTAAATCAAGATATTACTGGTGCAATAGCTATGTCTAGGGCTCTTATAGATGGTACAGGTGATATTGATCAAGCTGAAGCCGCACTGTTAGCTAGAACTATTAGTGAGGAAGTATGGTATGCACGCTCTCAAGTAGAACGCTGGATATATAATGAATATAGAGAGATAGCTGAATCACAAGGATTTGATAGATTCCCTAAAGTTAGGTGGGACAATACTGTACTTAAAGATATTATACTTTATATGAGTACTATTTCTCAATTGGTAGATAGAAGAATGATATCTTACCGTACTGCAACAGAACAACTTGGGTTTGAATTTGATAATGAATTTTCAAATATGGAATTAGAACTACCTAGTGTTCTGGATGGTACACTAGGTATAGTAGGTAGCCCATTTCAAAAAAGTTCCGATGGCATACAGCCTACACAAAAAGCTCCTGTTGGAACACCATCAGCTGGTAGACCAAAAGGTAAAGTAGCTAAACCTAAATCAAAAGAAACAAAAGTTTCAAAAACTACTAAAGTACCAAACCAATCACCGAGTAATCAACCAAATAACCAGGCAGCAAGTATATTGAGAGAAGCTGCAAAAATTATGACAGATGAGCAATTTGAGTCATTTACTGAAGGTTTTTTATCAAGCTTATCCTAATATAATTGAATTTTAAATAACTTGTAATTATCTAACTTTCTTATTAGTAGGAATATATGTATACATTTTTTATAGGAGGGGTTACTTGTGTCTAAAAACAAACCTATACTACTAGAGGCTGAAATTAATATAATAGATAGTACTGAAGATCTTATGAGAGAAGTAGCTTCTATTGTAGAGTTTCCGAAAAATAAAACGCCTGATATGTTATTTTTTACTGGTTGCTTTGTTTCTTCTGGTGAAAATTTAAATCATGCTTATTTTATGCCATCTGAATTAGTTAAATCATTTAATAGTATAATAAATAAACCACTTGACATAGAACACGAAGAAGATGTTATAGTGGGACATATATATTCTAGTGCGTTCGTAGATCAATCTGGAAATAAACTAGAATTAGAAACTTTATCAACTATGGATGAAAAAGCACTTGATATGATGGATTTAGATATAATAATAGGTGGTATTATATATAAAAGTCGTTTTCCAGAGATGGCTGAAGAGGTTACAGATGATAAATGGAAACTATCAATGGAGACGTATTTTCAGGACTATGATATTAAAGTAGGTAACTTAATTATGAGTAGACAGGAAGCTGAAGTTATGGGACTTGCATCGTTTGATAATATTGGTAGAATTGCAGATATAATCAAAGGTGGTGTACAAGTAGCTTCTGGTGAAATAGCAAGAGTACTAAGAGACCTTATGTTTTCTGGATGTGGTTTAGTAGAAAAACCCGCTAATCCTAGGTCTTTAATATTTACTACTGCCGCAGAATCAAAAAATAAAAATAAAGAAGCTATTTTGGTTGATTTGGATAAAATAGACGGTGTAGGAGATATTGATATACCGATTAAAAAAACTAAAAAAACCAAAGCTGATATTAGTGCTGAAGATATTAGATCACAGACAAGTATTGGTATATGTGTAAGTTATAAAAAATATTTATATGCCAACGAACCTGTTGGCCCTGACACTGAGATTTTACATGAAAATTGGTGTACGTTATATGAGTCTGGTTGTACTTCTTTTGGACGTGATACAACTGATCCAAATTGTTTACGTAATCAAATAGCACAACAGGCAGCATCGTACGCCGAATCGAAGTTGTTAGAAATGAATAAAACAGATAAACGAGGCGGGTTATTAAAAGAATTAAAAAAAGTAATTAAAAAAATATAAGGAGGTAATCGCTCATGCCACAAGCAAAATTATCAGGTAGGAGTATACCTAAAGTTGTAAGAGTAAATGCGGATGATAAAGATGCGTGTTTATATAAGAACTTAGGTAATGGACGTAGGGTGCCTTTTCTATGGGCTACTACAGTAACATTGGCATCAGGTACTAATGAAATATTAGTAGCTAGCGGTGTAGAGTTTAGTTCTTTTAAACTTTCAGAAGGTAGATTTAGTGTACTGCCAAATAGTGATGATGATGTTGGAAGATATTATATAGACAAAGACACTACTTTGAATACAGCCACTTTAAAAGTTACATCATCTGTAGCTGCTATTAATGTAGACTTTGATGTAATGGTGTTTTTAGGTGATAGTGCTGTATTTGATTCTAATTCGTCAAACCAGATTTGGAAGAGACGTGATTCGAATTCTATGTAATTAAGTTTTAAGGTTATAAGGAAAAGGATTATAAGTAAATTTGAGATATTAAATAAACGTGGGGTTGGTAGCTTATTACAAATTTACGAAAACTTTATAAGGAGGTTTAATTTCTATGAATGATCAACTGGTACAGAACATTGAGACTATCGTTGATAAAATCTTCAAGCAAAAAGAAGAAGCTGATATGAGAAAAGAAACTGAAACAGCTTTGACTAATGCTGCTGAAACTATTACACAGCTTAATGCATCTTTAGAGGCAAAAGATGAAACACATAAGGCTGAAGTTTCAAGTTTACAGGAAACAATTGATTCACTTGAATCTCAATTGAGTGAATTGTCGAATGATAAAAAGGCTCTTGAAGATGAAAAAGCGAAGTTAGATGAGGAAAAAGAACAACTAACCGAAAGGGCTGCTACTGCTGAGAAAAGTCTGGATGATATGCGTAAAGATCAGCTATCAAAAGATAGAATGGAAATTCTCACAACTGCAGGAATAGCTTCTACTAATAAAGAAGCTCAGTGTGAAAAAGTTAGAGATATGAGTGAAGAAGATTTTGCTTCTTATAAGGATGAATTAGTGTCAGTTAGGGATTTTATTGTTAAGGAACTAGAAAGTAAGACTGATAATAGTCCAGACGCTTTAGCGGCTGCTCAAGCTGCTCAGGCTAAAAAAGACGCAGAAGAAGAAAAAGCAAAACAAAAAGTATTAATAGCTGCAAGACTCGAAGAACTGAAATTAGTCGGAGCTGACATTGTTGATGAGGCAGAAATTGCCAAAATTCAGAAAATGGATGACGAGGCATTTGCTTCATTTAAAGATGAGGTAGTTGCTTCTATAGATTCTGACGATGTATTCGATCCTATTGACCCTAAGAGGGCTATAGCAGCTGCACTTAATATGGAAGCCGAGCCTAACAAAGACATGGTATCTAAATACCGTGAACTTGGTGCCGCAATGGCAGATAGTATTAAGTCAAAAGCAACAAGATAGAAAAATATTTTAATTAAATTATAAGATAAGGAGGAATGGTAATTATGTTTATTCCCAGACATCCTGTGGTTGAGAATCAATTTTGTCAGTTTGGTGAAACAAGTACTAGTACTGGGGTAGGTGCTGTGTTGGCTTATGCTGGTTCTGTATGTTACCTTGTTAATGCTGCTGCAAATCAGGAAGCAATAATTGGTCTTTATGATGCTACATCTACTTATACATCTCCAGAGAATTTACCATTTGGATTTTTAATGCAGAAGGTAAAATCTGGTTATCACCAAGTACACCCATCTGGGTTTTATATGCCTGGTGATCTAGGTTCGTCAGACGTTATTGCGCAACCTAAGTATAATGCTAATGGTCAAATCAGTGGTACAAAAGCCGCTGCTGTTGGCGTAGCTCATTTAGGTATTTGGGATACAGTTCATTATGCCGTAGAAACTTCTGGAACAGATGTTATGAAACCTGGTGACATTCTCTATGTTGATAAAACAAGTGCTGAATGTAAGGTAAATAATAGTAATGCTAATGTGCCTACAGGCGTATCAGCTTCTGTTGCTAGAGTTGTTAAAGGCGCTAGTGCAGCACAGGTAGAAGCTAATATTAATAACACTACCTTGTATCCTATTAGAATAAAACTCTTAATATAAGTATTTATAAAAATAAGTTGAATTATGGATCAATACGTTTGTCATTAATTAAGCGTATCCAAAACTCTTGAAGGAGGATATTGTTATTATGGATAGAAAGGAAATGCAAAAACTTTTTAGGGCAACGGCTTCGATTAATACTCCGGAAGGTATGGCTGCATATAAGGCGTTCGCCGCAGCTCTCACTACACCTATCCTTCAAGCGGTTGAGCGTGAATCCATTATGAGACAGCTATTTGCTGTTGAAAGACTCGGCCCTGGTGCCCAGGCAGTTTACCCAGTAGCGGAAGATTTTGAAATCCCAGTGTGGATCCTGCCAGGTCTCGGTTATGTCGCTCAGAACTTCATTGAAGGTATCGGAGAAGAGGTATATGTTCCTACATTTACAGTTGACGCTGCAGGTGATTGGAAACTTACTTATGCTAGAGATTCAAGAATTGATATACCTCAACGTGCCGCTGAAAAAGCCGCTAAAGCGATCGCTGGTTATGAAGAGGAATGTGGATGGCGTGTAATTTTACCTGCCGCTACTTCCGCTTTTTCTGGTAAAGGACTGTTAGGATCACGTCCCGCGCCTATTTACGAGATCAATCCTGCATCTACTGGTGCTGGATATCTGTCAAAAGAATTAATTAATAGAATGATTGTTGGTTTTAAGAGAGTAGGAAGAACACTCACCGATCTATATGTATCACCTGAAGATGCTGCTGATATCAGAGAATGGACTGATACAGACATCGATCCTGTAACTAGAAGAGAAATTTTTCAGGCAGCAGGTATGGGAAAAATATGGAATGTCATGTTGAATGAAATTCAGCATCTCGGTGCAACTGGTCTTTACAACATTAATGGTAATGCATCAGCTTATGGTAAATTTACAGCTGATGGTAGTGAAATGTATCAAGCATATCAATTAGATAATCCTAATGTGACAAATGCTGATGGTACTATTGCTACACTTGGTGAAACACAGGTAGTTGGTTTTGACCTTACTGCTAATGATTCTCTTGTAATGCCTATTAGAAAAGACTACGAAGCGTATGATGATCCTACACTGCTTCGTTCCCAGAAAGCTGGGTTCTTTGGTTGGGAAGAAATTGGTTTCGCATGTCTTGACCCAAGAATGGTATCTATCGGTGTAATAGATAGATCACTATAATAGTATAATATTGTAATTTAGTGCCCCCATATAATATGTGGGGCACTTATACTAAATGGAAATTGATATATGTATATTTTATTATTTATTTTATTGATACTAAACATTGAAGCGGTTACAAATATTTTAAGTAAGTCTGAAATAATTAAACCGATAAGATCTTTTTTGTTTAGTAGATCCAATAATAAGGGTATAAAATTTTTACATGATTTACTAGACTGCCCTTACTGTACTTCAGTGTGGGTAAGTTTGTTTTATATGACAATGCTATACCTAATAGTCGGGGTGTATGCGCTATCGTCTGTGTTTGTATTTTTTATGTTAGTTATAGCTCTACATAGGCTATCTAACATATTACATCATGTAATAGATAGAATAGATAGTAATAATAGGTATGATGTATTAGTGGACAAGGATAATGATAATTAAACCTAAGAGGAGGAGAAGGTTATGGAAGGTTATATAAGAAATGCTTCAGTTACATGGAGACACGCACTAAAAAGGTCTATAAGTCCAGGAGAAAAAGTTACTCTGGATGATCTTTATGCACAATATGGTGTTAAACACGGTATTGAAAAAGGAAAACAATTTGTTGATTGGCTTAGACAAGTAAAGTTACGTGACTCAGACATTTGGGAAATAAGGTATAAAGAATCTGCTAGTAAGGCTGTATCAAAGAAGGCTGTGCCAGACGAGGCAGTAGATAAGAAAGTAGTAAAGAAAGGTAGTAAAAAATCTACTGATGTATCTCAAACAGTACCATTTGTTACAACTAAACCATCCCCAGAAGACCTAGCAAATCTTTCTGTGCGTAATGCGCGTGATGTTATTAAAAAATCTACAGATCAAAAAATATTAAAATATGCATTGAATATAGCTAGTCAATTATCTAATAGAGATACGTTATGTCAGATGTTAAGAAAACGGATAGTTGAATTAGAACTTACTAGGAGGTAAAGATGACTAATTACACTCAGGGATATGATAGAAATACACCGTCTCCTAAGTTCTATAACACAATTGTTGGTCACGAAGGGTATAATCCTACTATAACTAGATATTACGATTCTAGTGATAATGTTGTTAGGGTAGAAGAAGTATTTAGAGGAACAATGTTTGCTCAGACTATTTCTGGAACTAACTATGCTCAGCAATGGCCTACATATACTTACGCTGTTACGTATTATTCTTGGGAAGAGACAACTATATCTTAAGTATATATATTAGTATAAGGGGAACTAACATCTAATGATACGACTAACAATACAAGTTGCTGATATCGATAATGTTATGTTGTTGTATTCCTATATCAGAATATATAGATCAGATGCTAGGGATGGCACATATACACACTTAGCTTTTGTAGCGCTTGTGCCTAATCAATCAGAATATATATATGACGATATAACAGGTACGCCTGATTACTGGTATAAATCATCTTATTATAGAGATGAAACCATGGAGAGCGCGTTGTCTGATCCTGCTCAGGGTGTTTCACCTTCATTGTTTATGGGTGCGACTTATCCGTCTGAAATAGATTTTGATACAGAGCAATCTACTATTATACGTAAAATAAGGCGTTATATAGGTGATAACAAAAGCTTATCTAGAATATATTTAGAAGATTGTGAAGATGAGAGTTGTAATTATATACATGAAGATGGTAAGACACTTGAATTGGATGAAAAGGGTTGGCCAGTTTATGTTTCTTTACGAGTATTGTCTGATAGTGCTGCTGAAGAAAAAACAGAGTTAGATGATCCTACAGTTCAAGGATATAAATTCTTGACTTTTAGTGGGACACTAAAAAGCGCTACTCAGTGTATGTATAGTATCATAGATATATGGTATTATACGTTTAAATATTCTGATAGAGAAATATATGAGTCGTATGGTGACGCTATGATACCTGCTAATGTACCTACTGATAGGGTTACGCAGGATCATTTAGTTTTACAGGCATCTATAGATTTGTTGGAGAATATGACATCAGAAGATATGACTGAGGATGGTGCATCTATACGAGATGACCAAAGTTTATATGATCCATCTCCTGGATTAAGAGAGCGAGATAAAACTATAGGAAGACTTAAAAAAATGCTAGACGATTTAGTTAAAGAGTCACTACGTGGTGCAATGATGTCAGTGACAGGTGTGTTAATAGATTAATGTGGGGTAGTTAGATTATGGCCGTAATACTGACTAAAAGGCGTAGTAGTGGTGGATCTGGTGCTTACGCGAATGTATTTATAGCCAATGAAAATGCTGTAGGCGTAAGAGACAATGATAATAGAATTTTTACCACTGCATATAGCTATATAACAGGAACTTTACTAGTAAACTATAATGGTCAACGGTTAGTAAAAGATAATGATTACAAGGAGCAAAGTTCTAATAAATTCAGACTAGTGTATGTGAAGCCTTATAATGATGATAATTTGGTTGTAGACTATCAAATACCTACTTAAGCCAAAATTTAAATAGGAGGAATCGTATAAAATGGCTAGAAGTTTAATAAGACAGTTAGAACAAATTAGACGTTCAGCTACTTATGATGACCAGGTATCTAACGTTGCTTCTGGTACCGTGGCAGAGCCTACCGTTTCTGGTTCTTTACAAGAGGACCTTAACGTTATTAGAACTTTAGTACGTTTGACTAAAGGTACTTCTGATTGGTATGGCGATCTCGGTAATTATTTTGATCCTACTAATACAACTAGTGGAAGTGCGGAACAGAAATCTTTGAGTTTAAACAATTTAAAGAATAGCACCCTAGATTCCAAAACTGTTATTCTTGCTGTACAAGAAGATAACTCAGGTAATGGTTTCACGGTGTCTGGTACGTCTATTGGTGTATTACTTACGAGTGCTAATTCCGATATATATAATAAACAATATGCTACTGCTACTGATCGTACAGGTTTACCTATATTTAGTTCATCTGGTGATTATTGGGATGAAGGTGGGGCTGATAGAGTTGTACGTGTAGATGTATTGGATTATGGAACAGATGCTCAAATACAAGATGGAAGTGGAAACACTATATATGCTAAATTTCACGATGGTGCTGACAATAGTGGTTCTGGTGATGGTACAGATGTTTATGTTAGATTTTATGCTAACGCTGCTGTAACAGATCTTTCTACTGTGACAGGCACTCTAAGTTCAGTGTACTTTGTAGTACCTGAACGTAGATTAATGAGTGACATGGAGGAGTGGGAATGGCAAAGAACTGATTTTGTGAGTTCTTGGGAAGGTGATATAGAACTTGTAGAAGATATATCAAATTTGTGGGGTTATACAGGTGCTACGGATGGTGTAAGTAGTACAGCTGGTTCTTGGACTAATGCTACTGGTAATTATCCATTATCAGGAGACCCATCTAATCTACATTCTGCAATTGATAGTTTGAATGATGCTGGCGGTGACGCAACCTACACAGAAAGTAATTATATAAGTGATGGTGAAAGTTTTGCTAGTTCGTTGGATTCTTTAGATCAACAAGTTAAGGATAATACTGATGCTATAGCTGCTGGTGCTGCTTCTAAATATGTAGAAGAGTTATCAGGGGACTTAGCTGCTGAAACTGTTCATGCTACACCGGATACTTATACTCCAGATGCAACTGCTGGTCAGGAAGGTAAGAATATGGATGTCTATGTAGGTGGTCAGTTACTTGCTGCTGATGCATTAGGAGAAGAGCGTGATTATGATGAAACAAGTACTTCTGGTATAACATTTCATTTTAATTTACAATCAGGTAGAAACATTACTTATGTAATTAGACAATAAAAATCTCATTAAAGGAGCTATAACAAATGTCTAGAAGTCTATTAACTCAGTTAGAACAGATTAGACGCTCAGCATCCTATAACGATCAAATAGCTGATGCTGTTTCTAGTACTATAGCTGAGCCTACGGTCTCAGGGTCTCTTGAAGGTGACCTTAATGTTATTAGAACTTTAATGAGACTAGCTAAGGGAAGTACTAATTGGTATGATGACTTAGGTAACTATTTCGATCCTACTAATACAACTAGTGGAAGTGCGGAAAATAAGACACTTAATTTAGTTAATTTGAGAAATAATAGTTTGGATGCGAAAACTGTTATCGTACCTGTTATGTCTGACAATAGTGGCTCTGGTTACTCGGTCAGTGGTACACAGAACGGTTTTTTGGTTTCAGTCACTACACAATATGCGGATGCGTCTGATAGACGTGGTTTACCTATATTTGATTCTACATCCGGTGATTATTGGGATGAAGGTGGTTCTTTAGATGTGTGTGCTATAGATATTATTAGTGTAGCAGATAACGCCTCTATTACAACTACTAGTGGTGACGTAGTCTATGGACTGTTTCATGATGCTGCAGACAACGGAGGAACAGGCGATGGTACCGATGTTTATATAAAATTTTATGCTAATGGAAGTCCAGTAGAGTTTCCTTCAGGATATGAAGTATCTACCACTACAACTAGTGGCGGATATGCTCCACCTAGTGGCGATGATGTTGATTTTGATTTTGGTGGTGCTTACGTAACGCCTAGTGGTAATTTAATTGATTTTGATTTCAATACGTATTCAGAAAGTGGTGGTATTAAGATTATTTATCCACACAGGCGTGTTCAGGATACTTTAGAGGAATATGAATGGTTTAGAACTGATTTTATTACTAAAGTAGAAGGCGATCCGATACTAGCAACAGATTTACGTAATCTTATTAGTTATGCAGGAGCAACCGATGGTGTTGATTCTACAGCTGGTACTTGGACTAATACTACTGGTAATTATGGTTTAAATAGTGATGAGGCAGATTTACAGTTAGCTGCGGATGCTATAAATAATATTTATGGTGATACCACATTTACTGAGGATAACTACATAAATGATGGTGATCCTATTGCAACTGCACTTGATGCTTTAGATCAACAAATAAAAGATAATGCAGATAATATTATTGAATCTCTTGGTGGAACTAAATACATCGAAGATGTATCTGTTGCCATTAGTAAAAACATTGAACATTCATTACCAGCTGGAGTAACTTATACTCCAGACGCAACATCTGGTCAGGAAGGTAAGAATATGGATGTTTATGTTAATGGTCAGTTAGTTATGGCTGATACTGGTAGTAATGGGGCTGACGCTAATAGGGATTATGGTGAAACAACTACATCTGGTGTTACTTTTAGGTTTGATGTTGCTGCTGATTCAAATTTAATTTATGTAATAAGACTATAAAGTAATACATAATAGGTGCGCTAACACAGCGTGCCTATTATAATATTTATAAGTTTAGGAGGAAAAGGAATAATTATGGATAATAATAAATTTAGACAAGTTATTGATAACGCTAGAGATGAAGAAGTAATTACTCAGGAAGAGGCAGGTTTTATAGTTACACTTGCTAACAAATTTAGGGAAGATATAGAGCGTAAATCTAGAGCACTTATATCATTGCAAGGTGAGATATCACAACTTAAGGCAAATGAAAGTATAATTATAGACATAGTTAAAAATCTAGTATCAGCTCAACATAGAGCTGTTGATAGAGAAAAGACTATGGCTGCTATAAAAGAGGGTAAAAAAAGGAAAGGAGTGGTTGTCGTAGAGTCGGATGTTGACGATGAGAACCATGAATAGAATTAAATAATATAATGTTTATATAAAGAGGAACGTGATGGCTAGAAGTCGTTTATCAGAAGCACAAGTCCTTGACGCTGATTTTTTATCCGAGGGCGAATATGTGGCACTATCAACTACGATGTCTGGTCATTTACAGGCTCAGATAGATCAGATAGGATATTCCTCTTCTGATTGGCAGATTATAGATTCTAGTTATACAGCATCTGTTAGTGATAGATTAATGATAGATAGTTCAAGTTACATTCCACCTGGTGGAAACGATGTTAACTTTGAATTTTCTGGTGGATATACTGCTCCTGATGGGGATGATATTAATCTTGGTACTGATATAATAGTTTACTTACCTACAAATCCGTCAATAGGTAATACCGTATATTTTTTAGATATAGCCGGTAACTGTAGTGCAAATACTACTACCATTTCAGGAAATGGTAATAAAATCATGGGCTCATTAGAAGATCTAGATGTTGATTCTGATGGAGCCCATTTTGCTTTAATTTACAGTAATGAGACATATGGTTGGAGAATAAATTAGTCTATGTGGATACTCGCATTTTTTACAGAAGAGGGTATACCTGCCACTAGTCTTGATCCACTTGTTAAGATTCTTGATGTTGAAACAGGATTATCAATTGTCAATAATGAGTCAATGCTTGAGACTGGCGACGGTTTTTATAGGTACGAGTTTAATGCGTATGAACCTTCACGAGATTATGCTATTATTTGTGATAGTGTTACGCTTTCTGGTTCCGAAAGGTATACGTATGCCTCAAGTGGAGAGTACCATGAAGTACTTGATTCAATAGAGTCTACTGTAGGTATAGTTGATGTTAGAACTAGTTTACTAAGGAAGATACAGACTAATAAACTTGAACTTGATGACGGTGACACGGATAATTGGGTATTGTATGATGATGATACAGCGTCTCCGTTATTGACATTTAGTGTAAAGGATAAATCAGGCGAATTAATTATACAACAACCACATACACCTTCAAAAAGAGGTATGGCAGATGGTGATATATGTGGATCAGGTATATCTCCAAGTGTTGATATATACATGAGAAAGTCTGTATATGATCCTGATAATGATGGTATAGTAAGTGTAGCTGAGGGTGTTAGTGATGGTGTTTATACATCTACTGCATCGGGAGTTAAATTTGCGGTTGACCAGTCTCATCCACCATGTCGTTTAGGTACAAAATGTATAGATGAAAGTGGTATAGGCGATCAGTTCGTAGTAAAATATGATGTTTCGACTGATAGTTTAATTTATGGAATAGCAAATATATCTGGTACTTTGTCTGGTACTATTCGTCATGATTGGTTATTGGGATTAGATGAAGATGACCATACTCAGTATATTTTAGTTGATGGTACTCGTGCTTTTACTTCAACTGTATCAGGTGTTTATCCAGTATTAGATGATCATTTATCTACTAAGCTTTACGTTGATGATAATATTACAAGTATAAGTGGTAATTTAGAAAATAACTATTATACTAAACAAGAAGTACTAGATTTAATCGGACAAAACCAAGCTGGAATAGAACCATTAAGTAGTGGTCAAACAGAAACAGTAGTGACATTTGGAACAGCTTTTACAGAAGATAATTATGCTTTGTTAGTAAGTTTAGACAATGAATATGATTCACCTGCTTCAGAATACGCAATGACTATTACAGAAAAAACTGTAGGTGGATTTAAAGTTAAATATTCTGGAGAAATAGACTCTAATAATTATATTTTGAATTGGTACGCTACTTTATCAGGAGTATCTGGTGGAGTAACACGCACTTTATCAAAAGATTTAATGAGAAGTTTACCATCATTTACAGAATTCAATAGTTTACCAGCACTCCCAGCTGGTAACTATATGGTTAATTTGATAGATGATGCTTCACCACAATTAGGTGGTGATTTAGAATTATGTAATAATAGTATAGTGTTGAATACTACTCCAAGTGGATATGTAGCTCATGGATACACCGTGGGTTGGAGTGGTGATATATCATATATGACTGTTGGAGATAATTATAATGGTTTTGGATGCCCATTGTATATGATGCCAAACGGACAATTGGGAATGTGTACATCTATAAGTGGTACTATACAGATGCCTTGTATAGCTTTATCACTAGAAGAAGGTGTTGGTTTAAAAAAAATACTATGGAAAGGGTTAGCTAGAAAAGGGGCATGGTCGTGGAGACCAAATGATATTATTTATGTTTCAACGGTAGAGGGGGCTTTAGTTAATAAAAAGCCAAATGATAGTGCGTGGGAACAACCAATTGGTATTGCAATTAGCACAGATACTATAAGATTTGATCCTGGATTTAATGTTGGAACTATAAATAAGTAAAGGAGGATTAATACGTTATGGCTAAATTTAGAGGTGGCGATTTATTATTAAAGGATTTACAAAAAGTCACTTTCGGTACCAATCAAGATGCTAATATTTGGTGGGATGAGACAGCTCCACACACAACCACTAGTGGTGATTTAAGGTTAGATACTACTATAAGTGGTGTAACACCAATATATAGCTATCACTTAACCACTAAACAATATGTTGATGGTGAGATAGCGACATTAAGTGGGTCTATAATATTAGACCATGGTGGCTTGACTGGTCTTGGTGATGATGACCATTTACAATATATACTAGTAGATGGGTCTAGAGGTTTTACTGGAACGGTATCTGGTATTGCTCCTACCGATAACGCACATTTAACTACTAAACAATATGTTGATAGCGGAATTGCTACTTTAAGTGGTTCTATTCCATATGAGCATGATGAATTATTAGGTTTAGGCGATGATGATCATACTCAATACATATTAGTAGATGGTAGTAGAGCTTTCACTGGTACTGTAGGTGGTATTACTCCTACTGCTGATGATCATTTGACTACTAAGCAATATGTTGACGCTATATCTACAGGGCTTGATTGGCAAGAATCGGTAATAGATTTTGCTACACTTGCTTCTGGTGTAGCTGTAGAAGGTAATAGATATATCTCGCTTACTACTAGTGGTACATGGACAGAAGATTACATTATGGAGTATACTGGTACTTCATGGAGTGGTATTGAACCTAACGAGGGGTTCGCTACATGGGTAGAAGCAGAAGACGGATTATATGTGTATAACGGAACACAGTGGGTACAGTTTGGTAGTACTATTACACATAATAACTTGAGTGGTTTACAAGGTGGTACTTCCGATGAATATTATCATCTTACGTCAACACAACACAGTGATTTAACTGGTGGTGGTGATGCTAGTAGTCAGCATAATCATGATGGTAGATACTATACTGAGTCTGAAATGGACACCACTCTTTCTGGGTATTCATTAGTAGGACATACACATGTATATACTGATGTTACTGGTTTTAACGAAGCTGCTCAGGATGCAGTTGGTAATATTATGAGTGGTGCTGGAACTGTAACTGTAACTTATGATGATACAGCTAATACAATTACAGTTAGTGGTGTTGAAATAGGAAGTATTAGTCATAGTAGTTTAGCTGGATTAGGTAACGATGATCATATTCAATACGTATTAACAGATGGTAGTAGAGGATTTACTAATACTGTGTCTGGTGTAACTCCTACTCAGGATTATCATTTAGCTACTAAAGCTTATGTTGATCAAGGCGGTATGGATAGACATGGTAGAACTGCTGTTTCTAATGGTGCTTCACAAGTTGTAGCTAGTTTCTCTGATTTAGGGCATACTAACTACACAGTTAGTGCGACTTTAGAAAATATATCAGATTCTCCTCCATCAATTTATGCTTTTATTGTATCAGCTAGAACATCAAGTAGTTTTACTACTACGTTTATGGGTGATATGGATAGTGCTAACTATGTGTTGAATTGGAGTGTTATAGAAGATTAGTAGATAGTTATGGGGGGATTTAAAATCTCCCTATAACAAAAATTAGGAGAGTGGTTAGATGGCAAAATTTTCACAAAATAGTATTGAACTTAAAGACAGTGAAAAAATAATATTTGGTACTCATGATGATTCTTTTATGGAATGGGATGAGGTAGCTAGCCAACTAATTGTTTCAACTGTTGTTAGTGGTGTAAATCCAACAGAGAATCATCATTTAACAACTAAGTATTATGTTGATAATGCTATAAGTAGTGGTACTGGTAATATATTTCATAATACATTATTAGGATTGGATAGTGATGACCATTTACAATATATACTAGTAGATGGGTCTAGATCTTTTACTAATACAATAAGTGGTGTATACCCAACAGATCCAAATCATCTTACTA
>Ga0307378_10002573_pt1 | contig 27496 bp, 22 predicted proteins | sample UN1MG_FD_202238 | JGI IMG/M metagenome (GOLD analysis project Ga0307378, IMG submission 202238) | Soil microbial communities from Risofladan, Vaasa, Finland - UN-1 | ecosystem: Environmental > Terrestrial > Soil > Coastal area > Acid sulfate soil | place: Finland: Risofladan, Vaasa | collected... | reverse complement strand
TATGTCGATCTGTTCAAGATGTCGATAATCTTTATGACCGCGAGGACCAAAAAATTGAACGTGTAACTACACGTTTTTCCAGGGTAGAGAAGTTTCTAACGTACCTTGAACTTGAGGAGATCCAAGAATTTGATAAGTATTCCCTTGGAGTTATAGATAGTATATTCAAAGAAAAGTTTGTAGCGAAAATCAGTAAAGAATATGTGAGAGAGAGGGATAGTATTTTTGAAAGAATTCAAAAAAATCATGAAAAGTACGAACAGGAAAACCTTTTTACTTTGACAGAAGAGGAAATCGTACTATTAGATGACAAGGACGAAAACTTGGAACCAATAATGAAATAATTAGGGATGCACCATTTAATGAAAACGAAACAAACTAGGTACAGCCACCGTTATGATTGACTATTTACTATTGTCGAGTGTCGATTTATTATTTTTCAAAAGCCTTTGGTGAGGAAAACTATGGACAGCCAGCTTTGTGATTTTCTATTTACTATTTACTATTTTTTATAAAGCATTTTAAACAAGGGGCAGCGCTACCTATTAGAGATTACCAAAACCGGTGACTGATCCCATTAAAACGTAAAAATTGATTTGAAAAGGAGAAAGCAATGAACAATAGATTTCCAATTTTGTCTATGGCCATGTGCATAATTTCCTTTTTTTCAGGTTGTGGGGGCCAGTGGCAACCGAAAGAGATAAAATTTCCGGATGGCAAAGAATATGTCACTTTAATTGATGCAGATACGGATCCGGAACTCTTGGAGAAAGAGGGCGACATCGTCGTTGAATATAAAATAGATACACCACTGGAAGACGAGGTTCGTTTGTGTCTTGTCATCGTTTTTCAAACTCGCTCTCAGACACGAACACTTTATAGGCCGGTAGGCAAGTTACAACCGAACACAATAAGGGTCGGCATAGAAAACCCGATGAACGAATATCCAACGACCCCGATGAACGAATATCCAACGACAACGTATGATCTGATCCGCTTAAAAGGAAGAATTTTTTTATACTTGATGGATCAGCGGAATCCGGCGACGATCGAGGGAGAAAGAGTTTCTAATATTCTCACTGGAAAAGTTTCCATGGAAAATATAATACCAAGTCTTTACATAGGGTATATTGAGTCTTATAGATTAAACGGTGGGTCGAGCCGCCACCCTACAAATTGAGGAAACTATGGACAGCCAGCCATTGTAATTTACTATTTTCGATTTACTATTTATTATTGTAGTTGACTATTTTTCTTCGTGGTTATTTTATTAGGGACAAGCCAGCTTAGTGATTTTCTATTTATTATTTATTATTGTAATTGTTTGTTTCTCTGTTGCCTCCTTTTCCCATCGCTCGTACTGGGCTTTGAGTTCTTCCGCGAGTTCGGGTTTCGACGTAAGGAGATTAGCGGTTTCACCAATGTCAGTTTGCAGGTCAAAGAGCTGCCAGTTTTGATTGGTACTGTATTGTTCGCGTATAAGTTTATAACGGCCCATACGAATTGCAGCACTTTTTGAGCCCCATCGCCAATAGAGATACATGTGTGGCGAGGAAGCCCGTCCGGACAGTGCGGCTGTCGGATCCTTGCCGTCAAGTACGCGGTCTGACGGGAGAGGCAGTCCCGAGGCAATCTGTTGCTCTGTGAACCGCGTCTTCTTCATGCTTTGAATCCTTTCGAAAATGAGATTTTACCAAATTTCTCTCATTTTGAATGGACCAGTTTTCGGGGAGCAGGTCATGCTGAAAAAACATTGCGTTCTCCTGACGAATGATATATTTTAATGATAATGTTGTCGGCTGTGTCGCCATCATTTTTGACTATTGGAGAAAGTTCTATGAGAAGGTTTATTCACCCGTTCGCATTATTTATTGTCTTGTGGGTTACTGTCTGTCTGGGTGATTCATATCCGGACGGATTCGTCTTGATCAAAGGTGGTACATTCAATCGAGGGACGGCGGCAAACCAAACTGGCTCTCCTGTGAGCGTAGAAGATTTCGAAATTCTGGATCACCCTGTGACAAATTCGGAATACGAAGCTTTTGTCAAAGACACGGGCTATTCGCCACCGTTGCATTGGATCCATGGCAAAATTCCTGATGGTAAGGGAGACTATCCGGTCATCTTCGTGAACCGCAACGACGTAAATGTATATCTGCGTTGGCTTACTCAAAATCAAGGGCGTATCTACCGTCTTCCTACAACTGTTGAGTTTGAGTACGCAGCCCGCAGTGGGCTCAAAAACAAGATATATCCGTGGGGAAGTGACAGTCCCCAGGGCAAGGCAAACTATGATGTTAATGGTACTCGCCGCTTTGACAGCTGGCGGGAACACCTCAAGCCGGCTCGCTGGGGGCACAAAAATCAATACGGTCTTTACGGAATGGCTGGTAATGTGTGGCAGATGACCATGGATTGCCATGACCCTGCCACGATACGCTACAAATACCGCATCGAAGATCCGTTTCTTATCGAATCGGCAGTTATGGGGGGATCCTGGGCACGAACTCAAGGGTATCTTAAGTGCGGATATCGGCTGGGTGTATCTGCAGGCATCCGACATCCTGATCTTGGCTTTCGGCCGGTGCGGGAACCGCGTCCAGGTGATTGGACCATACAAAATCGAAACTTGTGCGCCATTCCTTTAGAGGACGGCAAGATCCTGTTGAGTTGGTCATTACTGAGGCAAGACACGTCTTCCACTTCCTTCAATGTGTACCGGGCCACAGCACGTAACTATGCAGGTTTCATGGTCTCGAAAGAACCTGTAGCCCGCTCGACTACATTTTCCGATTCAGGCCTTAGTCCCGGGAAACGTTACCAATACTACGTCAAACCAGTTGACCGGTTTGGAAGAGAGGGCAAACGTTCTGAATGGATTGGGATCACAGCTGCCTCACAGCATGACTCTGTTATCATGTCATTCGAGCCCCTATTTAAACAGGGTTCGCTTGTCCCTATCTTCGGAGACCTCAATGGCGACGGTACCCTTGATTGTGTGATTCGATTAGACAATGGCAACAGCGAGATGTCACAGGATACCGGCATGCCCGTTCAGCTTGAAGCATTCACTTCTTACGGCAGGTCTTTGTGGCGCAAAGATATCTGTTATCACAATCATTGCTATGGTAGTGCCAACAATGTCCCATTCAATGTCTGGGATATGGATGGTGATGGCAGGTCTGAGGTCATCACCCGCCTGCAAATCGGTGATTCGGTATATGTGGCCATCCTGAACGGCATGACAGGTGAAGTCAAATATAAAACACCATGGCCTGAGATGGTCTCAGACTTCTATAAATCCTCAACTCGAATCCACATGTCAGTTGCATACCTGGATGGTGAACATCCTGCAGTGATAACCCAGACCGGATTATATGAGAACGAAGTCTTCGTGGCCTTCGATGCCCAGTTGGGGCAAATATGGCGATTTGAAAGCTTCGCCGAAACCAATGGAAGCGGGGGCCACAAAATCGAGGTGGCAGATATAAATGGAGATGGCAAACAGGAGATCTTCGATGGGACTACGTGCCTCAACCATGATGGTACCCTCCGCTGGTCCATTTATAGGCTACACCCCGACATCGTTTCCATACATGACTATCTCCCCGACCGTCCGGGCCTGGAAGTTTTCTACATTGTCGAATCCAGCGTGCATGCCGGAGTCTTCATGGTCGACGCGAACTCAGGCCAAATCATCTGGAAGGTTAACCGAGAAGACGATCCTCGCTGGAAACATGGGCATACGGGATGGACTGCGGATATCTGGGAGGTTTCGCCCGGTATGGAGTGCGTATCGAATCGGGGGGGACACGGCGACCGCAATCTGGTCCTCTTTGCGTCAGAGGGGAAGGTTCTTCTGGAGCCTTTTCCATATGGGTACAAACCGCTTGAGTGGGATGGCGATCTGACCCGAGAATTGCTCAGTGACCAGAACAATAAAATAGGCAACTTCAACGGAAAGGAGATAGTTTCCACCATCGCAGGCCAGCCGGACTTGCCGGACAACAGCCAGGTCATGATGGTGGCGGACTTGTACGGGGACTTTCGAGATGAGCTTGTTCTGTCGGTGACAGGCGAAGACGGGAAGAAGTTCATCGCAGTGATAGCAGCGATGCACCCAATTGACTACAGATACGTTGCGGCGACCGAAGGCCGAGACTATCGCTTGTGGCTCGCCCGAAACATGGGCGGAGGATATAGATCAATATATGACCAACCGCTGATGAAGCCAAAATCAGATTGACCCCAAGCCATACAGGATTACAGCGGTGGCAACGCACTGCTTTGTCGCTCAAACTAATTATCGGCTTATCACGACCTTTACAATCACTGTGCCGGCCGTTCCGTGTTGGTTGATGGCAAATATCACATAGCCTTTTTAGAAAGTGGCCTCAAGACAGGTCCCTTGACCCGTGTTCTTGAGGACTGACTATTGAGGACCTTAAGTGCATCCCTTATTTTCTTCTTATCGCCGCGCTGGAGTATAGGTCTGAATCCGCTCTGTTTACTCAGCCTTTCCAATATCCCGCGCAATCCTTTCGGTAAACCATTGCTCTCTTGCTCAAGGGTTTCCAACAGCCATCTGCCGCACTCTCCGACTTTTTGGGGCGGCAATATAATTGCTCCCCCAGCATCGTACTTGTGGTTCAGTTCTATTTTTACACCCAACTTTCCCATGTCAGTGACCGAAAATGTGTAGCCATCTTCATAGGTAAATGATGGTAGGGCGGCATGAACAGGTTTTACAAGTCTGTTTGGACTATTACCGATTCGCGTACTTAGTTTTTCCATAAGAATAACCCTTAATAACTAACAGCCTGTACGCAAGATAGGTTCCAGTATGATTTGCCCCTCCCCTCAAATGCATTTTGGAAGATGTATAGACAACTACCATTGCTACTTGCTCTATATAGTTAGACGTCTCCGCCTGCCAAAATATTGCAAGAAATCTTTTAGATAACCTACAGTCTGTGCCAGGTTTAGAGTTTTTTTTCACCTGATCTGCAAGGAAGGCGGATTTTTCCGATTTTGATCGGCATTTTGCTAATCCTGTGCGTTCTGTTGCTCTCCCATCTTTGGGTCCATTTTATGGACTATCTCGTTGTGAGGATTTCGTACAGAAAGCCTATTCTCAGAAATGAGAAGTATATCACTCATCCTCGCACCCCCCAGAGGATCCTCATCTGCGGCATCTGTCATTCTGTCTTTGGGCCTCGTTAAAAGGTTCGCAGATTATCAGTAATCGAAAAGGCACTCACACATTAAAGCCGTTCAGGATTATAACTAAGGGGCAGCGAATAATACCTCTCTCGCCCGGTTCTATTGCTTTGTTGGCGCGGCTGCAAGAGAAATAACCGGCCAGACTCTTGCAGATGCTGGCCTAACGGCAAATGTAGGGTAAATAAATATTTGGCCGCAATCTGAAAACATTGAATGTTCCTGCTCCCGACTGTTAGGAAAATATAGAAGACAACAAGGCAAACGAATATATTAACTGCGATAGTTATGTATCATGGTGAGGGGGGTGGGAAACAGAGATATTTTTTCGGGAGGAAGAAAGAATTCTTAGACACAAGCCATTTTATTACTTAGAATACTACAAAGTCAACGGGATCGTCAAGTGTGGTTAGCCGCTGGTAGTGTATAATGTTGGCTGGCATCTTTCAAAGAGGTAACATCGTAAGTTCTATTCTGAAATGTGAAGGTTCGGCCCCTGATTTATCTTGGTACTCACTAATCACAACTGTGCTATACGAACCCAGAAGAGTTTTATTATATGGCAGGGCCAGAGTGTCGCCTTGATATTTGTATAAGAACAACTTATACTAATCGAAACTTCTGTAAAATTTAGAGGTGACCAAATGAGACAAATGCGAAATCACATTATTTCGAGGTATTTTCTGGTTGTTCTGGTCGTCATGTTGGTGGCGATGGGCGACCAGCGGGTGTTTGGTAAGCAAATAGATTCGGACAAGATGATAAAGGAGATGCTCACTGCGTTTGAAACTCAGACCCAAATCCCGTATCCGACAAAGAAGTATGGTTCATTTAGTATTAAGAAAGCCTATGGGATTCAAGCAGATTTGGCTCAAGAACTCAGTAAGAAGCTTGGTAGTATAGTAGGTTACAAGGTTGCGTATGCAAGTAAGGCTGCGCAGAAACAGTTTGGCGTAACGGAGCCGGCAAGCGGTCCTTTCTTCAGGCTTCAGCGTGTACCTAATTACTCGAAGTTACCAGCCAGCTACTTCATGGAGATCGTTCTGGAGACAGAAATTGCCTTTACTATCGGCAACCGGATTGACCACTTGATCAAGGATGTCGCTGAGATAAAGGACTACGTCAGGTGGGTACACGCGGCTTTTGACGCCGGTGATTATCGACTCGTAAAAGGGCAGACAAAACCTACTCCTCAGGATATGATCGCCAGCGGCGTTGGTGCCCACGTCTTTGTCCTTGGCCCTGCCCTTAATCCCAGCAAGGTTGACGTGGACGCTGTAAGCCTCAAGCTGATTCGGAACGGAGAAACCATCACAAACAGTGCCGCGACCAATGTGATGGGCAGTCCATGGAATTCACTGCTCTGGTGCGCCAATAACATCGTCAAACTTGGAGGCACGTTGGAGCCTGGTACTGTCATTGTAAGCGGCACGGCTGCACCTGCATACAAAGTTAAAGGAAATGAAATAAAGGGTGACTATGTGGGCGAGTGCGGCCCCTTGGGCAAAGTCACCATGACACTCTATTAGAAAAGCGGCTTTTAATCATCTGAGACTAATGTTTTACATATTTTGAAAAGGGGATATAGGATGTCAGCTTCGATATTGATAATTATAACACTTATTGTATTGGTGATCGGCTATATTTTATATGGTCGGTACATAGCTCGAATTTACGATCTCGATCCCAATCGTGAAACACCCGCACATACCAAAAAAGATGGGGTGGACTATGTCCCAACCAAGGCGCCTATACTAATGGGGCACCATTTTGCGTCTATTGCCGGGGCGGCACCCATTATCGGGCCGATTGTTGCAGCTGTTTTTGGTTGGATACCGGTAATGATCTGGATTTTACTTGGCTCCATCTTTATTGGCGGTGTCCACGACATGTCTGCCTTAGTGGCTTCTATTCGTCATGGCGGCAAGACCGTTGGAGAAGTTATTGAAGATCATATCGGCAGGTCGGGTAAGCGACTCTTTCTGGTCTTTGCTTGGTCTTTAGTGACTCTGGTGATTGCTGTATTTGCGCATGCAGTTGCCGATGTCTTTGTAAAAGAACCTTCTACAGCAACCTCTTCTTTACTGTTTATTATTGTGGCGATTGTCTTTGGAATGAGTGTGTATCGTTGGAATGCCCCTCTATGGTTGTCCTCAATTATTGGCGTAGCCTTGCTGGCCGGATGTATCGCGATTGGATTACGTTTTCCACTTATACTCTCGGACGATGCGGTCCGAGCCTACAATCTCTGGAAGGGAATTCTGTTCGTTTATGTGTTTTTTGCGGCCGTTATGCCTGTGTGGATTCTTTTACAACCGAGGGACTATCTGAGTTCATTTCTGTTATATACAATTCTAATTGCGGGTGTGATTGGCATTTTTGCCGCCAATCCCAAAATGGAAACTCAGGCTTTTACAGCGTTCAAAATTGAGGGTAAGGGATATCTGTTTCCCATTCTCTTTGTTACGGTGGCGTGTGGTGCTATTTCGGGATTTCACTCCCTGGTCTCTGCGGGCACGACAGCAAAGCAGTTGAACAAGGAGACTGACGCCAAGCCGATTGCCTATGGGAGTATGCTCATTGAGGGGCTCCTGGCTATGATTGCATTGATTACGGCCACTACCATTGTGGCAACCAAGTATGATGAATTTATGGCACCTGGTGGAGGGGGGCCTATTGCAGTATTCTCCTCAGGTATTGGCAGTTTTGTTTCCAAGCTGGGTGTCCCCGAGAAGGCAGGCGTGACATTTGCCGCCTTGGCCATCTCAGCCTTTGCCTTAACTACCTTGGACACAGCCACGCGTTTAGGTCGTTTTATGTTCCAGGAGTTTTTCGAAGGAATGGGTAAGCAGAACTTGCTCAGTAAAAACAGATATATCGGGACCTTGGCAACTATTGGTTTAGCCTCATTTTTTACATTCTCAGGTACACAAGATAAGTTATGGCCGCTATTTGGATCAGCCAATCAGCTATTGGCTTCATTGACCCTTTTGGCTGTAACGGTATGGTTATCCAAAGTTGGAAAGAAAAGTGGATTCGTGAGATATCCCATGTACTTCATGTTTTGCGTTGCTATAACGGCACTCTGCTTTATGGTTTATAATAATGCTCAGGAGAAAAATATTCCTTTGGTTGTAGTGTCCTTGATATTACTTGGAATCGCCATAACACTGGTGATCAATGCGTTGACAAGTCTAAGAAGAGTAGTAGAAGCATAAATGAGGGCGATATTACCAATGAATACCCCTGATACTTTCAAGCGGGTCCTAATGGGGCCGGGGCCATCGGACGTCGATTCGAGAGTGCTGCAAGCTCTGTCGCGTCCTACCATCGGACATCTTGACCCAGCGTTTTTGCATATATTGAACGAGATACGCGAATTACTTCAGTATACGTTCCTTACACAGAACGAGATGACGCTTGCCATCTCCGGCACTGGAAGCGCTGGCATGGAAGCCTGTGTAGTCAATCTTATCGAGCCGGGCGATCCCATATTGGTGTGCATCAACGGTGTGTTCGGTAAACGCATGGCCGATGTTGCAGGGCGTTGCGGCGCTGAGGTCACTACAGTTGAAATCGATTGGGGTAAGGCGTTTGCTCCAAGACAAATCTATGATGCGCTTCAGAAGAAACCGGCTAAGGTCGTTGGGATAGTGCACGCCGAGACCTCGACAGGCGTATGCCAGCCTCTCGAAGAGATCTCCAAGATTGTCCATGATCACGGGGCTTTGTTGCTGGTGGATGCAGTCACCAGCCTGGGTGGCATGAAGGTTGATGTCGATGGTTGGAAAATTGATGCGTGTTATTCCGGCACACAGAAGTGTTTGTCTTGTCCACCCGGGCTTGCACCGGTGACCTTCAGCGATACTGCTATAAAGGTTATCGAGAATCGCAAAACCAGGGTCCAAAGCTGGTACCTTGATATGTCCATGATTCGGAAGTATTGGGGCAGTGAACGTCTATACCATCACACGGCGCCGATCAACATGAATTATGGTTTGTTGGAATCTTTGAAGTTGATCAAGGAAGAGGGTTTGGAGTCGCGCTGGGAACGTCATGCCACCAATCATAAAATCTTGAAGGCGGGACTCTCGGCAATGAACATCAGGTATCTTCCTGAACCGGGGTGCGAGCTTCCCATGCTCAATGCCGTGTCCATACCCGAAGGTGTCGATGATGTCGCTTTGAGAAACCAGTTACTCCGCGAGTTCAATATCGAGATAGGTGGCGGATTGGGGGATTTCAAATCAAAGGCGTGGCGCATCGGCCTGATGGGATCGGCTTGTACGCTTGGTAATGTCATGCTGCTGCTTTCGGCCTTGGAGAAGTGTCTTACTGATCAGGGGGTCAAGCTTAAAGCTGGTGCGGGTATAGCAGCTGCAATAAAGCAGGCTTGTGAGTGCTGAGTCAGGCATTCGAGTTGACAACAAACATTTCTGAAATATGCCTGACGTCAATAGGTCGGCCTATAAGACAGAGACGAAAGCGATAACGGATGAAAATCGTCGTATTGGATGGTTATACACTGAATCCTGGAGACCTTACTTGGGAGGATCTGGAGGCCCTTGGTGATTGTTCCGTATACGACCGCACGGCGCCCGAGCAGACCATCCCGCGAGCCATTGAGGCCGAGATAATCCTGACCAATAAGACGGTATTGTCTGCAGAGACCATCGGCTCTTTGACAAAACTCAAATACATCGGTGTGTTAGCAACTGGTTACAACATTGTGGATGTTGAGGCCGCTCATGAACGAGGTATCCCGATCAGCAATGTTCCAACCTATGGGACTGAATCTGTCGCCCAGATGGTGTTCGCACATCTGCTTAACCTGACGCAGAATGTGGCTCATCATGCCCAGACCGTAAAAGATGGGCAGTGGTCTTCCTGTCCGGATTTCTGCTATTGGGATACACCGTTGGTTGAACTCCAGGGATTGACTATGGGCATCGTTGGATTTGGGAGAATCGGCCAGGCAACGGCCAGGTTGGCGCAAGCGTTTGGTATGAAGGTGATTGCCTATGATGTCACTTCGCCTTCCAAGATGCCCGAAGGATGCGAGATGGTGAAGCTGGAGGATATCTTCCGGAAAGCAGATGTTATCAGTCTGCACTGTCCTCTGACGCCCGAGACCGATAGTCTCATCAACACACAACGACTGGCCTTAATGAAGCCAACTGCATTTCTGATCAACACGAGCCGAGGACCGCTGGTTGATGAGCAGGCCCTGGCTGATGCGCTAAATGGTGAGAGGCTCGCCGGTACCGGCCTGGATGTGCTGTCTATCGAGCCGGCCACAAAGCATAATCCGCTCCTAACAGCAAAAAACTGCTACATAACACCGCATATTGCCTGGGCTACGCGGGCCGCTCGAAAAAGGCTGCTTCAAGTTGCCGTAGATAACGTTGCAGCCTTTCTTGCTGGAAAACCGCAGAACGTCGTAAACGGTGTCAAAAATTGACATGGTTCCCCACACCTGTAAAGGCGGGCATATCTATTAAGAAGCAGTTTTTTGTTGTTTAAGGTTCTGTGTTGGTATATAATATATTGTTGTGTTCTTGTAATAGGCAGAAGGGTCAAATCTGTGTGTTCTGTGAGATCGAAAAACAAAAGGTGTTATGTCTTGTTAGAAAAGTCTTCCGAGTTCCTGACAATCGCTCTCGAAGAATATCCCAGTCAATGTAGATACCTGAATTGTTTGTCAATGGTTACTCTTAAAGATGAATACCTTTGGGATCGTGCCGTATCATTTTGGTTTCCCAACGGATTCTGAAAGTCATAATTGAGACATGTGTATTGTTTGTGGTTTTTTAGAGCGTATTTTTAATTGAGAATTAGATTGGTGTATTGGAGTTAAATAATATTAATATTGATTCCGAAGGAGGATTATTATGCGTGGAAAATCAGTTTGTTTAATCATGTTTATGATGGCTGTTGTGACCGCATCCGCTTATGCCGACAAGCTCAGTGGATTGTCGGATGTTACCGTCGTTGATAATGCGATCGTCAGCATTCGGTATGGTGGGATCGAGTATGTTGTCGCCGAAGGCGATCTTGCACTGGGTACGACGACGCGTTGGTATATCGACGCAGGTGTTGAGGTGTTATGGCCTGAAGGGGATCCTGTCCCGGCCGCGGCTCCGACCGTGGCCGGAACATCGAACCCAAAGAACGGCGACGTGGGCTCGAAAGCCGACAACTTCCTGTTCAGGCTGGACGGGAGCGATAACATTTCATCAATTGACGGGATTGACTTCCAGGAGACGGTTTTTCCCTTCCTGGCGAAGACTTTCTTCCTGTTCGAGCGAGGCGGCAACGACACAGGTACGTGGCAGGCGATTCTTGCCGACGGTTCCCTGGGAGCGCCGCTTGCGTTCAGCGCCGCGACTGCTTATGCCGACACGGGAGTTGCTGTGGGTGCCCAGAATGCTTATGGTGTGGTTTTCACGACAGACGTGCCTGTGCAGGGTGTGCGAATCACGGCCTCGGGACACGACACGCTCAGTATCTCGACACCGGCCCCGATTCCTGTTTTGGCTTCTATACCAAGCCCTCCGGACAAGGCAGAGGATGTGCCACGAGACACGATCCTTGGCTGGAAGCCGGGACAGTCCGCTAAGACACATGATGTATACTTAGGTACAGTTTTCGACGATGTCAGCAACGCCAGTCGAACTAATCCGTTGGGTGTTCTGGTCAGTCAGAGCCAGGATTCAAACACTTATGATCCTGACGGCCTTCTTGAATTTAGCCAGACCTATTACTGGCGGATCGATGAGGTCGATGCCCCTCCTAATAGCACAATATTCAAAGGCGATGTCTGGAGCTTTACAATTGAATCATTTGCTTATCCCATTGAAAGTATAACTGCTACAGCTTCCAGCAGTGCCACAGGCCAGGGACCTGAAAATACCGTAAATGGCTCGGGATTGGATGACAGCGGTGAATTACATGGTAAAGAATCCGACGGTACTATGTGGCTGAGCGACCTGACCGGAGTTCAACCGAGTTGGATCGAATATGAGTTTGACAGAGTCTATAAGCTACACGAGATGTGGGTATGGAACTATAATGAAAGTTGGGAACTGATGATCGGTGTGGGATTCAGGGATGTTACTATTGAGTATTCGGTCAATGGCACAGATTATACGACATTAGGTACTACTCACGAATTTGCTCAGGGCCAGGGTATACCCGACTATGCACACAATACAACTGTTGATTTTGGTGGTGCGGCAGCGAAGTACGTAAGGCTTACAGCCAACAGCAACTGGGGTGGGGGCATCCTGAACCAGTATGGTATCAGTGAGGTTCGCTTCTTCTATATCCCAGTAAATGCACGAGAGCCTTACCCGGATTCTGGAGCACCAGATGTGGACGTGGATATAATCCTCGGTTGGAGAGCGGGCAGGGAGGCAGCCGAACACAATGTTTACCTCAGTACAGATGAGCAGACTGTGATAGATGGTACGGCACCTGTAAATACCGTGACCGAAGCCAATTATGGCCCATTGTCGCTTAATTTAGGCAGTACTTATTACTGGCGGGTTGATGAGGTAAATAATGCTGATGCCATTTCGACATGGCAGGGTGACATTTGGAGATTATCGACGCAGGAGTATCTTGTAGTGGATGATTTCGAGGACTATAACGAGTTTGAGCCCTTCACGGTATATAATACGTGGACAGATGGATACCAGGACACAACAAACGGCTCGACCATAGGTTATGTTCTGGGCAATCCTCAAGAGACTAAAACTGTTCATGGAGGCAAACAGTCTGTGCCGGTTATGTACGACAACAGCGTTGCGAGTTTTTCAGAGGTTACTGTGAATACCGATGATCTTGCAATTGGCCGTGACTGGACCAAAGGTGGAGCAGGGAAGCTGGTGCTTTGGTTCTATGGCGATCCCGCCAATGCCGCCACTGAGCGACTTTACGTGAAACTCAATAGTGCTAAAGTGCTCTATGACGGGGATGCACTTGACATAACCAAGCCCGGCTGGAAGCAATGGGATATTGAGCTTTCAGGTTTTGGCGTCGTTCTCAGTAATGTAACGCAGTTGAGTATAGGCTTTGAGAGGACTGGCATTTCCGGTGGTTCAGGTACTGTGTTTATTGATGACATTCGGCTGTATGGTGCTATACTTCGCCAACCGGTTATCACGATCAGTCCGGTTGATACGCTGGAGGCGACCGGTGACAACGGTATGATTATCTCGATTAACGGTATAAGTGTCAATGACATGATTCTCGGAACCACGACGTTCGCCGGTGAACCGAAGTCTGCGAATTTCCCACCTCAGGATGCAGACAACTTTGATCTAAGCCTTGGGGCCAGTGCCGACGATCAGGCCTACGTACAAACCATGTTTGCCGTCCCTGTTACTACTATCTTCATCATCGAAAAGGGCGGCAACGACACCGGTTATATGCAGTCCCTGGATAAGAACGGTGATCCCATCGGTGAGCCGGTTCCGTTTACACCCGCTGACTTTAAGGATACCGGCCTGAAAGGAGTTCAAGGCCAGGCAGTAGCCGCTGCCGTTATTACGGTGGACATGCCGATTTATGGTATCAGGATCCTCCCGCCGGATGACAAGGCCTTAGGTTTTGACCCGACCAGTGTTTCGGGTATTGCGGCTCAGTAACCAGCGGGAGTTTTTGTAGATCAGGCTTTCTGCTAATTTGGCAGATTGAAGATCGAAAGTTATTTAATTGGCCCGCGTCCGAGTCTTCGGGCGCGGGCGGTTTATATTCTGATGAACAATACAGTCTCCTTTCTCGCGAGCTTTATCTTGCTAAGTTCTCCCTGCCCAAACCATCCTTCTCGCAGTTCGGAGATTGGATCAGGGCAATAATGACTCGAACGAATTGGTACGCAAGCCACCACGGTTTGTAGAGAGACGCGTTTTTTATCTTGGTAGATTATGTAAGTAATATTTGCCAAGAGAAGGTGGAATTAGTTGATAATTTGGGATGAATTTGGTAGTCTAAGGAAATCAGAGGCTCGAGTTAAGATTGGATGATGTGTATGGAGTATTCCGGTCAAATGTTTTTTCGGTCATGTCGAACGACGCAGTCAGTCTCGGCTTGGGCCGCAATAGCAGCAGGGCGTAGACACTTCCCGTCCGCTATCAGGAGGAATTGAATCCCGCACGATTCTATAGTAAAGCCGCATATGGCCCAAAGCAGGCCTCTCTTATGACCGCTGGAGTATAAATATTATGTTGAACGACACTAACAGACTCACATTAAATGCAAATTGTGGTGAATATATCAACCGGCGTATTTGCACGCTGATTAGTATTTGTTGTCAGCTTTTGTTTGCACTCTCTTTCCCAAATATTGTTTCTGGACAAGATTGGCCAATGTGGCGATACGATGCGGGACGCCGCGCAGCATCGCCCAAAGAATTGCCAGCAACGATGCACCTGCAGTGGGTTCGTAAACTGGCCCCTCCAAAACCTGCTTGGCCAAGAAGTCAGTATAGGCTACAGTTTGACGCTTCATACGAACCCGTTGTTGCGGGAAAGACCATTTTTATCGGCTCAATGGTCTCAGACTGCGTAACCGCTTTTGACACAGAGACAGGGACGGAGAAGTGGCGTTTCTACACCGATGGTCCGGTGCGATTTGCGCCGGTAGTGTATAAGGACAAACTCTACTTTGCCTCTGATGATGGGTATCTCTATTGTTTGAATACCAAAAACGGATCTCTTGTTCGAAAGTTTCTCGGTGGTCCTTCTATGAACAAGGTGATAGGCAACGACAGACTGATAAGCATGTGGCCTATGCGAGGCGGCCCGGTCCTGTACGAGGGGAAAATATACTTCGCGGCCGGCATTTGGCCTTTCATGGGCACCTTTATCTACGCAGTCGATGCCGAGACCGGAGATGCCGTTTGGACTAACAGCGGCAGCGGTGCGACTTACCTTATGCAGCCACATAAAAGTCCGGCTTTTGCTGGCGTGGCGCCACAGGGTTACTTGGTGGCTACAGAGGACAATTTGCTTGTATCCGGCGGTCGTTCTATACCAGCGGCTTACGACCGCAAGACAGGGCGGTTTCTTTACTATCGTTTGGCCGAATATGGCAAAGTCGGTAGTTGTGAGGTCATGGCCTCGGGTAATTATTTCTTCAATAATGGGGCCATACACAGGCTTTCCGACGGCAATGGAATCTCTGGGGCGCCGGCATCGGTAATAGCAGATGATGTTATAATCGGCAAACAAAATGAAACGATTATGGCTTACAAGCTTGAGCCGGGGGCCAAAAAGGCAAAAGAACTGTGGCAGACAAAGGTCTCGTCTGAACTTAGCAAAATCCACTTGAAAGCCGGCCCACGTTTGTATGGCAGCGGTAAGGGCAAGGAAGGTATTATCCTGGCCGTTGATTTTCCTTTGAATGATGCTCAACCCAGGGTTTCGTGGCAGGCGAAAGTAGACGGCGAAGTCTGGAACATGGTGGCAGCCGACGGCAAGCTTTTTGTTATCACTCTTCAGGGCAGCCTTTACTGTTTCGCAGGTAAGAGAGTTGAGCCAAAACACCATCCGTTGGAGATCAAACCCCTGCCTGCCGGCTCCAGTCAATGGAAGAACAAGGCCGGGCAAATATTGGAGATGACAGACCAAAGAGATGGATACTGCCTGTTGCTTGGCCTTGGCACTGGCGAACTTCTCTATCAGTTGGTCAGTCAATCAGAACTACATATTGTTGCGCTCGATCCGGACTCTGGAAAGGTCGCGGAAATACGCCGGAGACTTGATGAGGCAGGACAGTATGGAACTCGAGTCGCCGTTCACGTTGGCGATATAATGACGATGCAGCTTCCTCCCTATATGGCTAATCTTGTCGTATCCGAAGATTTGAAAGCTGCCGGTTTCCAGAAAGACAACAATTTTATTGAACGTGTTTTTCATTCACTCCGTCCATATGGTGGTACAGCCTGCTTTTTGGCACCACAGAGTAAAGATGTTGAAATATTGACAAGGACGGTTAAATCGAGACTAACTGGTTGTACAGTTGAAAATTCGGATGGATTTATTAAAGTAACTCGATCTGGTCCGCTCCCTGATTCGGCCGATTGGACCCATCAGTACGGTGATTCGGCCAATACTGTGATGTCCAGGGACAAGCGGGTAAAGGCTCCACTGGGGCTTTTATGGTTCGGGGGCCCGCCTAACGACAAGATATTGCCGCGTCATGGGCACGGCCCATCTCCGCAGGTAGTTGGTGGCAGACTCTTCATCGAAGGGAGGGACATCCTTCGCGCTGTTGACGTGTACACCGGCCGACTGTTGTGGGAAAGGGAGTTTCAGGACTTGGGCAAGTACTACGACAAAACGAGTCACCAGCCTGGTGCCAATGAGATCGGCAGCAACTACGTCACTGTTTCCGACGCCCTGTACGTCGTATATGGCGACACGATTCACACTCTTGATCCCGCCACCGGCGCCACTACCAGGGAATTCTCGCTCGGCACTGACGACAATCCTCACTGGGGCACGATTATGGTCTGGGAAGATCTGCTGCTGGCGATGGCTTCGCCGATCCATGTTCCGGTAAAGGATGAGACAGAAGGACAAAAGCTGCCCGATAATATAAAACCTATTATTCAAAAGGGCGCCGATTGGCAATACCTGGCCGGTGCTCATCCGGGCAGAGCGTGGACACAGCCGGATTTTGACACGAAAAGTTGGAAAACTTCCTCGGCAGGTTTTGGCTTTGGCGATGATGACGATGAGACAGTACTGAAAGATATGAGAAATCGTTATTCGGTCGTGTATATACGTAAGTCATTCAGTGTATCTGATGTTGTCAATATTCACGAGCTGGGTCTGGTGATGAACTACGACGATGCCTTTATAGCCTATCTCAACGGTAAGGAGATTCTAAGAGTTGGTGTTCGTAAAGGCAGCGGAGCCCGTGCATCCGACATCGATAGCCATGAAGCCGACGGTTACGAGTATTTTCGCATCGACGACCACGGCAGCCTCCTGCACGAAGGTGTGAATCTGTTGGCTATTGAGGGACATAATGACGGCATCGGAAGCAGCGATTTCACTCTTGATCCTTACCTTGTCGCCCGGCAAAACGGGGAACCTGAAGCGGAGAAGAAGATCGCTCCCTCCAGTTGGAACGATATCTCCGGCGTAACTGTCAATGCAGACTATGCTTCCGGTAGTAAGATGCTCGTTGCCATGAATCGGTACAACGGTAAGATCCTCTGGAAACGTAATGCAGAGTACTCCTTCCGTCATAATGCCATTGCCATGGCGGCCAAAAAAGTCTTCTGCATTGACGGGATGAGCTCAGCTAAACAGGCATACTTAAAACGGAGAGGGCTCGACATCAGCAAAGGACGTACACTGTACGCATTAGACACACATACAGGAGAACTGCTTTGGAAGGCTAATGAGGGGATTTTCGGTACTTGGCTCGCTTATTCAACGGAGCATGATGTTTTGCTTCAGGCAGGCAGTCGGTCCGGAGATCGAGCAAGTGATGAAGTTGACAAAGGTATGGTGGCCTATGCAGCTTCGGACGGCAAGGTACTCTGGAGTATCGATGACCGTTATAAAGGTCCTCCAATAATTTACCACGACCGGGTCATAACTCAAACCGGCGGCGGCAGTGGCTCTGCAGCCGCTGAAGCGAAAGTCTTCAACCTGCTTAACGGTAAATACGTCACGCGTGAGCACCCAATGACCGGCGAGACAATCCCCTGGACGTGGGTCCGGTTCAAGGGTTGCAACACGGCGATAGCAAGTGAAAACCTGCTGACGTTTCGCTCGGCCTCGGGCGCCTTTGTGGACTTGACTAAAGGACAAGGCACTGCAAGTATCGGCGGATTCAAGTCCGGCTGCACATCGAATCTAATCATCGCTAATGGAGTGCTTAACGCACCCGACTATACCCGGACCTGCGTTTGCAGCTACCAGAATCAGGCCTCGCTGGCTCTTATACACATGCCGGAAGTTGGATATTGGACTTTTGATTATTACCTTAAACCGAGCGAGCCGACACCGGTTAAGCAAATAGGGATCAATCTTGGTGCTCCTGGCAACCGCTATAACGAAAACGGTACGTTGTGGCTGGAATTCCCGAGTATTGGCGGACCGTCGCCGGATATTCCAGTTCGAGCTAAATATGCAAATCCTCGGTGGTTACGTTATCACAACTCGCGTGTAAAAGGCAGGTACAACTGGATCACCGCTTCGGGTGTAACAGGAATCAGAGAAGTCTCCATTCGAATGTTCCTTCAACCAGGCAGTAATCCGTCAGTAGTTGACGCATTCGATAAGCACATCGGACAAATTCCCACTTGGTCGGAAAATCAAATCAAGGGAGTTTTTGAACAGCCCCGGCCTTATACTATACGATTGTACTTTGCCGAAATTGACGAATGCGAGATCGATCAGCGGGTCTTTAATGTGTCGCTACAGGACAGGCAGGTCTTGAAGAACTTCGATATCATTAAGGATGCCGGTGGTGCAAATCGAACCGTGGTAAAGGAATTCAAAGGAATTAATGTGAAAGACGATCTAAGGATTTCTCTCACTCCCGTGGATGCAGAGAAAGCCGGTCCCCTGCTTTGTGGAATTGAAATCATTGCTGAAGGTTGGTGAACTGGAGAAGAACGATTATTGAAGGCTGAGATATACAGCAACTCCTGTAAGATGCTACACTAAAGAGAGATCTATCGAAACGCCATTTCTCCTTATAAATCCGTTCTTTCGCCCAGAATTTGTATGCAGGAGCTTATCTCTCAGTGACTTCCTCAGAAAACACAGAGCAAAAGTCTCTTGACTTCCCAACAGTCTTTCCTAACCCAACTGTGAAAGTTGGGCTAAAGTTGCAGAATAGTGACTCGATACAGCCTGAATATAGTTTTATCTTTCTCGAATTCAACTTCGCTCGTTAGCCCGGCTGTTTGTACTCGGGACTATATCTCAAGCCTGCAGAAAAGGGCATGGTATGGGGTAATCATGTTTATTTATATGGTTCAACTATAAAAAACTAAAAACGCTCCAATTTGTCTTCAAAACTCATCGAACGTAACCGACCGTTCCTCCCAGTGGAATCAGAATAGTTAGGAAGTCCGGGTGAAAAACAAGGCGGTCGATTTGGTTGATTTCATAGTACTCTCCAAGCGGCCTCCAAGGTCATCGAATGAGGTCATCCTCGTCGGCTTTCAGTCGATCCGTTGCCGGGATTCTCAGTACTCTCGGTTCTTGAGAAGGCCCGGCTGAGGGGTGGGGTATACGCCGTTAGAACCTGCCTGCACGGGTGCCGGAGAATCCATGGTCAGCTTATCCACGTCGCGAGCAAACTCCTCATTGCAGTTGAGCATCTCGTCATATGTTACGATCTGTCCCGTGTGGACCGCGCGGCGCCCCATGGCAGTAACGAGGCTGGCTTCCGTTCCGCGTGCGGCCTCGTTGTACGGTCGGTCATTGCGAATAGCCTCGATCAGCTCATCCCATTCAAGCTGGTACGGATTCGGTTCCGGCTGAGGAAACGCCCAGATGAGGTTTTCCTTGGACATATCCTGCCCCCTGTAAATACGGCACTTGGCCGGCGTGTGCAGATGCGTCGAGATCACGGCAGATCCCTTCATGCCATGGGCATAGCTGGCGAATTCGCCTCGACATCCGACCACATTGCGGGCATAGAGAAACAGCTTGGCGCCATCGGCAAACGTGTATTCCACGTCGTAGTGGTCGTAGTTCTGGTCCACGTTGTTACCACGGTGGCAACGACCACCGGACCCCTGCGCGCTGACCGGCCAGGCTTCTTTCATCCAGCAGCACTCGTCGACGTTGTGGGCGACGTAATCCTGGACAAGCCCACCGCTCGCCCACATGAAGCCCAGGTACTTTCTGATCTGCCAGAGCAGCTCACTAATATCGCCCTGTCTCGGTCCGGTGAAACCCGCGGGCCCCTGCTGCCGATATGTACGCAGTGTCAGAAGATCGCCGATCTGGCCGGCCTTGATGCGGTCGTAGAGAGCCCACCGTGCCTTGCAGTGACGACACATCAGCCCCACACCCACTTTGATGTTCTTCTTGCACGATTCGTCCGCCAGTTCGAGCATCTTGCGAATGGTTGGCCCGTCCACCGCCACCGGCTTTTCCATAAAGACATTGATTCCCTTCTTGATGGCATAGCTGAAATGCACCCAGCGAAACGCCACGGGCGTGGTGAGGATCACGACATCGCCCGGCCGAAGGCAGTCCATGGCTTTTTGATAGGCGTCGAAGCCGAGGAATCTGCGTTCCTGCGGCACGTCTACCTGATCTGCCTTGAAACCCATCACCCACCTATCGGCTGATCCACTTGTCTGCGGGTTGCGGGCGGCAGCTTTCAGGGCCTCATGGCAGCGGGTGAGTCGGTCCTCGAAAATATCAGCCATTGCGACAAGCTTAATGGGCCCACTCCCCGTGGCGAGAGCGTTGGCCACAGCACCACCGCCGCGACCGCCGCAGCCGACGATTGCGACCTTGATGGTGTTATCCTCTGCTGCATAGATACTGGGCGAGACAGCTGCTATAATTGCTGAGCCCGCAGCGATTCGACCCGTGCTCTTCAAGAATTCACGACGCGATGCTGTTCTTTTGTTGATTCCACTCATGAACAATATCCTTCAATCAAATTCAATAAGAGTTCAGAATTTCCTTACATTTCATCGAATCGCAAGTAACCTTACGACCGATACCTCTTCCTATTATCACGAAAGACCTAAGTTTCACAATCTTTTTCTGATTGCCAAACAGAATCCCCAAGGCGTCTCACGGTGACACAATGAGCACTGTACCTAACCGGTATCGTATTTTATCGGCGATTGTACAAACCTTTAGGGCCCGCTGAAGACAACATACAGAGGATATACTCAGCTATTCGTGCTGGTTTAGTGTAATCAAAACAACCATGGCGGTTGCTTATCGGCGAGCTGGAGAAAAGAACGATGGAGCTAAAAATGCTCTATAAACATCTTGGCGGCATTCATAGCATCAGGTGATCATTATACCGGGAGGTAACTCTATTTTTAATCACTATTTGAAGGCGGTGAAGGAGTTTGCGAGTTGGATGGTTCAAGATGGCCGAGCGAGTGAATCGCCACTGAAACACTTGAAGTGTAGGACATTCAAAAAAGCTATCGATGAAGTGCATCCGAGACGAGCATTAGAAGTAGACGAATTGAGGCGCTTGTTGGAGACGACAAGGTCCGGTCCCGTGCGTTTTGGCATGACCGGCTATGAACGATATTTGTGTTACCGCGTAGCAGCGGAAACAGGCCTACGGGCTAAGGAACTTCATAGTTTGAAAGTAGTGTCTTTTGACCTGCAAAATCGCACGCTTGAGGTTAGTGGTGAGTTTACTAAGAATCGACGTAAGGCCACTGCTTATTTGAGGTCTGATACGGCTGCGGAACTTGAGCAGTTAATTTCGGACAAAATGCCACAAGTACAGGTATTCAAGGTGCCTGAAAAGGCTTACGAGATGATAAAGGCTGATTTGTCTGAAGCGGGTATTCCATACGTTGTTGACGGGTTCTATTTTGATTTTCACGCCCTGCGGCATCAGACGGGTACGCTTTTAGCGGCAGGGGGGGGTGCATCCAAAAGTTGCACAGTCAATTATGAGGCATAGTGATATAAACCTTACGATGAGCAGATACTCACATACGCTTACCGGACAAAAGGCCAAAGCCGTAGCAGGTCTGCCGGATTTATCAACACCGAACAGACAAAATGCGATGGCTACAGGCACCGATGGAAAGTTAGTAGATACCGTTCAAAACGGCCCGAAAAAATTGACACCTACAGCTTACTCTGAATGTAATCAGTTGGTAGCGGATGTCGGTTTATCTTCCACTAAATCTGGGAAAGCAGGGGGGCATAAAAGTTTACAAGATGGGAAGTTAAGCAGCAAAAGGGAGGCTATGTCATCGAGTGTCACCAAAGAAAAGAAAATACGCCTGGAGGGGTTCGAACCCCCAACCTTCGGTTCCGTAGACCGACGCTCTGTCCAATTGAGCTACAGGCGCAAATGCTTATTATATAAAGAAATATGAAATATTCGATTTTTTAAATATTTTTCTAATACAACCTTGACTACAACCAAATTCCACTGTACGATTTGGAGGTATTGCGTTATTACTATGTTGTAGTTTAAGGATACCTGTCATGGCAAAATCTAATTCTAAAAGAAAAACACGTTCTGACAAATTTCCACTTACTTTACATAACACTGGCCAGTATTGCAAGAAGATAAAGGGCAAGATTTACTATTTCGGCACCGATAAGAAAGAAGCCTTGAGCCGTTATCTGGAGCAAGCGGCCTATCTACACGTTGGTAAAATGCCGAAGCCAAAAAGCCCCGGGCAAACCCTGTCCATAAAGACCCTATGTAATTTGTATTTGGATCATCAAGAGTCTCGTTCAATAATCGGAGAGATAAAGCTACGTCATCTATATGATCAGACGTCCCTCCTGAGGGATTTTGTAAGATTCGTGGGTCCAAACCGTGTTGTCTCAGATATTTCCACTGTTGACTTACAAAACTACCGCAAGAAGTTAATAAAGACTGGTAAATCACCTAACACCATTAATAATCGCATAGCTACTGTAAAAGCCATGTATAACTGGGCCGTGGACAATGAAATAATTGACCATTCACCAAGGCTAAGAGCCATAAAGAAGATAACACCTCAGAAAGGGGAAAAACCAACTTTCACAATAGACCAAATTCAGGCTCTATTGGAAATCGCTAACATCCAGATGAAAGCAATGATTTGGCTTGGCTTGAATTGTGGATTTGGTTGTACTGACTGTGCAGAACTTAAATGGAAAAACATTGATCTAAAAAGTGGCAGAGTTTTGTTCCCAAGGGGCAAGACGGGTATCGAAAGGAATCTCCCGTTGTGGCCTGAGACAGTACAGGCGTTAAAACAAATTCCTAAACAGGGTGAACTAGTTTTCTACACCAGGAGGGGAAATCCCTGGGTACGAGCCACAAGATGCAAGAGACGAGACGGAAGCGAAAAATACACAAAAGAGGACGCAGTCACTAAGGAATTCTCAAAGCTGATGAAGAAGACAGGAATTAAAAAAGCCGATGGTGTAGGATTCTACACTTTAAGAAGAACAGCAGCGACATTGACAGCCAGGTCAGGTGACCCGTTTGCGGTTCAACGGCTTCTCGGCCACGCTGATCTTAAGATGGCCACAACTTATGTCCAGGATGTTTCTGAGCAGACAGACCGTGCGATCAACAATACACGAATGCTCATAATCCAAGATGATTCTTCACCTTTGGCAGACGCATCGAGCGGGAGGGATGAGTGACTTGATTCGGCAACGGCCTCACCTTCTTGGATTCGAGGAATTGGTTTAGACTCAACCTCGTGATCCGGTAATGGCCTTTTTGAGCAATTTTGCCTTTTTTATCAACAAGGTCAACAGCCTCAAGTTCGCCATTTCGGATTAGCCGGTAGACGATACTCTTTGAGATTTTCAACTCAGCAGCGATTTCATCTACAGTCAGCCAATCTGATGTAAAGGACCTGCGGGCGGTCTCGAGAATGTCGAGGAACCGCCCAATATTGGCGAGCAGATCCTTGCAGACCGAGCAGTTCATGATGTCGGCCATTTCAGAATCATTCAGGTTGTCTGACTGTTCTCGTATCAACCCTAATTCCTGCCTATCTTCCTGTTTCAACCAGGTAGAAAAACATTACGGCCTTCTCCGGAACCGTTTCTGCACCTCTTTCTTATCACATCTATGTGGTTCCGAAGCTTATATGCCTACTTTCCTTTTTCATTTTCGCGGGCAGCAGGATTAATGTTACTCCAATGCGCGACACGCCACCGATCCAAGTCCTTTTGTGCAACTCCAATATTCTCCTTATGCTCTTGACTCTTGGTATTATGAGCTAGTGTGGTCAGGCTGGCCTGGAGTTGCTGATAGGCCGCATGGATATGTGCCAGCAGTACTCTTATGCTTGTTTGGCGTTTACGCACTTTACCTGACCTCAAATGGACTCATCGACACGAATTGAAAGTCTTCATTAACATCTGAAGAACTCTAAGCATCTTCAACTCAGGCAAAACTTCAGGTTGTTGTGGGCCCTTCGGCAGCGCTGATTGCCTGTGCTTCAGTTTTTCCTTTCTTACCAGACTTTCTTGCAGTCGATGGGTGTTCCGGTTCTTTCTTCTTCGGCCTTCCGGGTGATTTAGGCTTCACCACGGGTCGCTCAGGTTTTTTAGCGAGCGGTTCAGGTTCTTCACTCGGCAGTATTCTGCTGGCAAGGAGCATCGCCTGAGAGAGTACAACAGCCACTGCTACTGCCAAAGCTATGCTGCGGAGAGAGAAGAAATCTGTCGCAGCGTTCACTTCGCTGCCGGATCCTGTGGGATAATATGCTTCGCCCGGAACTGCCAAGGACTGGAACAAGGCAACGAGAAAAAGTACCGCAAGCGAAACTGCCATTATCACAGCAGTCTTCCCCTGGAAGAATCCTGCCCGCCTTATAAGCTTCAGTATAGTCACCACGAGAACGGTGAATATCGAAGCCAGCGCCACTAACATCATGAGCGCTCTAATAATTGAAATGTGATTAATCATTTTAATGTTCCTGCTATAATGTGGTTAACGATTTCAATTGTTGATCCTTGTGGATCACATTTACCTTTACTTGTTTCTGTTAGCCAAATGTCACTTTTTCATTGTCAGTAGTCTCTTCTGTGTATTCTGCCTTTAAGCTGCTCCTTATCGCGAGTCAGACTGATATTGGCAGTTGAGACAGGCCGCCTATCCACTGACTATTGTCCCCCTCTACTCACAACTATAGTGATTAGGAGTCTTCCGACAGAGCCTAGTCAAATGCCTCCTTAAGCCTTTGATAGGAGGTGGCCCTTATCGCCTCTGGACTGAGCAAGGTACGGCGAACATTCATTAATTTACGGATTGTGGAAACACATGTTGAAATGACTTGCTCTCTAGCCCTGTCATATTCGGTTGGCCAGATCAATCCCCATACATCGCCAGAGGATACTTTTTTGCTGCTTTCAATGAGGGCTGCAGCAATGTCATGGCAAGTCTGAGTAATCTCAGGAATCTGATCCAAGTTATCCGTGATAGAATTAAGTTGTTCCTTAGTCGCCATGTCACTCTCTGATCTAATTATTGATCTCAGCTATTTTTCGTTCTGTTTGATTTCATCAATCTTTTCTGTATGCTTTGAATCCTCTCGGTTCGGGGGCTTTTTTTCTGCGTTTTCCATAATTAAATCTCCTTCTCAAAAATAGTTGTTATTTTGCCGACCAAATCGCACAGGATCGCCTCGTTTGGTTCGAGACAGGTCCTGAACGGCTAATCTGGTTTTAGGAATCTTCAGACCTTTTTTATTTTTGCGTAGAAACATTTGTCTTTCTGGCAGTATCTGGTGAGCAGAATCAGCTTTCGGCCGTAGGGATTTTTCTGTGGGTTGGCAAACAGCGGAATCAGTCGGCGGGCATGTCCGGTTACACCCTCGTAAAGCAACGAGTCGCTGCAGTCAATGCCAAGCCCGAGATTTCGCCCTGGCTTGAGGAGTTCTTTTCGCACGACATCTTCATAGTCCTCCACGTTTTCATACAGGACGTGCCGCGAGTGATCACAGAAAGTGCGGTGCGTGAGCATCAAAAAGCACGATCGGCAGCGAAAGCCGCATGCTCCTCGGCCGATCGCGATGTCGGCCCAATGCGCTGGGCAGTAACTCTTATCGTCTGTCCGCGATGGCCAAGGCTTGACGATACTACCTTTTTCCCGTCTGGCCCTGCATATCTCGATCGGGCGTGAGGTGCCGGTAGTTTCTGCCGGGATACATTGCAGCCGATACTCAATTTTGGCCATTTTGCTTACAACGACATGGTCAAATGGCTTGCCTTCTCGCGTCAAGCCAGGCTTGGTACGAATCATTTCGAGCATCTTCGGATCAATTTCTTGTTTCTCTGGTTTTTCGTTTGTGTTCATGTCTTTATCTCCTCTAACTTGCCGGAAAACTGTCATCCCGATCACACTGCAAGTCGTCATTGTTGCCATTTTGGGATATCCCAGGCGTAAAAGTACGCATCCGCAGGTATTTGTACGCTTCGTTTGCCACCACAACCACTTTTGGAAGGTCCTCGTCGAAAAATGCGTTAGTATGTTTCCACTCCTCACCATCTTTATACGACCGGTCAATTTTTATGGTGTGTACCTCAACGATGGCATTATTAATGACCTTTTGGCCTTTCCAAATGGCTGCTTTGATGCGACCGCATTGGAACGCTTTTACTGGATGATTTTTATCTTTATCTACCATTTCTAATACTCCTTATTTCATGTTAAATTGTATGCAACGCTGCCATAAACATAGGCGATCTGGCTGGGCACTGGTTTATTTGCGAACACTGAAACCTTCCTCGACCTGAACATGTCATCGCCTGACTTGAGAGGGTTTTACAAAGAACTGGTTTATAACCTGAATTTATCACCCGCTGAATTACTCGCTCTGTATCGCAGTGGTCGTAACGATACATATCAAGTCTTGATATTTCGTGTATGAGTGATATCCCACCTTCAAGATAAGCCAGATTCGTTATAAGAGCCCACCATAAAGGTTCGCTCACATGCTCCAGATACGCCCGGCACCACTGTATGAATTGACAGTTTTCCAGTTTCCGCAGATCGCAACGTAAACCCTTTAGTAAAGGTCCAGCAGGATTACGAAGCTCATCAACATCGGTATTCAGAATCATGTGATGCAACGCTATAGATCTTCCTGCTGGCAAATTGGTAATAAAGTGGGCTCGGCGGTGAAGCCTACCGGCAACAGGAAAGCCCTTGCTATTCCAAGTTCCCATAAGACGCATTACCCGGCTTCGATTATAAACAGGATCGATTTTTACATCCTTGACATGATCAGCTATTTCCCGAGCTATCTGATGGCCGAACTGTTTGAATTGCCTGGCAACCTCAAAACTATCAACCGGTATGGGTACCAGTGGAGCAAGAACATAATGACCATTGCCACTGCAGCAGATTACAGAATTTAATGCCAAACCATCTTCATGACTCAATAACTCCGCGGCATGAAAAGTCTGTTTCAATTCCTCTTCAGATGCAGGATGTCCCTTGCTTCTTTCCCGTAATCTCATGAAAGGCTGTCTCCAATCGTTTGATCCGATATGATAGAGGACAAAGAAAGGAGATAGCCATGAAAAAGATAAATTCAAATGTAGCGTGT
>Ga0307378_10002571_pt1 | contig 27507 bp, 16 predicted proteins | sample UN1MG_FD_202238 | JGI IMG/M metagenome (GOLD analysis project Ga0307378, IMG submission 202238) | Soil microbial communities from Risofladan, Vaasa, Finland - UN-1 | ecosystem: Environmental > Terrestrial > Soil > Coastal area > Acid sulfate soil | place: Finland: Risofladan, Vaasa | collected... | reverse complement strand
TGCAATTTTGAGGGGAAGATGAACTCGTGGCACAGTTGGTCGCCCAACGGCAAGTGGCTGGTGTTTGCATCCAAGGTGGGCGGGCCGTTTACACAGCTTTGGCTGACTAACATCGACGGGGAAGGCAACGATACGCCTGCGGTGCTTTTAGAGAATTTTACGGCGGCGGATCGTGCGGCGAATATCCCTGAATTCGTGAATGTTCAGCCGGAGGAGTTTGTCAGTATTCGGCAGGAATTTGCGGATTACTATACTCACTATCGAGCCGGTGTTTTCTTTGAGCAACGCCACGAGTACGGTCAGGCCATCGAGGAATTCCACAAGGCATTAGCTGAGAAGGCAGATCACCCAGAGTCTCTGTATTTGCTTGCATCATGTTTGGCACGAGTGGGCCAGGAGGAGCAAGCCATGTCCTATGCGACCAAAGCTGCCCTTGCGGCGCCGGGTAGTCCTGCCGTCAACGGCTTACTCGGAGGATTGTACAGCAATACGGGTCAGTACGGCCGGGCCTTGGTTCATCTCGATGCCGCCTATGCTGCAAACCCGAAAGATGTGACTATTGCCAGTAATTTAGCGTGGGTGTTGGCGACATCTCCGCGAGGAATAGACCGCGATGGGGGCAAGGCAGTGCGTTTGGCCGAGTGGGCATGTAAGGCTACGGCGTACAAGTCACCTCCGCTGCTGGACACACTTGCGGCCGCTTATGCTGAGGCAGGTCAATTCGAGCAAGCCATAAGCACGACTCTGCAGGCGATAGAGATTGTCCAAAAGAATCCGAACACTTCCACGACAGCACTTGAGTCCCGTCTTAAGCTTTACAGAGCGGGCAAACCTTATCGCGAGCCGATTGTGCGGTAGTGGCTTTAATAGTTCTGTCCTTATTAATTCATGATATGAGAATCTCATTCACAGCTCAACGGTATTGAGGCCGGCCGGGTGTAGAATCACTCGTCATAAGTGTTTGGACAGGACGGGATACATGCTCACAAATCAGAAATCGGGATAGGTCCTGATCCAATCCGGCCAGAGGTCCGGAGTCATACCGCCGGCAAGGGTCCAGGGGCCGTTAATCTGGAATTCTCTGTGCCATTTTAGGGTCCAGAGTTCCTTCAGACCCACCTTACGTACCGAGCCATCTGCGAATGAGCTGCAAATGAAGCCGCGGTGTCGATTGATGCATACCCGCGCCATTCTGCTTTCACCTTGCCATGAATCATACTCACTCTCGGGCGGACCGTCCGTTTCTATGGGAAAAAGGTCAAAACGCAGGCCATCCATGAGCACCGGCACCCGGGCGCCATGGGGAACTTCAAGGAAATTGTGGTAACCGTATGAGGCAGGGATATTGCGCACATAGCTGGCATTGGATGAGATATGGATAAGGTAGCCATTGAGGCCATAGCTGCCGGCGATTCCATTCTTTCCACAGGAATAGTCGCCATGAGTGCCGGTGAAGATACCCCAGGCCTGATCGATGTTGAAGGCCTGATTGTTATTGCCAAACTCATCAGTGATGGGTTTCATGGCAGTCGGGCAAAACCAAATCTTGTTCCTCTTCCAGTCCTTTAAATCCTCATTCAGCTGACAAGGCCACCAGTGTCCAAACTCGTTGACTCCGGAGAAAAACTTGCCATCGTTATCGTTACAATAGGCACTCAGGACCAATACCCACTGCCGGAGATTGGCAGAACAGCCCAGCATGCGTGCCTGTTCCCGCACACGTCGAAGAGCCGGCATCAAAATAGCCATCAATACGGCAATAATGGCAATGACGACCAACAGCTCTATTAACGTAAAACCTTTTAACTTCCGCATGATAGATGTCCTTAGTCTTCTTAGAGAAGGTTTTCTCTGGCCAAAGTTTAATTTGAATTTGATGCAATGCATCTCTTTATTTGCCTTTCACATTATAACAAAACCAGCCGGGGCAATGCAAGCTATAACTGCGGCATAAGAGGTGTTCTGAATTTATCATCAAAATTTCTCCCTTGCAATCGCTATTGGCATTTTGGAAGGCCTGATAGTCACCCAAGAGCCTAATTTGGGATTATAGATTGACAATCCCCGCCGGAGTAGTGTAGAGTTGTGTTTGGCAAACAACGATACGAGACATCTCGGATTTAGGCTTTTCAATAATGGTGTTAGGATAGAGCATCGACAAGTGCTTTTAGGCAACGGTGGCTGTCGCTGACAAAATAGACTCAACCAATAGGAGTTTCAAGATGTGTGAAACATCGTATTTCTCAGATTTTGTGGTTTCTTCGTCTGGAACCATCGCCACATCGGTGGGCACCTTATCAATGACCGGATTATCAGCAGGCATTATTGGCCTTTTCGTAATCGCTGCATTTCTATTTATGGTGGCAAAAGGCACGGCTAAGAACAAGAGCATTGCTGTTGTCTATAACGTGGGCATGTACATCTGTGTAGTACTCGCTATCGTGTTAGGGCTGAGCTTTCGTGAAGCTGATGAGCAGGTCCAGCCTCAAGGTCAGGCCCAGATGCACTCCCAGCCGCAACTGCAGGCCAGCCCCGACCTCCACACGGTTGGGGTTCAGGATGTAATTCAGGCCAGCTCCTACACGTATTTGAACGTGAAGGAAGGGGATAATACTTTCTGGATGGCCATTGCCAAAAAAGACATAAAGGTCGGCGAGACGATTTCTTTCGCGGGCGGCCTCGAAATGAAGAACTTCGAGAGCAAGGAGTTGCAGAGAACGTTCGAGACCATCTATTTTGTCGATAGGATTGTGAGCGGCGAGCCCTCAGCCGCCGCAAGTCAGCAGCCGGCAGTCATGCCTCACCGCATGAAATCGGAGATAGAAAAACAGGAATTCTCGATTGAGCCGGCCGAAGGCGGCATAACAATCGGCGAGTTGTTCGGCAATAGTGATTCCTACGCCGACAAGGCCGTTCTGATAAAGGGTAAGGTTACAAAAGTCAATCGTGCGATCATGGACAGAAACTGGGTTCACATCCAGGACGGCACAAGCGACTCCGGAAAGTACGATCTTACGATCACAACCAACGAAGACGTCAACGTCGGGGAAGTTGTTACTTTCGAGGGAAAGATTACCCTGAACAAAGATTTCGGCTCCGGCTATTCCTACGAAGTCATCATGGAAGAAGCGAGGCGAAAAACCGAATAGCGTTTTCTTTCGTCCCTTCGACGAGTCTATCCTGACCGTAACCGAATGGGACAGGCTTGACAACGGCTAATTAAGCGTGGTTTCAGGGAAAACCGGTGGTTTTCCGAGTATACCCGGCCCTGGTATTTCTACTCATCAACTCTTCTTCATTTTCGTAAAATGAAAAGGTATAATAGGTTCGCACACAATCCTGTTCGGCCATGAGGGTTTCAAAGATTAACGGGATTTGGTGCGTCCATATTATTTCAAAGGAGGTTTATCAGCCCTGATGCGTTCAATCTGTTTCTTGGCATCGTCGCGATATATTTTTGCCAGCCCGGCTTCATCTATTAACGCACCAACTGCCAAACCTACTCCCGCTCCTAATATCCCAGCTGGGTTCATTAACGCATCCTTACCCAGATTCGAAATCATATTTATTGCGGCTTGATCGGGCAGCCCTTCCGCCACCGCTTCTGTCATCTTGCCGAGGGGGACCTTTCCACCACATACTTTGATACACTGTTCGTAAGCAGCTATGGCCTCCATCGTCTGGCCGTGTTCCTCAAGAATCGCGCCTTTCATCAGTAGTGGTGGGCATTTTTCTAAACCCTTTTTTAAGGAGACTGACTTGTCTAAGTCTTGTATTGAGCCATTGATATCGCCGCACTTGTTACGGACCCATGCGCTCCGCTGATAGTACAATGCCTCAATGGGTTTACCCCTTGACAAAGTAATTGCCTTATCAGCATCACTTATGGCGTGCTCCGAGTCACCTGATAATGCATAGGCAGTAGCCCGCATACTCCAAAACATTGCATTAGCCGGCTCATGTGAAACGAGGAAGTTGTAGTCCTCGAGGCCCTTTTCAGGACGCCCCGTATTTGCGTAAAAAAGACCTCGGAACCAACGAGCGTGCGTATGATCCGGGCATAGCCGCACCGCTTCGTTAAAGTCTCTCTCTGCCCCGGATATATCCTGCTCTGCGTTACTATCAATCGAGTGTTGATACTCATTGTGCCGAAGTACGGCTCGGTTGACAATGTAACCACATCGCTTTTCTGTATCCGGTTCAAGGGCGATGGCTTGCGTGTAATGTTCTAATGCAGCGTTCCTGCTGGCATGGTCGCTTGCTGTCTTTGGAGTCGATTTACATCCCGACAAGATTATGAGCGCAGTTTCCAAAAGGCATATAATGATGCTAATGTGCCAAGAAAGTCCGGATCGTACCATTGTAACACTTGTCCCTTCCGACAATTCCGTACCTGTTCGTTGTTAACGACTTACATATAACCAGCAGGTTTTCATAGGGACGCACTTTTTTTTTAGCGGGTCGGCCACGAGGCAAAAGCCTAAGTCGTCGGCCCGGAAGTTTTTCCAGCTTCGCTACGAACTTGTCGCTACCTAACTGGCGACCGCGACTGGTGCACGGACGAAGCCGAGCGAACTGTTGGTGATCATCGGCCCGACTCAGCAGACCATGCCAGCGTGCCGGATCCCTCTGCTTCTGCCGGCCGGACAAGTCGTGAAGTCACGCCGGATGGTCCGGTTCATTGTCGGCGCTAAAGGGTCTTACTCAACTATCCACATCGCCAGCGACTCCTTGTCTTTGACATACACGCGGTTCCCCGATATTACCGGATGGGCATAGGTTTCCGTCTCGGCCACCTTGTATCGTGTGATCTCGCTGTACTGTTTACCATCGGGCTTGAAGACGATCAGCTCGGAAGAGCTCGGCAGAGCCAGGAGAACCGAACCGGCGTCGAGAATGGCCGCAAAGCCGCCGCGACCATGCTTGGTTGTGTCGGTCCACGCTGTCTGTCCGTTCTGGGCATTGATGCAGTAAAAACTGTCGCCATTGGAAAAGCCGAAGAGCAGGCCATCCTTGAGTACCGGCGTATTGAACTGCGGGGCTAACTCCGCGTTGCTCCAGAGTTCCGTGGCGGCAAAGCCATCGGCCTGCTTTTCGACCTTCACGGCCTTAGCGCCCCGGCCCGCGCCGGTGTAGATTACAGTTTGCCCGTCGATTATCGGGGTGGCGGCATTGTAAGCCCTACTCTGGGGCGCGAACGGAAGTTGCCAAAGCAGCTTGCCGTCGGCCACGCCGATGCCCACTATGTTTTTCTCAGCCAGTGTCACGATTTGCCTGGTACCTCCCACCGTCAGCAGGGCGGGCGAGGCATACTCCGGCCCCTCGTCGGACCATCGCCATTTCTCTTGCCCGCCGGCCAGGTCGTATGCGATTATCGCTCCGTTGCCTTTTCCGCCGAGGTGCGCGATGCACATCCCGTCAACTATGATAGGGGACATGGCTGCGAAGAACTGGGGCACGACCTTGGGGAACGGGTCCTTTCGCCATACTAACTTGCCGGTGGCAGCGTCCAGGCAGGAGAGGACCCCGCCCACTCCGAGCGTGACGACCTTTCCATTTGCCACAGCGGGTGAGCTTCTGGGTCCCGGGTGACGGGCGGCAGCTCCGGTTACGGCCTGCGCCGCGTATTTGTCTTTCCAAAGCTCCTTTCCGTTGGCCGCGTCCAGGCACAGGGTAACCTCATCTTCACCTTGCCGGGCGAAGACATAGAGTTTGTTGCCCACAAGGGCTGGCGTGGCATCTCCAGAGCCCACCGTTGTATTCCACTTCTGTTTCAGCTCCTTTGGCCAGTTCTGGGGCGAGGTGAAGCCGCTCACCTTGCCGTCTCGATTGGGTCCTCTCCACTGCGGCCAGTCCTGTGCGAAGATGCAGCTGGCGCTGATTAAAATCACACAGCCCACAATCACAGCCCTCGACAAATTTGTTTTTCCCATGGTAATCTCCTTTCGATCCCTGCTTCAGATGCCCGCACCGCGTTGCGCCCACGGCACAAAATATCGCTGCGAGCCCATCGGTTAAACTCTAACATCTCCGGATGGAGTGTCAATATAATTTATACAAGAAACTTCATGGAAAACTTCCACAACCTTCTTGATTTTCCCGGAGAAACAGGGATTTTACCTTGCTAAAATCCTGACTCTGGCAGAAAAGGGATTTTCCAAAAGATGTCTCGCTACATTTTAGCAGGCACAGTCATCAGGATTGCTTCGAAAGCCAGCCACGATTTTTTATTGTTTATTTTTGTCCTGTTCTATGAGCAATCTTCTGAGGAATCCTGTTTCCGATCCTGTCTTGGCTGGTTTGGCCTGATCATAGATATGACATTCGAGGCCTAATTCATCATATATTTTTTTGAGCGGCATTCCCAGGCATACATGGTGGATCCATTTCTTCTGCGGCGTGTCCTCGGGAAATGGCGCATCCTGCATCTTTCCATGATATGTTAACCAGAGAGGAGGGTCATCCCTGGTGATATGGTTGATGGGCGATGCCTGGCGGATGAGTTTTCTGATCTCGGGGCTGTCAAGTTCGCTTGATTTCTTCACGCCGAAGAGTTGGGCGATGCCCCCTCCTGCGTTTTTCGCTCCGGTGTGTTTGGAAATGTATTCGGGCTCTATTGAGGCCGGCGCCACATAGCCTACGAGACAGGAAACGCGCGTGGATTTTCGCAAAACAGGATCATCGCTGGCGGAATCGGCCAGATCGTCGTGCAGAGCAATCCAGAGAGCCATCGTGCCGCCTGCCGACCCGCCCGAAAGTGACACGCGGGATGGGTCTATATTCCACTGGCGGGCCTTGTGCCGAACGAACTGGACGGCGCGGGCGCCATCCAGCATCGGCGAGGGGAAGGGGGCGTCCGTGCTAAAACGGTAATTGGCTGAAACGACAGAAATACCCGCCTTCAGACAGCCCTCAAAGACCGGTCTTTTCAAGACGCTGGACTTATCGCCCGCCTTAAAGGAGCCACCGTGGAAATAGATCAACACAGGTGTCGGCTGTTTTGATTCGGCCTGCCAAAGATCGAGCCTGTTTCGCGGGTGAGGGCCATAGGCGACGTCGGAATAGGTAGGCGCGATAGCCACGGCGTCTGGATTCATGTCCCGCGGTTCTTTATCTTTTATATTCCCGGGTTTGCTCATATTCTGAGAGTCCTGTGATTGCGATACTTGCCCTGTACTCACGGCATACATGTTTCCATCCATGCTGCCGAAATATACTGTGTCACCCAGGACAAGAGGAGAAGAGGTTATATCGTCATCGGTTTGGAACCGCCAGACTACTCTGCCGTCCGACCTGTCCAGCGCATACAGCCAGTCGTCCCTGCTGCCGACGATAACCAGTCCTCCGGCTATTGCCGGGGATGAGCCAATTCCGCCGCCGGTTTCATACTTCCATTTCTCGATTCCCGTTGTACTGTCAACCGCGTACAGGAAACCGTCGTTGCTGCCGCAATACACCACTTCGTCGGCAACGCAGGGCGAGGAAATGATTTGGTTGCCCGTTTTAAATCTCCATTTCTCTTGTCCCGTGGTGGCGTCTACGGCGTATATGAATGCATCGCTGCTTCCGAAGTAGACAACGCGATTCGACACGCGGGGTGAAGATATGATCTGGTGTCCTGTCTTGAACTGCCACTTCAGCGTACCTGCTTTGACGTCCAGGGCATATAGAAAGTTGTCTCCGCTGCCCACGAAGAGGACACCATCGGCTATGAAGGGCGAGGATTTTATGATAGCGCCTGTTTTGAATTTCCATCTGACTTCGCTCGTCTTGGCTTCAACCGCATACAACATTCCATCCACCGCTCCAAAGTAAACGACCCCGTCACAGACTATTGGAGAAGACTTAATGGCAGCGCCGGTTGTGAATCTCCAAAGTATGGTTCCCTTGGTCAGATCTATGGCATAGAAACTCCCATCTCCCGCCCCGCAATACACGGAGTTTCCCTCAATGTCCGGCGACGACTTGATTCCGCCTTTCTCCGAGGCGAATTTCCAAACTTCCTTGCCTGTTTTGGCGTCCACCCCGTAGAGGTATCCGTCGAGACTTCCAAAACAAATGATGCCATTGGCCATATCCGGGGAAGGATGGACAGCGCCGCCGGTTTGGAAGCGCCACTTCAATTGGCCCGACTTCGATATGGAAGAAGTAGGGGGGTGTGCTGATTTCTGCTCTTGTTCCTGCCTTGCCGGAACCCTAATATTACCGGCATTCTTTTCAAGATAACCGATAGAACTTAGGAAATCGTCGACCCTTTCGGTCGTTTTCTCCAGCCAGTTTGACGTATTGAAAAATCCATGCTCTGCACCTTCAGCCAAAAAGACTTCGATCGGCGCATTCATTTGTTTTGCCTGCTCAACGAACTTTGTCTGCTGGTCGTATAGCCAATCCTCCGTTCCGTACAGAATTAACGTCGGTGGCATATTACCGCGCATGTTTCGCAGAGGGGACAGTTTCTCCGCCAGAGTTTTGTCTCCCTTGACCAGCTTCATAAATTTCTCTTCCGCCAGGAAATCAACTCCCGGATTGTAGAGAACAATGGCATTGGGCTCAGGAGACACGGAAATATCGTCTTTGGGTGATTGCAGGCTGGTCAGGCAAAATACGCCCATCGCCAGCAGACCTCCGGAAGAGCCGCCGGAAGAAACGATCCGATTTGAATCAATTCCGAGAGTGGACGCATTCTTGCGAATCCAGCGCATAGCGCTAATTGCATCTTCCATACACTTGTCCGGCAATACGCCATCTTTTTTGGTTCCGCGGTACTCGGCACGGATGGCAACCATACCTCGTTTTGCGAAATAAGTTGCCTGGGGAATAAATTGATTTGTGCCACCGCTTTTAAAGCCGCCTCCCTGAAAGAAAACTATAGCCGGTCGATGGTCTGTGGCTTTCCATCCATCTGGAAAATCGATCTCGAGCGCCAATTGCCGTTCACCAATAGTCTTATAGACACGTTTTTCGGAAAACCCTGAATCCAAAACATTCTGCCTGGCCGTTTTGGCGGCACCTTGATCGAGTATTGCTGACTTTTTGCCAACATCAATTTTTTTTGACCGTTTCATTTTGCTCCTGAAGACCCTGGCTTCTTCCATTGTTAGAACTCCGTCCTTGTCGGTGTCTGCTTCAGGAAATCTTCGAAGTATCATATCCAGTTTTTCTTTCATTCCGGTTGAGTTACTAATCGCGGCATGTGAGGCCCCGCCAACCGCCAGAATGCAGAGTATAGAAGTAAACGATACGGCATATACGAGACAAATCGTCCTTTTTGAAAGCCGTTTTTCCTTCATAGTTTGTTTTTCCTTTCCTTGCAGAGATTTTTTCTGCCATAGAGGGATTAAGATTTTTCTTCCTCAACTTTAGCCTTTGTCCCGGCCTTCCTGCTTTTCTTTTCACGTGACGGCAGATCAACTCGTGGTTGATCTTCGAGATAACCGAGGGAACGAAGAAATTCATCGGCGCGCAGCGTTGTCTTTTCCAGCCATGGAGAGACTGTAGCAAAGCCGTGCCCGGCCTTCTGGCCGATATAGATATCGATCGGCGCCCCGCGTTCTTTCCATTGGGCAACAAACTTTTGGAGACTTTTAAACATTGGATCTTTGGTCCCAATGAGAATCAGCGTCGGCGGCATATCTTTGTTCCAATGCCGGGCAGGGGAGATTCGAGTGGCGTATTCGCGGTCTCCACCAACTGCCTCCAGGAAATCATCGGACTTGCTTGCCCCGGCCAGCCAGTCCAGCAGCGGATAGTACAACAACATGGCGTTGGGCCGGGGCGAAATCGAACGGTCGTCTTCGGGTGCCTGAAACGTGTCTATGCAGGCGACACTCGCAGCCGTACAACCCCCGCCCGAGCCGCCCATCGAGACAATCCGGTTTGGGTCAATGCCCAGCATGTGAGCGTTCTTTCGGACCCAGCGCATGGCGCTAAGTGCATCCTCGATCGGTTTGTCCGGCATTACGCCGTCCGTACTCCGCCGGCGATACTCCGCTCGAATTGTCACCATGCCGCGCCTGGCGAAATACTCGGCCTGCGCCAGAAATGCGTTGCCCAGTGTGTTTTGTGGAACGGGCATTCCTTTGCGTTCGCGTTCATCAGCCATGGGATAAAATTCGCCGGCTTTGTTCTTTGGGTTGAAAGCGTTTCCGTGGAACATTACCATCGCCGGGAAGCCTTTGCCTGGCGTCCAATTCTCAGGATAATTGATTTCCACGATAAGTTTGCGCTCGCCGATGGTCTTGTAGGTGTATCTTTGGGTGGCTGTTCCTCCATAAGCTGCCAGACAAACAAGTGTTTCGAGAGTGACACATACTGCAAGTACCAAATGCAGTTTAGATGAACGGGACGGAGAAGGAATTGTTCCGGGTCGGATTAATGTGCTTTTGTTCATACGTTCCATGATAATTCACATACGTAAAAGCCTGTTAAATTTTCAAGTTCCTCAATTACATTAGAATACCAGATATGCCTGGCAAATACACTTATTTATTGATTGTTCAAGATCACATTTCAAGGCGGTTATCGATCTTGAACAAATCGATTCACTATTTTTACTTACCAAAAAGACCTTAAAGTCCAGCCCTTTAACTTGTCAATAGTCCTGCTAAATCGGCCGGGCAGAAGCTACTCTGGTCGGAGGTTAGCGCTGTGAGCTCCAACACCCGGCGTAATTGTGATAGTCTGCCGTTCAGAGAGGGACCGCTGTTGCGTTTTGCCGTCGAGGGAAAGAGAGACCTTTGTGCCGAGCTTGTTCAGGTAGCGGTCGGAGAGCTGTAAAGTCCACTTGGAAGTATTCTTGGCAAAATGGCGGCAGTAGTGAGGATTGTAATCGAACCGCACCTGAAGCCCGCCGGCCGGAACGATTTCGATTCGACTGTGGAGATAGGCGCAGTACTCGTTGTAGCCCATCCACCGTTTGAGTTTGTTGGACTCGATCCAATCTCTGGTTCTCAGGTCGATACGTCTTTCTCCGACTACCTTTGCCGCAAGCAAGGCCGTCGTATCTACCTGCCTGAGGTTGTTTATAAGGCTGGTGATCTCTGAGTCTGTCCTTTCGACCAGATCCAAATCGTGACATGAAAACAGTTCCGGGCACATCCGGGGGATACTGAACTGGATGGTATAGTCGGTCCCGACATAGTGCCATCGACCAACTCCGTATCCGGCGATAGCCGCCAGACGCCCGTTATCGTGATCGAGGCTCGTGCCGGGGCGTATAGTCACTGCCAGCGGAGTCACACCAAACTGTTTCTCGACCGCGTTCAGCCCGACCTTGTACAGGAAAAGCATATCGTTCGAGGGCACAGGCTTGTCGCGGCGTTCGTCATAAGTTTCCTGGTACCAGTCCGAGTGTGCCCTCTCTCCTTCGATCGGCGCGTCCCACCACGGTCCAGGTGGTGACTCCAGGTCCCAGTTCATGTGTGTCCACACCCGATGAGCTTGAATTTCGAATACACCTCGTCGGACTCCTTCGTCAAGTCCTTCCTTGGTGGAACCGTAGTCCTGAACGTTGCCGAACGGATCGGTGAACTTTTCAACAGTCCAGGGATTTTCGACCATTCGCGTCACCGGATTCGCGTAGCCTGGCGTGACATTTTGAACCATCACGAAACCGTACTCTTCCAGAGGCTCGACAAGGTACTTGATAATGTCCTCTTTGCACGGCGTGGGATAGTGCCACCTCAAACTATAGGCGTGTTCCGAGGCCCCCATATCGTCCATAACAAAGATGAAAGCGTTCTCGAAGTTATCATTGAACAGACCGTACCCGATTCCATATACCAGAGCTCTTCGGAAAAGCCGCCTCATCACCGGAGATTGATCGAACCAGTTGCGGCCGCCACCGATCCAGACGGCCTTTGTTTCGTCACTTATGTCCCGCACCACCAGCTGAGGGTATTGACCTATCGTCCCGAGCACACGTGTTGCAGGGCTCGCCGTGCAGCGAACAATCTGTAACTCAGGCTGCTCTTCGGGGTGCACAACCGTTCCGACTGCCCCTTTAGTTATGAAGTGCTCTCCTGAGATCGTAAGCGCGGCCTTTCCGCTCTTGGGCGGCCGGTCTGATACACCCTGATAGTCAACGCCCAGAAGGTCACACAGTTCCGGAGATGCGACATGATCAAACAGGGCTATTAGGCTCATTCCATACTCTTCGACGGCGCGGCGCAACGTTTTATAATTGGCGGAGAATCCTTTTAGTCTTTCAGGGTTGGCCATCCATATAAGGCAACTGTAATTCGGCTCCGCGATGCCGTTCAGAAATCGGTTTATCTGAAGCCTTTGCTGGTCTAAGCGCAGAATGTCAAAAGGTATACCCCATATCTTGAGCATCGTTATCACATCGTTGAAGTCCCTGTTTGATTCGCGAGTTCGACCGCCGGACATCGTTTGTCCATCAATTCTGTAACTTCCCGGGTCGTCCCACTGGTCTTGGATGATTACCAGCACCCGGTAAGGTTTCGGGTCGGCCTGACTTGGGATCTCGGCGAAGGTACCTCTCGTGGCTGTATCCAGCAGCAACACGAAAGAAAGTAAGGTTATCAATTTGGTTCGCATATTTGTTTGCCCTTAAAACTATGTCCTGACTTGTCACGGAAGATACGTGAATTTATTTCTTTAATTAATTATACTCTTTTTAAACTATGAGTGCCACAAGAGCTCTGTTGATAATAAACGCCAAAGTTTAATCGGAAATTATGAAATTGTCTTGCCGGGCTTCAAGGCCGGGGTAGTGTGCATTAAATGCACTATCGGGATTTATTTTACTCCTTTTCCACCTTGGCCAGCTCAAGGATGCGATTGTCGTTTGTCCGAAGGATGCACAGACAGTTATCGTTCTGGCCCGTGACATAGAGGTAGCCAGCCCGGTATACCAGATCGTGGGCACTGTCGCGGCCCGAGGGGAAGGCCTGCAGGCATTTGTAGACGGCGAGTTTAACAGGCTTTGTTGGATTCGTAATATCAACCGCTTCGATTGTCTGTCCTCCGGCGAGAAACAGCACGCTTCCTGCAATGGTCAGCCCGTTGGGGCCTCTTGAATCAGAGAAAGATAGGGCGGCTGCCTGAGCCGGCCGGGCAGGGTCGGATATATCCACAACCACGAACTTGGGCGATTTATCCGAGCGGCTTCCCGCCACAAACGCGTATGTGCCGGCGACTTGCACACGATTTGCTCCTACCAGATCATAGTTTGCCAGAACGCCCACCTGCTCCCAATCCATGGCGGGGATCAACTCGCAGGTGACAGGATGAGCAACACGATAGATGCCCACCTTACCGGGTAGATTACGTCTGCCAAATCCTGCAGGGTCAACAACGACGATGTAGTCACCATATACGTCGATATCATGCGGCGAACTCAGTTCCTCGCTGCCGCGCGTATTACGTGCGCCCACCAGAATCGGCGACCCGGGGTTGTTTACGTCGAAAACATTAATCCATCCGTCTTTGCCGGCGGCAAAGACGTAGCCCCCACGTTTCACCATTCCATTGATCCTGCTGATTCTGGTTCTGTCAGAGACCGTCTTGCAGAACCGGGGAGCCCGTTGATTTCTGATATCGATTGAAATCAAATCGTTCGTGCCGAGTAGCAAATAATCACCCAGCGGCAACACCGTCTCCGCGTCACGCAGTTGCCTCTGCTCTTGCCTGTACCACAGGATATGCGGCTTAGCCGGATCGGTCACCTCGATAATGGCGATAGAGCCGCCCTTGCCTGGCACGAATACCAGGTTTCCCTGGAGTTCTACGTCGTGTGGCTTCGCCAGAGCCTTGTCATCAAACAGGATAGCAGCCACCGAGAACGATGGGGAACGACCGACAATCCCGCTCTGGCCCGACATAGTCAGAATACTAAGTACTGCATAGCTGAGCAGGTTAGGCATGCCAACACTAAACATACACACCCTCTTTATACATAATATGAGCGGCACCCTGAGTGTGCCGGCCATTACAAGGCAGGCTTTGCGGCAGCTGACGTGCTATGATGTCCTGCAGTTCATGTCTTTAGTTTATCACAATCTACTTGGTCCAAAATCACTTATACTATATCTTACCATCGCGGTATGCTTCTTTTCCAAAGAGGATCAATGTGCTTTTGCATTTCAGCTTCATCGTCCCTTTTTCGATATGGATATTTTTCGTACCGTTCCCGTCCTCTTGCCAGCTGGTCGTAGTCCAGTTCAACTCCTAATCCTGATTTATCCGGGATTCTGACACATCCATTGACAATCGGTACTCGGCCTCCCAGTACCACTTCATCTTTCACCGATTGCCAGGGATAGTGTGTGTCACAAGCATAGGTCAGATGCGGAGTTGCCGCAGCGACATGGGTCATAGCCATTAAAGAAATCCCTAAGTGACTGTTTGAATGCATCGACAATCCGATACCGAATACCTTACAGAGGTTTGCGAGCCGCTGAACCTGTCGCATTCCTCCCCAATAGTGATGGTCGGAAAGAATGATTTGTACGGCATCCAGCTCAATAGCCCGGGGGATGTCTGCAAATGATGTGACTGCCACATTGGTTGCAAGGGGTATCATGATACCCTCTGCTAACAGCTGTTTTCTGACTTGAGCCATGTTCTCAAGACCTGCCGTCGGGTCTTCCAAATATCCGCCCCCCGACAGTTCTTCGGCCAGAGCTTTTCCCACTCGTACCGAAGTGCTGGCGGTCCAGGCCGAGTTCGGATCGATCCGCAGAGGTATTTCGGCCCCGAGTTCCTGATACAGGAGTCTAACCGTTTCAATCTCTAAATCAGGTTCCAATACACCGCCTTTCATTTTAATAGAGCTGAATCCGTATTTAGCAATCATTTGTTTGACTTCCTGAACGAACGTTTCCGGTGTCATGACTTCGCCATATTCATCCTCGCGCAGGTCGTCACCCTCTCCACCGCCGCCGGCATGTTTGAAGAATGGATAGGCAGAGAAGGCGATTTGGTCTCGCACACGGCCGCCGATAAGATCGCATACGGGCTGACCCACTGATTTGCCGATCAGGTCAAGACAAGCCACTTCGACGGCTGCATAAGTTCGGGTAGTCTGATCAAGCGGATTCTCACCGGGTACAAGGTAAGTCTGGGAGCGATCGATCCCTGAGCCTTCACCTTCCACCATTGAAGAAAGCAAACCTGTGAGACGATATGGATTCTGACCGATAACCTTCTGGCGGATTGCATCGAGTGCTTGTGCTGGTACTTCTCCGCCATATGTCTCGGAGATTCCTGTGATACCATCATCACTTTCTATCTCCAGAATCGTCCGCAAGGCGTAGGGGGCATGAAGGCCGTAAGAACTGCGCAAAGGTGGATCAGCGATAGCGATGGAGTGAATACGCATGTCGACAATTTTCATTTTGATTCCTTACTTTCAATTAAGCGAGATTTTTATATCAATGGGAAAAGGCGTGCCAGAATCATAATTACGAGCAAACCAACGATTCCCATCACTGTCATCATCAATGAACACGTTCTCAAGGTTTCACCTTCGGTCATACCTGACATCTTGCATATCACCCAGAAGCCGCTGTCATTCATCCAGGGAATGGGTTTTGAACCACATCCAATGACCAGTGCCAGATAGAGTGGGTGGAAACCGAGCTGTCCACTACCGGCCAGACCACCGAGAATACCGACTGCGGTTATCATAGCAACAGTTGCTGAGCCCTGGGCCGTTCTGACAATGACTGTCACAAAAAATGCCAGAGGAAGTACGGCGATGTGATAAGATGTCGCCAGTTCCTGGATGCGATAACCGATACCGGTCTGCTGCAGGATTCCACCAAAGGCACCGCCGGCTGATGTGATTAGAATAATTAATCCGCCACTTGAGAGCGAATTCTGAAGGAACGCTTTGATGTTCTTCTTCTTGTCCCGGTGCCACCATGCGAAAGTTAACAAGGCAATGGCCGCCGAGATAGTTAAAGCCACGTTTGGGTTGCCTGCATTATTAATCAACGCTGCAATGGTTGTTGTCGTGCGAGATGGTGCCTTCGCCCGGGAATTGAAAAATGTACTACCGGCAATCAAGAGAACCGGCAGAATGATGGGTAGCATAGAAAGCCAAAAGGGCGGCAGGGTTGCTTCATCTTTTTCTGTCATGCTTTTTAGATCAGCAACAGAAGTATCGGCCGTGTCTCTGACGGGCACGGGCCATTTCCGGTTTGCCCATAGCGCATAAAGATAACCGGCACTTACTGTAAATATACCGACAATGATTCCCCCGATCATCATAAGTCCGATGTTTACTGAAAGTTCGCCCGCTACGAACAAGGGGCCTGGCGTCGGCGGTACCAGAGAATGGGTCATGGTTGCTCCTGCTACAATCGCCATAATGTAGAGGCCATAATTCCGGCTTACTCTGATCCCCATTGCCTTACCCAGCGGCATCATCAGATAGAAAACAGTATCGAAAAAGACAGGCATTCCCAGCAGGAAGCCGCTGCTCAAAAATGCATGTGACGCGTGTTTTTCTCCCAACCATTTTATAAGAGAGCGAACAATGCGTTCCGCAGAGCCGCTTTCAAGCAGGAACTTTCCAATGATGGAAGCCATGGCAATCAAAATCCCGATCTTGGTGCATGTACGGCCGAATCCCTGGGCAACACGTTCACCCACGGAAGAATCCACCAGGTCAGTGGTTTCATTTGCCGTCATCTCTTTTTCTCTGGCAAACTTCTCTAATGCCGCCGGGGTTGTAAGACTTCCGACAATCAGCGCTCCGAGTATCAATGCCACAAATGCGTGCAGGCGCAGCAGTAAGATCCCGCCCATCACCACAATCATGCCGACTAACAGAAGCCATAAAGGATCGATCATCTTATGTTTCCTTTCACCCACTTGACACTATGATCCCCTGTCACCGCAATAGTCTCAGACGGAGAATTCAGTTTGAAGAGAGACCAGGGACCGGGAATAAAAGGATATTTTTCAATGACCTTCTCGTTAATATCGATTCCCATTCCAAGTCCGTCCGGTAGGAAAAGATACCCGTTCTTGATTTGAAGACTCTCAGCTAAGATCTCATCAGCCAGCGGAAAAGGATACATCGCCTGTTTTTCCCTGTGCGAGTAACAAGGGTATTCAAGCCATTCAACGACACTTTCAGGCCAGCAGACGCCCAACTGGGCGGCTGTTAAAACTTCCAGAGTTGTGCCCCAGCTATGAAACGCAAATCGCAGTCCCTGTTTCCGGACACCTTCGAAGATTCGCTGGGCAGTCGAGATCCCTCCCTGGCATAAGATGTCCATCTGAACATAATCAACTGCCTCCGAGTTGATTAAATCCTGAAAGCCCGAATCATCCGGCTCATGCTCACCTGAAGCCAGTTTCACATCCAACCTGGTACGCAATTTTCGGTATGCGGCATGGTCGTCTGGCGGTAGAGGTTCTTCAAGCCAGATCGGATGATAGTCCTTCATATCCTGGGCCAATTTCACGATAGTCTCAAAGGAATAGCTGTTGTCCCCCATTCGCCACCATGTATGGCCATCGATCATAAGACCGGCATCGGGACCTACCGCCTCCCGCATCAGAGCCACAGTTTTCAAATCCTTTTCCGGCCCGATACCGGGTCGCATTTTGTACGCCGGAAATCCCATGTCTATAACTGCGAATGCTTCTCTGGCATACTCCTCAGGCTCCATATACATACCTGCACTGCCATAAAGTTTTATGCTGTCTCGCTTGCGACCCCCGAGCAGATCCGACAATGTACATCTTTCATACCGTGCCACAAGGTCGAGTAGCGCAATTTCAACGGCCTTATAGATTTTCGTCACTTCCAGGTCTGCCTGAAATCCGATTTTCTGCCAATGGCGGGGATCTTTACCGATGAGAAAAGGGCCGATCTTTTGTCTTATTTCCCGGTCCGCGCGCTCGTGGGCGGGGCCTGGAGCATATCCCGTCAGGCCGGTATCCGTGGTTATCCGAATCAGCATCGCATCTCTTTTGATAATAGTACGCTCGCCTCCCCAAAACTGTAATCTGACAGGCTCAGGCATCTGGCAGGACATAAGAAAAGACTCAACCCGTGCTATTTTCAAAGTGCTTTTCCTTTCTACTGTTCAGGATTAAACGTGCTTATGATTTCTATTTCTTGATTTTGCAGGAGTTTTTCAACTCATTTAATCTCTTAGACATATTGCAGGCGCCACCCTGCACAAAGCCCGCATCCGAGCCGCAGGCGATAAAACGAAATCCAAATTCATAGTACCTCTCAAATTCTTCCGGCTTCTGAAGCAGGACTCCGGCTGCCTTACCCTCTTTTCTGGCTGCATCAGCAGTGGCCCTGACGGCATCGATGAATCTCGGATGTTCAGGCTGGCCGTATACATCCAATGCGATTGACAGATCTGTTGGTCCCACAAACAGCACGTCGATTCCGTCAATTGCCGCAACTGAATCCAGACTGTTCAGTATTTCTTCTGTTTCAATTTGAACTATACAGACAAGGTTCTTTTTGTGATTTGCATAATATTCGTCAAAATCAGAACCGAAATACGTGGCTCTCACCATTTTTGCGACACCTCTTGATCCTTCAGGCGGGTACCGGATGGCTTTTGCCGCCTGCTGGGCTTCCGCCGGCGTGTAGATTCGAGGACACATGATGCCTTCTGCGCCCAAATCCAGAATCCTATGGAAGCGCTGTCTCTGATAGGACTCAACTCTGACAATCGATGCTGCCGGCGTATGCTCCAATGCCTGCAGTTGCTGCAGTACATCTCTTTCAGAACCCGAACCGTGTTCTATGTCTATGAGCACCCAATCAAATCCGGACATACCTATGATTTCAGCAGTGAGCGCTGATCCGAGATTCGACCAGCATCCAATTAAAGTTTCACCGTTGTATATACGTGTCTTGAGGTTCTTCATTGCATCTCCTGTTTTGGCCTATTGACTAAGTACTTGGGCAGAGATTGCCTGGCGTTCCTTGGTTTGTTCCGATGAATATTCGCCGTATACCTGATACAACTATGACTGTCCCGCCGAAAAAGCTCATCTGCGTTATCACTAATGAACTTATGTAAACCTGCCACATGCGGCTAATTGTACTGTCTTGTCGCTATGAATACCATAGGTAAGCTTTTTAATAATTTTTACAATATTTTGACGGTATATGCGAACTGCCGCGACATGTTTTGTCCCTATACTGGTCGTCATACTACCGATGGTATGGAGCCAGCCGGTCATTTTTTGGCCGTCTTTACTCGTAAGTTATATCGCGATAAAAATCATAGTGGAACTAATGTTCATTTTCCGAAAACTGTGAAAAGGTAACATTTGCACTCTTTGTCCAGTTATCGCAGATCTTCATGTTGTCGTTTTTTATAATTATAATGAAATAAAGAAATGATTACCGTGACTTTCCAGGAGTGAGGGTATAGGAAAGAGGGCTGAAATTAATGTCAATAACTTCATCCATTTCTCTTGATTCTCAGCCTAAAAAGCGCACAATAATGTTTTGTTTCGCAATCCGGTTAATAAAAAAGTTGCTTTGCCATTATGGACAGACAAAAAGCATTTACACTAATGGACGCCGTAATCGCCTACGCAATTTTTGTCCTGACTGCGTACTTCTGCGTTCCAGAGGCGGTGGCCTCGAAGTCGTTCGATTTCGAAGAGGCCTCACTCAACGTGCCCAAGCCGAGAGAGATCTGGCCTCTGGTACGAGAGCACACCGTGCCGCTGGAATTCGAGATTCGTTCAGATGAGATCGTCTCGAGCGATACTGATCCCTCGAAGAAGTTGCGGAAGGTGGTCGCCCATTTCTACAGTCAGGAACTTGCGGGCAAAAAGTGGGGCCATCCCTGTGTAATCTTCACTCCAGAGGACAATAGCCGGAACCTTACGACTGAGCGGAAAGGAAAAGTGGTCATCGTAGGTTCCCCGGGTCGAGATTATTTCCCCGTCCACGTCGATAAGTATGGTGAACCAATCGCAACCCGGACCGGCTACCCGACGATGGTTTTGTCCAACCCGGGCCGCTATCCCGACGGCTCCGATATTGAGCGAGACATGGGAATCCTTACAACATTGAGGAAGCAGACCGGGAAGAATTACTACAACATGAACTGCCAACTGGCCGTGGTGTATATCCAGGCAATGAATGCATTTCAACAGTTCCTCGGATTGGATAACCTGAAGGCGGTGGTCGGTGGACACTCCAAGCGGGGCCGCAGTGCAACGGTCGCCGCGGCGATCGACCCTCGCGTGGCCTCCGTCATCATCATGGGCAACGAGGGTATTTACGCGACAGACAGGATTCAGTGGCACCTGTCCTTTCATCACGCCTTCTTTCAAGACCAGGTGGATGTACCCGTTTTCTATCTCGGCGCGACAAATGAAGACGGCTACAGGATGTTTAACGTCAACATCATGCAGGAGCGTCTCAGACGGCCGATGACGATTGAGATGATCCCCAACTACTGCCACTCGAACTTCAGCGAGATACAGTTCATGGATTTCATGATGTGGATCACCCATGTATTCGACGGCCGCCCGCTGAGCCGAATTAGCGATGTAAGTCACCAGCGTCAACAGGGGCGCACGATATTCCGGGCCAGAATCGAAAGCGAAGCCAAGATACAGGTAGTGAAGACATGGTACGTCTATACAGACGATGCGGCGTGGCGCGACCTGATGTGGTATCACCTTCTGATGCACAAGGTGGGAGATTACTACGAAGCCACACTATCGGGCAAAATACCGGATGCATTCATGGTCGAGGTGGGGGATATCGCTTTGGGATTTCCGGGATACGTCTCCAGCACTCCACGAAAACTCACGGATAAAGCCGTGATCGAGCGCCAATCGAGGGGATCGCTGCCTCGCCTTTGGGAACCAACTAAGTAGTGTTGTCGAATTTATTTGAAGGAGCCGACTATTATGCGCACGCCTGTCTGTTACTTCCTGCTTATTCTAATTCTTGCCACAGTGACGACCGCTGATGCAGATATGCTCTCAGAAATTACCCGAACTATCGAGGGCAAAACTCGCCGTGCATCGAGTGGGCTGTTCGATCCGGAATCGAACCAGGACGCATACCACATAGGACCTGGCGAGACTGTCATTTTGCCTGTGCTTAATGGGCCGGGTGAGATTCGCCACATGTGGTTCACCATTGCCGGGCGAGATCGTCGTTATCCTCGCGCACTGGTGATGCGTATCTACTGGGACGGCGCCGAGGTGCCCTCCGTCGAAACACCTATCGGCGACTTTTTTGCTGCCGGAAACGGTATGCGTGCAAATGTGAATTCCCTGCCCATTCAGGTAACCTCCTACGGACGCGCCCTGAATTGCTACTGGCGAATGCCTTTCCGAAAAACGGCTCGAATCGAGCTTACCAATGAAGGGGGGCAAAGGCTCACCGTGTACTGGCAGTTCGATTGGATGGAACTGTCGCGAGTGCCCGACAACATGCTCTACTTCCACGCCCGATACCGGCAGGAGTTTCCCGCCAAGCCGTTCTCGCCGTATGTCATTTTTGAGGGCCGGGGTAGCGGGCACTATGTAGGAACGGTTTTCTCGATTCAGTGCAGCTACGGCAGTTGGTTCGGCGAATCCGACGATCGATTCTATATCGATGGGGAAACAGAACCTTCCATCGTGGGTACCGGCTGCGAAGATTTCTTCAACGACGCCTGGAACCTCCGGGTATTCAACAATACGAACACGGGGGTGACGATCAAAGAGCCAAACGGAGAAGACTGCCGGTTCACCGCATACCGCTGGCACACTCATGCCCCGGTTACTTTTCGCAAATCACTCAAGGTGGACATAGAACGTCGCAGTTTTGCTCAGGTAACGAACCCGGAAACCGGACAGCGCGAGTTGCACGATTTCAAATACCGGCCGGACTTCTGCTCCTCTGTGGCATTTTGGTATCAGAAGACCATTGCAGAGCCCTTCGATCGCTTCCCGCCCTTTAAGGAACGGGTTAATCCGGAAATCTTTCTCGAAACCTCAGACATGAGCTCCGAGATCAAGACTTCGCCTGGTGTCACCGCCAGGAACCACAGCAATCGCGTGTGCAATCTCAAGCGCGGACTGTACGTGGACAACAAAGATATTGGCGGGTGGTTTGACGTTCCCTGCCACGTTGATGAGCAGGGCAAGTACTCGATCTCCGTTTTTCAGTGCCTATACAGAACGGGAGGCATCTGGAAGGTGACACTAAAGGGGCCGATTGGCGAGGTCCTTCTCGACCGCGCCATGGATTTCTACGATCCCTATCTGGCCTGGATAGAAAACCGGCCCGAGAACTTCCTCTACGGTACGTGGTTTGAGAAGAAGGTCGGTATACACCAGTTGATACCGGGTGATTACGTATTCCACTTTGAGTGCGTCGGATCGAATCCGCTCGCCCGGGAAGAAGACTCGGATCGGCCCGGTCTGAACTGCCGACTGGATGGCATCTCGCTGCGCAGGTTCCCCTGGGACGACCTCTATAACCAGATGCAGCGTTACCTTGCCGAAGAGGAAAAGCTCTTTGCTCAGAAGGCCGACCAGGCTAAGCAGGTGGTCACCGAGCTTGATCTCGCAATCAGGCGATTTCGGGAGGATACGGGTCAGTACCCCGGCAATATAAAAGAACTCATAGAGCGTCCCCGAAGATTTCGGGCCGTTACAGGAAATTGGCCCTATGTTGTCGAGATTCCTGCTGATCCATGGGAGCAGCGTTACCGCTACGAGCATCCCGGCAAGTTCAATCCCGACACATTCGACGTTTATTCCGTCCGCGGCAACAGTAGAAATCCGTCCCTGTGGATCGGCAACTGGCCCAGCCCGTTTCATATCCGGGGTGCCCTGGAAGGAGAGCATCTCGAAATCAAGGCCAAAAGCGACAATGTGAGCGTCTCGACGCAACAGGTGGGCATCGCATCGTTTCCGCCGCTTTCCGGGGGGCGACTGCTCTTCGTTCGTCTGCGACAAAAAGGAGATTCGATCGACCTGGCGTTTCGGCCTTCTGTTAAGCCGGGCAGATACACCTTGAAAGTGCGCCTGGTCACTTCCTGGGACTACGGGATCATTCGCATGAGCTTCAACGACATACCGCTTGGGAAACCCGTGGATACCTACACCCCTGTAATCGACACCAGGACGGTGGTTCTGGGCGCAGTTGACGTGAATCCTGAGGCAAACATCCTTCTTCTGGAGGCCGTAGATCGAAATCCCGAATCAACCGGGTTCTGCGCCGGAATCGATGCCGTCATGCTAACTCCGGTCAAGTAGAGAGGCAGGGGACAGCAAGGCTTCAATATCTTCTAACGCGGGCCATAGTAAACATTATCAGGAGTTACATTTCCAAAAGCTTTGTGATATCGCCGACTGTTGTTCTAATGAGCAAACTGGTCAGCCCCTGTTAAAGATATGATACGCGCCTCACCCCAACCTCGCTGACGGCGTTTATAACCGACTGTTTTCTGAATATTGGGCTGAGCGTTCCGGAAATATGTTGCCGGGATAACAAACCTTGAAGTGTTACGGCATCATGCTATTATATGGGCACGTAGAATAACAAGGGCGAATGAGTTCTTAGAAAGGAAATCATGAGAAACCTGATTGCAGCAAGCATTGCTCTTCTGGCGATCTTGTCTTTGGCTAACCAATCCTACGGCGAGGCGGCCATCCAGCTCAGTGGTCACGTGTCACTAATCCCCGGACCAGTCAACGGTGTGAGCATCGAAAGAGACGATGCCCGTTTAGTCATCTATGGCGATCCGACCGGCAAAATCGAACAGTCCGAAATGGTCCTGTTCACCCACAGCCGGCGCGATGTCGTCTGGGCCGGGCGACGACTCGTTGAGAGCGGCGCGACGGCTGTGGTACCCGATGGAGATGTGGACAATTTCACAAATGTTGGGCGATTCTGGAGTGGCTTTACAACCCGCCGGTTTCATGACTACGCCCAACAGGGAACCAGGATTTTGACGAAGTCTCTGAAGGTCGGCAGAACTGTTAAGGGTGGCGAGAACTTCTTTTGGAAGGGGATACCCATTGAGGTCATTGAAACACCTGGCTACACTCGCCAAGCCGTCTCATACTTTATCGAAATCGATGGCCTCAAATATGCCTTTGTTGGCGATATTATCTACGGCAACGGAAAACTGTTCGACCTATACTCGCTTCAGGATGCCGTCTCAGAAACAAAGATCGGTGGCTACCACGGCTGGGCGGGCCGCATGGCTACCCTGATCGACAGTTTGCAAAAAGTTGCTGCCCTAAAACCCGACATGATCGTCCCTGCCCGGGGACCGGTCATATACGAGCCCATTGAGGCTATCAACCTTTTAATAGAACGACTCCGGACACTCTACGGGAACTACTTGTCCATTAGCGCAGGCCGATGGTATTTCAAGGACAACTACGATATCCTCGCCCAGCGTGTCCTCGGCGCTGACCCAAATGTCCACTGGATGCCCTGGGCTGAAGTGATAAAAGACAAGCCACCCGAATGGATCATCCCAATTGGCAACTCGCGTCTGATCATTTCCGATGACCGCTCCGGATTCCTCATCGACTGTGGCAGCCGCCGGATACTCGGCGAAGTCATCAAGCTAAGAGAAGCCGGCAAGCTGACTCAGCTCGAAGGCCTCTTTATTACACACTATCACGACGACCACACGGACAATGTTAGTGCCTGCCTCGCCGAGTTCAACTGCCCCGTTTATGCAACCGGTCCCTCTGTTGACATCCTCGAACACCCTGAGGCATATCGCCTGCCCTGCCTGACTCCCAATCCTATCTCCGACATCAAGGTCATGCCGGAAGCCCACAAGATGCGATGGAAAGAATTCGTATTCACATTCTATGACTTCCCCGGCCAGACAATCTACCACGATGCCTTGCTCGTCGAGAAAGACAATGCTGAGAAAATCTTCTTCATCGGCGACTCCTTCACCCCTTCGGGAATTGACGATTACTGTCTGCTCAATCGCAACTTTTTGCACGAATCTATGGGGTACTTCTATTGCCTGAGCCTTCTGCGAAAAATCCCCTCTGGAACGTTGCTTATAAACCAGCATGTTGTCGAGCCCTTTAGCTTCACCGCAGGACAACTCGACCACATAACAGAGACTTTGTCAAAACGCAAGACACTTCTTGCTGAACTCTTCCCTTGGGACGAGCCAAACTGCGGTATTGATGAACAATGGATTCGCTTCTACCCCTATGGTCTAAAAGCTAAGCCCGGCCAGACAGTCCAAATCAGCTTAAAGGTGTTCAATCATTCCCAAGTTTCTCGCAGGTTCACAGCCGAGCTTAACCTCCCCACCGGATTTGGTGCATCGCGAGCAGATGCTTCGCTCACCATTCCCCCACTAACCGAGCAGCAAGTTGATTTCGACCTTCTTGTAGGTACATCCATTGAGCGGGGAACTTACGTTCTCACCGCGGACGTTGCGTGGGCGAGGTGGAACCTGCCCCACTGGACCGAAGCGATCCTTGAAATAGAATAGTCTGCATTCCGGGATCGTAACTGGCGGTAGTGCACTATTGCGGTACTCAAGCACAATGAACAACAGATCATTTGGCAGCTTTCGCAATCTGAATATCCCGTTTTACCTGATCACGATACCGCTCCCATGAGAATACCGCTTCGTGTTTCTGTTTTGACCTGGATAGTTGAACGGCGGGTACTGCCTTATAATGCTGTTTTGTTACTTCAATGAGTTCATCCCAGTGGATAGCCGCGTTTTCAAGAAGCTCGACGGATTTACTTTGTTCTTCTTTCACCTTCGTTTTGCGAAACTTCTCCAGTGCTACTCCCGCACGCAACTTGTCGGCAAAGTAAAGGCTCAGACAGGCCCATGCCTGTACATCTGCAATTTCACAATTGAGTGTATGAGCGTTCATTCTTTCTCTGTCCTTCAGACTTTCGATCAGTTCCAGGGCCCTATTTCCGTCCTTCTCCAAATCCTCAGCTAACTCCGGCGGAGTCAAAAGGAACTCTTCAATCTGCTCATTGCCGATCACTGCTTTCACATAGTTTGCTATGGACAGATACGTTGGGTCAAGCGTTCTGTGCCTGATCAGTTCATCAATGGAAATGAAGGCTGAGACTTTGTCGTCAAATCCTGTTTGTGCCGGAGCAAGGAAACCTTCCGAGTAGAGTGTATAATCCCAGGTGGCGCTATAAAAAGAGGCCAGTCTCAGCGGCATCCGGCTTGCCAGGGCAAAGGCTTCCAGGAGTTTATTACCAATGTTGCTGCCATAACGGCGATTGAACTCAGCTGCAAAGACCTTATCCGGAGTATTTGGATCGTAGAGCAACCGACCCCACAACTTGTAAAATAGCCATTGCTTTTCAAAGGCATACTGCCAGGTGACGTGTTTATCTGGCTTGTGGGCGTATTCTTTGGCGGGGATGTACCCCTCTGAGCCGATGAAGTATCCTCCCACATAATCCCTGGCGTTTGCTTCAATGTGCTCGCGAATAAAATCGGGCTGTCCCCAGCGGAGGATGAAAAAGTCCTCATTTCGAATCATCCAGGCGATTCGGTAATTCTCAGGTTTCGGCTTCCAGAATCGCTCGTCAATTTGACCGGATGAGTAGTCATGAGTTATGGCCAACCGGGGTGTCGAATAGCCATGGGACCAGTTGAATTTGACTTCCACCCAAACCGGATCGGGAAAATTCGCCTCATCAATGACGCGTCGCATCTCAAGAGGAGACCCGGCCAGCACTGAACGGTGGATGAACTTTGCCGGACGTTTTGCCTGCTTCATGCCTTTTATGAAAGTGTCTTGTATCCAGTCCTCTCGTTCTTTGGGTGTCATATTGTTCATCCAATCCGCCAATGTGACGCCGAGCCCTGTGAGTTCGTCATACTCATTAATCACCTGGGTGACACACTGTCGCGTGTATTCGCGGACAATTTCAGACTCATCGTTTCTTTCCTTTACGCCATAAGCTTCGGCGAATTCAGGCGAAACAACAATATTCCAGTTTACGATGTAAGTATCGATCCCTCGCTCCTTAGCCATACTGAATAGTCGCCGCCAAAAACGCTGCCATTGGGCCAGTTCCTTATCAGAAAAAGGGCATGCCTCGGGAAAATCCTTTGGCCGAATCATGTATGTGAATGGGTGCAGATTCCACAACGACAGGACGTTGAAGCGATTCTCGGCCATCATGTCAAGGAATCGCTGCCAGAAGCTCAAGCTTCGGCATGTCTCAGTGTGTAGGTTCATAGCCGGATTTTCACTGGGTCGATAGGACGACCAGGGCAGATTGAACTTGATTGCCCGAAACTCGAAATGTGGATTGGAGAGCTTCTCCTGGATATTTTTCAAATCTTTGTTTATCTGAATCTGTTCGGCTAATTCAAGCGTTCCATACATAGCTCCCGTCTGACTGCAAGCAATGACGCAAAGAACGTTCCTTTTGTCAGAGTGCAGTCGCGCAATCTGAAAACCATCCCGTTCTATCAGGGGGTTGATTGCGGCTTGAGTGATTGCTTCAGGCAAGAAAATGGCGTCCATCTCTTCAGACAAAATAAGAAT
>Ga0307378_10002570_pt1 | contig 27511 bp, 30 predicted proteins | sample UN1MG_FD_202238 | JGI IMG/M metagenome (GOLD analysis project Ga0307378, IMG submission 202238) | Soil microbial communities from Risofladan, Vaasa, Finland - UN-1 | ecosystem: Environmental > Terrestrial > Soil > Coastal area > Acid sulfate soil | place: Finland: Risofladan, Vaasa | collected... | reverse complement strand
CCATCAATCGACTCCATCCCAAAGGGCAAAATCGTCAAAAAGCCAAACAAGCCCTTCAAACCCTTAACAATCAACCAGAGCCCTCACCGAATACATTTTGACCAGAACAAACTATGTTCCATAATGCTCTTTTAAGCTTGCTCAAGAAACCAAACCCAAAAACTGTCTCTCGATAATGTTTCGACAAAAAGCTTATACGCGGGTCTATCCATAAAAGCCCCAGTTACTCAACAAAAAAGGAAGGAACTTTAATGTCTTGGTTAAAATCTATGATGGAAAAAGAACCGCCTGAACCCGAAAACCCAATAGGAATCGTTGTAATAGGCACCCTCGACCCAGACGTACACCTAACCCCCAAAGAAATGGTCCGAAAATCCCTAGTAAAAGCCCAATTCAAATGCTATGATGTAGGCAAAAAAGCACCAGCAGAATCATTCGCCCAAAAAGCCAAAGAAGTAAACGCAAACATCATAGCCGTATCAATAAACACCTCACCAGCCAAAAACAACATACCCAACCTGATGGCAGCCATCGAAGCTGCAGGCCTAAAAGGCAAAGTCACCGTCATGATCGGTGGCGCTGCCGTAGACAGAGATGACGCTGTCGCGATAGGTGCTCTGTTCGGCGAGACTAGGGAAGAGGCTGTAGCTCTCGCAAAGACGGCTATTAGCAAGTAAGTTCGGCGGCAAATATTCCGCATAAAAAATGAAAAGTGAGCTAGAATGTTTAGGTTTGAAAAGGAACAGAAAATCATTAATGCTGGCGGCATCAAAGTCGGAGGTCAACCTGGAGAGGTTCCTACCGCTCTTACTGCCACAATCTTTTACATAGGTCACAAGATTGTCACAGATAAGAAGGAAGGAATTTTCGACAAGGCACGCGCAGAAGCTCTCATCAACAGGATGGATGAGCTCTCTGACATGACAACAAACCCATTCATCTTGGATGTTGTAGGCACTTCGGTACCCGCATTCCAAAACTACATCAGCTTCATCGCCGAAGTAACCGAAGCGCCAATACAGATAGACGCCATAAGCCCCAAGCTCAGAATGGAAACAATCAAGTGGGCACACTCAGTCGGACTATCAGCTAGACTCATCAACAACTCCATCTACAGAGGAGTCAAAGACGAAGAACTACAAAACATGAAGGACTGCGGCGTAAAAGCATCCATTATCCTATGTGACAACCCAACAGACGACACCACCCAAGGCAAACTCGATGTTCTGCCAGGAATACTAGAAATGGGTGAAAAAGCGGGAATAGAGGGCGCTCTCATCGACACTGCTATGCCAGCATGGGGCATAGGCGTAGGAGCAGGCCTCAGATCCATATATTTAATCAAAGAACTGTATGGTGACCGCGGAGCCGTCGGAACCGGCATCGGAAACGTCTCTGACACCCTCGGATGGGTCAAAGGCAACTTCCCGAAAGACATCAAAAAAGCAGTCGACGCAGCACAGAACGCCATACTGCCAATGATCGGAGCAGACTGGATTATGTTTGGCCCAATCGAATTCGCAGACTTCGTCTTCCCATCTGTTGCAGTAGTTGACACATACATACTGACTGCCACCGCAGAGCTTGGCACACGACCACTCGAAGAAGGCAAGCACCCGCTCTTCAAGCTAGTCGGCTAAACCCCCTAAACAAACCAATTTCTGTGGGCTAGCATGCCCATCTTTTATTTTTTCTTTTACAATTCTAGCCCTAACGCCATGTTAGCGGGTTCACCGCATTCGCTTTTACTGTTTTCAGTCTTCTCTGTAGCCCTCAATCAGCAGGCTTGGAGAACTACGCTTTTATGTAAACCCGCCAATAAGAAAGCTGATGCACAAATGACATCACTCGAAAAAGTCATCTTAGACATCTTGGAGACAAAGCAACCAGCCAACGTGAAAGAACTAGTCCAGCTAGTCCAAGAACAAGTTGACGCTACACTAGAAGACATAGAAAAAGAAGTAAAGAGCCTCCACAAAAAAGGTCTCGTGTCCCTTGAAGACCCAACACAACATAAGAACTTCATCAGCTTCCTGTCTCCAAAAACAAACCGCTGGTTCTGGCTTACCATAGGCACATCCCTTCTTTCCTTCGCTTCAATCATGTTGCTTCCCGAAACCGGAACACCGCTATCATATATACGGTACATATTCGCCTTCGTTCTCGTAGCCTTTCTGCCCGGCTATTGCCTAACCGAAACATTGTTCCCCAGAGAAACCGCATTGGACACGATCGAAAGATTCACCTTTTCCATAGGATTAAGCTTCGCCATAACCGCCCTAGCAGGACTCTTCCTAAGCTTCACTCCAATAGGCTTAACTCTAGCAACATCGCTTCCAGCTTTGGGTTCCACAGTAATTATTCTAGCTATAGTGGCATTAATTCGAAAATACAAAACGCAATAACCACTAGCCAGCAAACTCGAAAAAACGCTGTTTTATTTGCAGGTTAAAAAAAGAGAAAAAAGGCCGAAGCCTACTTTGAAGATTCGCGTCTTTACTTTACGATTTTGTCCCATCTGTTAAACAGATCGAGCGCAGCTTGACCGCCATAGTCGCTTAATGAATCCCTGTATTCGCCTTTCGTAGTCACTGCCTTCTGGAATTTTCGCATATTCTCAGCCACGTCTGCCAAGTAAATGATGCCATCAATTCCTGTCCTCATCACTCTGACCGAGACCCTGATCAGCTGTTCAACCGGCGGACAATTGTTGGGGTCGTCTCCTGGACCACACACGTAGATGTTAGAATACACTGGCTTCTCTGGGAAGATTCTCCTGAAAGCACGTGCAATCATTTCCCAATACCATGAAGTTGCATAGTTCTGAGAGAACATCACAATGTTGAATGCATCACATATCTTATAGAGTTCTTTGAAGTCCATACCGAAACGCTGGTCTGCATTTGCTGGGTCTGGGAGCACGGCTAGTACTAGTTTTGTTTTCACGCGGTCCTTTACATCCTTGATGAATTCTGTGATAGTCTGGTTACGCCATTCAAACCAATCGAGTCCACTCTTTTTCCAGAGCTTATTGCATCGTTCGCAGGTGCAGTGTCCATGGTCAGCGAAATGCCAGCTGTTCAAGAAGATCGGCTGGTTTGTTGCTTCAACTGTTTTCTCTATGTAATCCAATTGCTCTGCTCTGAATTCCGGAACTGTTGGACAGAGAACATCCCAGTGCAGGTTATACTGGTTGTTTCCCCGTACGCCTCGTCCGCGTGCTGACTCAGAGATCCATTCTGGGTGTGCACGGCCAGATACGTTGTCTCCGAAAACTGCGATGTTGTTCCACATGTTGTTTTGTGGTGTTCCGCGTCTTCCTGTTTCTGGTTTCAGTCGGTACACGTCAAAGTCGAATCCTTCAACTTTCTTTGGTTCATACAAGTAATTGCCGAATTCCATCCTCATTCCTCGTTTTAGAGATGCAAAATACTTCGATGCAGATTATATAAGCTTTGCTTCAAACCCCCAAAAATTCGTAACATAGAAATCCTGACTAGAAATAGAAACCGATTTCTAATTCAGCCCTGAAAAACCGAAAAAATCAGAATTGAACTTGGCATGAATATTACAAAATTTGGATTCTAAAAAAGGATAAAAGGGGTGCGCAAAAAGGCGCATGTTATAATGGTTAAGCGAGTATGCTTTCCCATCTGTCTATGAGGTCTAAGACCGGTTTGCCCCCGTAGCCATCAAGCTCTTCGCGGAGCTTCACGTCTGCAACAGCAGCTTTCTGGAAATCTTTCATGATTGTAGCGTTTGCGGCTAGGAAAATGAGTCCGTCTACTCCAGTTCTTGCTACACGACATGCTGTCTTCAGTATCTGTGTATGATTCTCAAGTTCGTTTGGGTCATCTCCTGGTCCACGTATATAGAGACCTGGATACACTGGCTTCTTCAGTAATTTTTTGAATGCCCGAGACAGCGACTCGAAATACCATGGAGTTGCATAAGTCTTAGACCAATGTGGAACAACAAAGGCGGTTGCATATTCAGCTAGCGCATCAAAGTCCAAGCCAAACCGTTCATACGCATTGACCGGATCAGGAAGTAATCCAACATAGAATGGCTTATTCTTAACTCGTTCTTTGGCGCTCTTGATGAAGTCTGTGACCGTTTGTGCTCTCCACTCCAGCAAGTCTAATCCGCTTTTTGCATGTGCTTCTTTGCATCTGTGGCATGTACAGAATCCGTGGTCTGCGATGTGCATGCTGCTAACGGTTATTCCTTTGGTTTTGTCTGCCGTGTCTTCGATCATGTCGAGCATGTAATTGATCATTTGTTTTTCTTGGTTGCAGACAATGTCCCATCTGAAATTGTATTTCTTGTTTGTTCGTAGTGCAGGTCCATCTTTGGATATTGCAACCCAGTCGGGATGTTTGCTTGCCATGTTGTTGTCGCCGAAGCAGGCGATGTTTGTGGTCATTTCGGGATTTGGGGTTCCGACGATTCCTCTTTCTGATTTAAGGCGGTATACTTGTAGGTCGAATCCTTCGACTGGTGTGGGCTCATAAATGAACATTCCAAACTTCAAAGCTAATTCCTCTTCAGGAGCGAGAAACTACCTGAAGTACGATATTTAAGCCTTGCTACTGTTGTAGAAAAAATGAGTCAGCATGTTGTTGTGTGTTTGCTGTTTCATTCTTTCTGTTTTTCAGGCTGATCTGTGATAACATTTGAATAAACAGAATACATGACGGCGGAAAGGATGCTTCTTGTAAACCAACCCATTTTTTCTGCGAAAATTGAACTGAGATAGTCAGGTCTGACATATCTGTATGCTGTTTTTTCTTTTGACAGGTAGTCTGTCACGGCTTTCTGAAGAATTTTACTGAGCACAAAATTTCGACCGTACTCGTTGGCTGGATTCTCAGGAATTAAACCTGTCTTTGCATCTTCATCAAGCCTTAATCCTGCAATAACTAGCGCTGCGATGTTCTGGTCAGACAAAACATGCTCAACTTCTTTTATGAACTGCTTCCGCTTTTCAGGGTTCTCGTCGAGGATAGAGCTAATTTGTGAAAAAAGAGTCGTCATGTTTTCAACTGTTATTCCTCTCTCCTTCAGTCTCCGTGTAAGCGGTCTATCAGAAACTATGTTTTCTTGGTTGCGGAGAGCCTTTTTCACTGCTTCTCGGACAGATTTTCCAACCAGTTCACCTAACGGCGTGGCAGTTCCAGCATATGCTATTTTGCTTCCCCTTTTTGTGCAAGCTACCACGACGCTGTCCGTAACAGTTCCGGTTGCGACATCTCCGGAAAAACGGCTCCTCACGTCCAGCTCTCTTAATGCAACCGTTTTAGCTTCTGCGGCTGTGCTTATTGTGTTGACCATGCAGCTATCTGTTAGATCGCCGTCAACTAACACGATAATGTTGATGGTGCCCCATTTTGTGATGGGAAAAGCGCTCTGTTTTGAGGCAATTTCGTCGCCAGCGGTGGCTGCGAAATGTACTCCAGCAGTGGCAATCGCGGTTAAGGTGATGTCTTCAAATTTGCTGGTTACCATGTCTACGTTTTTCATTTTAGCAGAGGTCATTATTCCTACAAGTTGGTCTTGAGGAATGCCCAGTTTTGCTGTTTCGTCCCGCAGGAAGTCTCCGGCTTCCCTGTGAACGTTGTCGTCTATGTCGAGACCAGTTTCTTCGGGTACATGCACGCTCACTATACAGTTCGCTTCCCGCAGACCGCCATTCAGAACAGCAGAGCTTAAGATTTTCAGCGGCGTCTTTGATCGCAAAATAAGCTTGTTTTCTTGTATTTCAGCTTCGACCGACTTGATTTTGGTTTCCAGTTTCATCTTGTTACTTTCCCTCTCTTAGACTTGTCAGAAATGAAGTGCCCATTTTATGATTTTGGGTCATCATTTCCATTTTACGGAGTGATTTCTAATGTTGAACTCCCTTTTGTTGTTTATGCCTTAACAGGAAATAGTCACCTTTAGTGTTCATTGAAAAGCTGTTCTGGCAGTCCATGTTTTGCATCTATCTTTCGATGGTTATTGCCTTCTGTGGGCACAGGTCTTCGCAGATTCCGCATAGGGTACATGAGTCCCAATCAACTATCACTGGCTTGTTTTCTTGGAGGCTGAAGACTGCCATGGCGCAACAGTCAACACACGTGTATGAGCGGCAATCTCTGCATTTGACATAATCAATTTTAATCTTCATCGAAAGGGCACCAGCAGCGTTTAACGTCAAAACTAATTAACGTCATTAGATTTAAAGTTATAATTACTTAGTTGACTAATTATCTTATGGAATTTCTTTTGAATGCAATTAACCTCAAAAACTAAAACTGAATCCTAATGATCTGCTGCTGAAAAGGCTAAAGCATAGGAAATGAAAAGTAACCCGAAACGATAGTTAGCGGATTTGGGTTTTTCATTTGTTTCCTCTCAAACAGCCGTGTGGGAGCCTCAGCAAACCCTTTCTTGTAGCATGCAAATTTTTCAATCATTCACATCAACATTCGATTATGAAATATGGTTTATTCAAAAAGTCAAGAACAGTTCAACCAAATCGTTGTAACATAGATAATTATATTCCGTTATGGCATAACGAATTTGATGGAAAGATGACAAGTTAGCTCAAAGGATAAGGAGAGCCGGTGGTAGACTTCTCCTAAGAAGCTGCGTAGAACAATAAAAAGTCTTGTACGTTACCTCACACAGGAAGAAGTTTATAACTTATTATTTCTAGAGAATGAGCGTGCGAGTGGAAAATCCCCCTAAAAAAATCCAATAATATAAGGATCCGCATGTAATGCATGAAGAATTTCGTTTAGCTGAATTTGTGTAATCTGAGTATTGTTTCATTTTATTTTTCCTTTGCTGCATTCCACATTAGTTCAAAGTAATTTCTAACTATTATCATGAGAATGGAATTATTTGACCACAATACGAGAAATTTTCCGTTGTTTGATTCTGTTCTGGTGCGAATAAAAACTTCTGTATTATCATAAAATGATAGGTGAACTGGAGGAAGTGATGGCAAGTACTTGGCTTCGATTAGACCATTGTACTGTGGGATGACTTCTGAGAATGTTTTTTCACTTACAGGTTTTTCTATAATCAGCCTAAAAGCTATCCCTTCTTTTCTGGCTTTTTTAAGAGATTCATCTACCGCCCAAAATGTTGGAGCAACATCTTTCGATAAACAAATCACACAAATACTTTTTTGGACTTTGTCAAATGCCTCCCTTCCTTTTCTTCTAACTTGTTTTTGTGTATTGAAAACAATGAATTCAGGATTCCTCCCCATAAATAACACGCTCCCGAAAGAAAGCATGAATCTAAATAATTAAATTATTAAACTTGTGTTCGAAACAAGAACTACATACAGATATGCTATTCAGAAAGCCATGAAAGGATAGCCTACACGGCTAAGCTGAAAGCACTTAACCTTCTAAACCTAAAGTGGCTAATCAGCCATTTCGTCCAGTTTTGCTGGCAGATACTCGTCAACAATATAGGTTAAGCCGTATCTGCTGAAAGCCTCTTGCTCCGCCTTCTTCTTAATCTTAAGAAACATCTTAATCTCTCTCTTCCACAGGTCTCCCGTGTATCTTGGGTCCTTCTCCAACTCGTGAAGCCGCTTAATATCCACCTCCGTCAACGGATCAGTAGGCAATTTATAGTCAACAATGTCGGTAGCATAAACACCACTCCACTTAGCATCAGGCGTCGTTAAACCCCTAAGGTGAGCCGCATTCGCTGAACCCGAAATAATAACCATGGCAATGTGCATCCCCCACGGGTCACCATCAGTGAAAATATAGACAGGAAGCTCCAGCTCCCTGTTCAACCGATGAAGAAAGTGCCTAGTCGCCCGAGGCGCCTGACCAGCCGTCAAAACAAGAAGAGCATTATACTTCTCATGAACCCGCTCCTCAATAAACCGAGTGAACAAACCACCCTTCTCGATGGCAATAACCTTGTCACAGCCATTTTTAGCAAACTCTGAAGAAACGACGGATGGTCCAATCATGACACCGTCAGGATGAGATGTCATATTCAACTGTTTTCCCTCATACCCCGGAACAGTATACTCAATGGTTAAATCGCCGAAAAGGGCTGAACGCTCCTCAGGAAAGACATTAAAGTCCTCTCTAGCAAAACCAGTAGCAGTCTCCAAGTCAGTGAGTATATTGTTGGACTCCGGCTGATCCTTGAAAGACATCTCATAAGCCTGAGCAGAATAATACACATCCCTGAGAGTCGAAGTTTTCCTGTTTTTCACAAGCTCGCTGGCAAAGAAACCAGCCCAAACCATCTGCGTGAAGGGCTTAATGTGACGAATATTCCGAGCAGTACGCTTAACGCTCTTTTCTCCCAAGATATACTGCCGCACATCAGGACTGTAGAAGATGTTTTCGGTGGAACGACTCGGCATCTCCACCCAAGGAAACTTACCCTTCTCCATTTGACCATAGAGGGTACCGCCAAACCCCCTCAGATCCTCCAGAACCTCTTCCTTCTTCTTTTTAGCTGAACTCTCAGGCTCCTTCCTCTTCATACTTCCTCACACTCTTCAACAACAACTCAATGTCAGGCTCTTCAGTCTTTCCAGCCAAATCCGTAGCAAACCGGGCGATCTTAGGCAGATACTTGGAGAAAACCGACAACCGTTTCTTCTCCTTAGCCACATGCTCACGCTTCGTCAAAAACGTCTGCAATCGACGAGCCACTTCGCGGATGCCATTCAAAATTTCAGCCTTCACCTCAGGGCGGTCCGCAATATACTCCTTACCCACAGTCTTGTAGGGAACCTTTGTGCTGCAAAGATGAACCATAATAGCTAAAGGCATACCCGGCGCAACCTTGTATCTTCTCCAGTTTATTGACCGGATTACCTTCACCGAAACGTCGCTGGCTTCATCATACAACAGCGGAATCTTGTTCGCAAAACGGTAAACAACAACATCATCCTTCTTCGGAATATCCCCACCATACGCTATAGCAGTCTCCACAATGAAGGGGTGACCAGCGTACGTGGAAGGCTTCCTCTGAGAAACCGCAATGAACTCAGGCTTCAGCTCCTTAAGAATCCCCGCCCTCAACAAGTCCTCCCCCAAAGGCGATAGGCAACTTGCGTCCGGAGGAAGAAAATCAGTGAATCTTTTCATCGTCCGAACAAGCCTCACAATCTCGCTGGGCTTCAGTTTCTTCGGGTTTTTTGTTCTAACAAAACCAGAGGCTGCAAGCAAACGAAGAATAATGGTCCTGTCGACGTTCGGGAAGTTGGCTTTCATGAAATCATGCATGTTCTGAGTTTTGGTCTTCTTCAATGAGCCAATGATTTGTTCTTCATCTATTTTTCCAAAAAATTTCCTAAACTTCTTAGACTTGTTGTTTTTTTCTACAAGCTTAGCAACATCTTCGGGTTTCAGTCTCTTCGGATCAGCTGTTCTTATGAATCCCGCGAAATCCAAAAAACTGAGGGAAGTACCTTGACCGACTCGGTGAAAGTGTTTCCGCATAAAATCCAACATGTTTCGGCAATTAGTGACGCGTATGAGACGATGAATCGTTTCAACATCCACGCCGTAGGGATGCGCCAACGTTTCTGTTGGTGGAGGCGGCATCTTCGTTGTGGCTCGATTGAACATGTATAATCTGCCTTTAGGGTCCACGAATCTGATGTCAGCGTAGGGCGTCACCAGCGCCGTCTGCTTCAGATATTCCAGAATCTTGGACATTGCTCGGTAGTAGTCGCCCTCTAGAGAATATTCAACGATGGTTCCACGCCACTGCTCCTTGTTTCTTCGGGTCTTACGATCCAAGATGATGGGGCGGTTCCGCTGGATGTCTATCATCATCTTAAACTCGTAAATCTTGGAACCACCCGTGCTGGACCTGATGAGAACTGGCTTGTGGGTGGTAATCTGACCATAAAGAATAGACATTTTTCCACCCAAACCAAAAGTTCCACGGGATTGTTTGAGTGTATAGTTTGAACCGAACAAAACCTGACCAAAAGCTGCAGGAATGTGACGAGCCGCGATTCCAGAACCATTGTCCATGACCATTAGCCGGTATACCCCATTTCCGGACTCCGTTGCAGTAGTGCCCCCGTCCTCCTCAGTCAATCGCACGTACACTTCTGGAGGAACATTCATCTGGTCGGCAGAATCGAGAGAGTTCTCCACAATCTCCCTGACAGATACAAAGATTGCACGGGAAGGATTAGTGAAACCGGCTATGTCTCGGTTCCGATAGAAAAAGTCTGCGGGGCTTATTTCCTGAAAAGTCACCAAGGCTGGTTCCCACCAACCCTTGCTTTTCTAAGGGCTGAAATTCTTGTTTTCACTGCTTCTGCATCGCCTCCGCGGTGTTCTGGACTAGGAACCGCGTCAGAACGGCATTGTATGATATGTAGCAACATGGCTGGGTCATTCATAATTCGGTATGATAAGTATTTCAATGTTTTTGTAAAATTTAAAGGTTAACTAATCAGTGCCCTTTTACAGCGGTTTTTCTGACGGGCTTCGGTATGTTGGTTCCCAGAGCTGCAGTCTCTGTTTCTTGAGTTCTCTACGTTTTTTGTTCAGAAAACGGTAAACTGTTCCGTGGAGGCTTCCCCTGATTAGCATAGTTACAGCTTCTCGGGCAATTGCGGCTTGATCAGGGTATCCAATTATCGAAATCGTGTGACCGTAAACCGAAATGTTTGCTTCGCTTAGCTCCTCAATTATTCTTCTGGTTTTGCCTTCCTTTCCGATCACTCTGCCTTTCAGCCGCTTCATGTCAGACGGAGACTTGCCCACAATCTCCCGAAGGTCAATAACCTCGAACACAATCTCGTCATCGTCAAGCAGCCTGAATGCATGGTCTGGCGCGAAGCCTCTGCCTATAGCAGTAACCACCTCTTTTGCTCTGAAGAGAACAGTTGGGTCCTCGGATGTTGATGGAAGAGTTATCTGAACAGCCCCAGATTCGCTGTCCACCTGCAAACCAACAGACAGCTTCCTCTCGATGACTGCTTTTACACTGCCATCTGGACCAACAAGAGCCCCGATGCGGTCTCCCGGAATCTTGATGTAAGCTTTACTTCCTTCCACCTGTAACCCTCTTGTACATCTCTTCCACAGTTAACACGCTTGAATCTAACTTTTTGAAGTATCTGTGTATGTTTTCTAGGTCTCTCTGCAGGAATTGATCAGCCAGGGGATGATTGGTTAACACAGATTGTGCAACATCGAAGATCACGAGTTTTCCCTTCCAGATCATGATGTTGTATTCGCTCAGGTCCGCGTGCACCAATCCTCCTTTACGATAAAGCCGCCTTAAATAGGTTAGTAAAAGTCTGAAATCTCGCTGGGGATCATCGAGAGTAGTTTCCTTCATGAGGGGCGCACGGACACCGTTCTTGCCAATAAACCCCATGATTAATACGTTCTTTTGCACAGCCAAGGGCTCCGGAACGTTGACTCCAGCTTCTCGGGCGCGCTGCAGATTCTTGAATTCCTTTTGAGCCCAAGTGTATATGAGGGATCGAGTGTCCCTGCGGACATGAGAGAATCTTCGGTCGCCCTCTATGTAGGGGAGCATGCCCTTCTTGAAATCCGCTGAGGTTGTAAGGTATATTTTGATGGCTAACTCTTTCCCTTGCTTGTCTTTTCCCCAGTAGATTCGCGCTTCCTTCCCAGCACTTACAACTCCATGAATCTCGTTGATGGCTCCCTTGTTCATGAAGTCGTAGATGGTCATGAGCGTGGAACGATCAAAAACCTCTTCGATAACCTGGTAATCTTCGCTCCTCTTCGTCTTCATCAGCGACTCGGTTTCGTACGCTTTTTCCTTCCGGTTAATCCTCTCATCCACTTTCTCTCTAAAAGACACAGTAAACCTTCCTACAGAACAGTGAGACTTTGGATTTTATCGAGTTCGCTAGAGAAACGAGCGCGGCTTTGTTTGTGATCTTCCGTTTTCTCCAATGAGACACCATTTTGAATAGAGGAGCGTCTTCCTATTTAGGTTTCTCTGCAATCATGTAGACCCGAAAGCTCTTGAAGAAATTCTATTAGGGTGGCTGCCAAATATTTTCTGGAATGCTTCAATAAAGGTGACAAAAGAAATGAAGTTTATAAAGTTAGACGAAAAAGGGTGGCTGAAGAGGCAGGGTTACTCTAAGAAAATCTTGCTTACCGCGGACGACCTGAAATCGAAGGGAAACCTTGTTCAGATCGTCAAGAACGAAGCGCACACAGAAATAAAACCCCACTACCATAAACAGATGATAGAAATCTACCATATTTTGAAGGGAAACGCTGTTGTTTTCTGCGGAGACACGAAAGTTAGAGCCCAACCCGGAGACACGTTACTGTGTGAGCCTAGAGAGGTTCACGGCTTAGTCAACGATACGGACGAGGATTTCCAGTTTGTAGTCTTCAAAATCAACGCGAAAGATGAAGACATGTACTGGGCATAGTTTCTAAATCTTGACGATCTGGGCGTGAGGGACGCCACAGATGTTTATGACTGCCTCGGGATGAACAAGCCCCTGTTCTATGGCTTTTTTCACGATGTTAGGTCCAACCATGTTCACGATTGTGGATTCTTTCATCAGCTCAACAGCATCTTCCACAGGAATCTTTGGACCTTTATAGAATTCTTCGCCTATCTTGAAGACTATTTTTCCATCCCTCAGAATCTCGCCTAACAGTTCCTCGTCGCAGGCTGCAAGAAGCACGTACTCACCGCATTTCTGCAGCTTGGCGTAGACGTCCAAGGTTAAGCACTCTACAACGTTGATATGGACGACCTTGCGCCACAGGCTTCGCATACAAGAAACAGGAAGCGCCTATCTTTAACGATTTTCGTGTCGGGACGAGTGCAAACTGGACAAACTACAAACTGTTTGATGTACCTCTGGATGAGCCTATCAAAGGTGTCATTGTTGAATTTTCCCTGAAAGATCGCCCGGTTCCTTTGCATGGTTGCAGCCGTAGCCATTTCTCCTGAAAAGAACTTGAGCACGTGACGGGGGTCCCTGTTAAGGGCGTCGCATATGTCTTTATAATTCGATAGGATTGTGCGCATGCCTATAATGAAGCATCGAGGCTGTGGAACCTCAAACCGTTTGTGCTCACGCACATCTGAAGGAAGCTGCGATTGAGCACGTTCAAGCAATTCTCTGTAGTTCATCCCTAACGCCTACCTTACAGGAGTTTTGCCCGCAATAAAAGCCCTTCTCTTTTTCTCAGCAACAATTGCTTGTTCTTCTATGGCGTGACCACAACGTATATCTTGCTTGCCGAGGCTGATTCTAATGAAATCTGGGGGAGCATAATGGGATTTTTCGACAGTGTTGTCTCCGTTTTCTCGAAGATTGCCTTCAGGTTCGAGTTTTTCTTTCCCCAGTTCGTCGGCTATTTCGTAGGTCAAAAGCTGAAGGACTACAAAGAGAAGGGCTTGATTGAAGATTACAAAGTGAAATCCAAACGAAGAGGAAAATACCATTACATCTTTGACGTGGACCTGTTTCTGAATATCGAGAAAGGAGGTGAAATACCATGGTTGAAGAAAAGAAAGGACACGTAAAAGTCACTATAGATGTGGAGATAAACGCGGCTCTGATGGACATGATGAAAGAATGCGTGGACAATTTGCCTCAGTTAGTTCAGATGGTTGCAGAACAGAGGAAGAAGAAAGAGTGAAACCACCATAGTTTGCCGAGTGGAAACTCGCTGAAGACATTAAAGTAGGGTACTTCGTAAAAGCCCGAAAACACAGAATCCACAGATGCGATGAGACCTTGCTCTTTTAGGGGCAGGGTTAAAACAGAAAATCCTTAAATCTTAACTTGACAATCGGATAATGAAACAATTTACGGAGGGCCCGTAGCTCAGTTTGGTTAGAGCGCCAGACTCATAATCTGGTGGTCGCCGGTTCAAGTCCGGCCGGGCCCACCAAAAATTGAACAATACTCAATTATAATCATCGGACGGCATTAATGATATATATAACATACGCAAAAAAGCAGTTCATGGCATTAATAGTGGCTGAAGATTTAGCGAAAAGTTATGGCAACGTAGTTGCTGTTGATGGAATAAATTTGTCGCTTGATGAGGGGTCTATCACGGCTCTGATTGGACCCAACGGGGCGGGAAAAACCACCACAATCAAGATGATTCTCGGTTTACTGAAGCCAGATAAAGGCGTGGTGAAGGTTTTTGGTCAAGACCCTTGGGACAACACGACTATGCGGTCCATGATTGGGGTAGTTTATGAGAAAGCCTTCTTTCCTTCTCATCAAAAAACTTTGGAGTATCTGCAGCGGGTTTGTAGAATCTTTGGCGTGCCCGAGTCCCGAGCTATGGAAGTTTTGGAGCTTGTGAACTTGCAGGAGGCGAGTGATCGGGATATTAGGGCTCTTTCGGCGGGGATGCTGCAGAAGTTTGCTATTGCGCATGCTCTGGTTCATAAGCCTAAGCTGATTGTGGCGGATGAGATGACGGCTAACCTTGATCCTCAGGCGAGAAGTGAGCTTCTGGACTTGGTTTTGCAGCTTCACAAGGATGAGAAGGTTACTTTTCTTCTTTCGTCTCATATTCTTCCAGAATTAAGCAGGGTCTGCGATTCGGTGGTGATAATTAATCTGGGTAAGGTTTTGGCGTTTGGGAAATTGTCTGAGCTTTACGACAGGTATGCTGTTGGGATTATCAGAGTCTCCACGGACAGCCCTGAAGCGTTAGCTTCTGAAATCCGTAAGCTGAAGTATGTAGAAGAATTGGAGACAGATATCAGGGGAATCTCGGTTAGGGTAGCTAATGGAAACGAGGATGAACTTTACGAGGATGTTCCCAAATTGGCAAAGAAGGTTAAGGCTAAAATTTTGGGGATAGAAACTGGAAGCGCCTCCCTTGAAGAACTGTATAGACTAGCAATTATCAAAAAGAATAGGATGTGAAGCATATGGGAAAGGGTAAACCGTTTCTGGAAGTTTTGTCCTCTGCGATTCACGAGGATTACAGGTTCCCGTTTCTTGAGCTCTTTGCGTTCCTGTATGCCTTGGGTACATTCGTGTTTGCCAGTTTTGGGGGCATCATAACTGCTACAGGCACCACAAACGAAGCCATAGCATATAGCACAACCAGCTCTATTATCGGCGCGTCTATGTTCGTCTTTGTTATACTTGTCTTCAAAAATGTTGCCTATGGTTTGGGAGGCGACCTTGAAAAAGGAATAATTCAAACATACTTTTCGTATCCCCTCAAAAGAAGCGGAATCCTCACAGCGAAACTTCTCTCAGCTATAGGTGTTGCATTGCTTCTCTTTCTCGGAATCCAGATTTCAGCGCTTTACATTTTGGCTCCAGACATTGTGTTGCCTCAGTTAAGTACAGTATTTATAACGTATGCCGCAACCTTGAGCAGCGCCCTTCTTATTGCAGGCATCATGCTCCTAGTGACACTAGGACTTAGAAGAGGCGGCATAACGCTCGTTGTTGGCATAATTCTGTATGCTGCTATGGGTATAATTACAAGTATAGCCATGGTTGTTTCGTTCGCCACTAAATCTCCGTTAGCCCTCCAAATCATATCCGTAATCTCCCCAAGCATGGCTTTACAGCAACACTATGGGGGGATGTCCGATATTTTTTCATCAGTGTGGGCGCCAACTTTATCAGAAGTAATACTTTACATAGGAGCCAGCTACGTGATCGTGGCTTCACTATTCGTTCTAGGATACATCTACTTCAGCAGGAGGCTTAACCTATGAGTCGCAGGACAACTATTCTAGGGCGGGGAGGCACTGTTCTCATAGCCATAAGTTTAGCCCTGATTCTTGTTTCATTTCTTCCTTCCCAGCAAATGGGCAGTGGTGATGGCATAACAGATGTGTCTGCAGGAACATTTTCACCATTAAACCGTTTTCCTCCTTTCTTTGCTCCTCTGAATTCGTATTATGATACCGTTTTAACCCCGCAACAAGGAGTAGAACTGGAACTTACAGCAAACGGCACCATAACGGCCTACATACTTGAAGTTAACACTCAAACCATATTCAACTGGATCAGCGAACAACAACAGGTGCCAGCCCGAGACTTGAATGTAACAAGATTGGAGGAATTTCTAGAAGCGCATCCGAACGCGATTGGTTGGCAACACGAAATCAATAAGGAGACGATTAAGCACACTTATATTCCAACCAAGGTTACTAACGTAACAATAGTTTACTCCAATCCAAGTTCAGAAAACATTGGAGTGAATCACTCATACAGTGAAAAAACTTTCACAGCCCCTAGCAACAAAGTTCGAGACATAGCATTCTGGACCACTCCGATAGGAATCATACTAGCAATACCTTGGCTTCTAAACAACTGGAAACAGAGGAAACACAAATAGAATCACAGGTCGCCCAGCTAAACCCAACTTTGGCAAAAAGATTTACTCAACCCATACCCAAGTTCTGTAAGGAGCAATGTAAGTTGAGGGGAGACCTTGACAATATCCTAGCCGAGAAAGATGTGGAAGCTTTGCTTCTTTACTCGGACAGCTACAAAGACGCTAACATGTTTTACCTCACAGAGTTTTTGGCTCCAGACCCATTCATCTTCCTCAAAAGAGCTGACGAGGAGCCCATCATTGTGGTTAGCCAGATGGAGTATCCGCGAGCCCAAAAACAATCCAGTGTCAAAGACGTGAGGTCTTATCTTGACTATAACTACCTTGAAGCAGTGAAATGTGCCAAGGAACCGCAGCTAGGCGCACTGAAGTTCATAGCAAAAGTAGCAGAAAAAGAGCTGGGCAGAGAAACGATGATTTGTGTTCCATCCAACTTTCCGGTTCTTGTGGCTGACGTGCTAAGAAATGAGGGGCTAAACCTTGAGCCGATGTTTGGTGTTGTCGAGAAAGCCAGAGAAACCAAAGACACCCACGAAACAGACGAAATAAGAGCGGTTCAGGCAGTCAACGAAAAAGTCACCGCCGAAGCAATAGAGTTAATAGCAAAATCGGATGTGGGCAGCAACAAAACATTGCATTTCAAGGGGGAACCGCTAACGGTTGGCAGGATAAAATCGTTTTTTGGACAAAAACTCCTAGAAAACGGATGCCTGCCCGAAGAAGACATCATAGTTGCACGCGGCACAAAATCGTCTGACCCCCATTACGTTGGCGAACCAGAAGACAAGCTCAAAGCAGACCAGCCCATCATACTTGACATTTATCCGCGGAGCATCCAGAAACGCTACTGGGCAGACATGACCCGAACTGTGGTGAAAGGAAAAGCCTCAAGCAAACTCAAAAAAATGTTCGATGCTGTCTTTGAGGCAAAAAGCGCTTCACTTGATGCCATCCAAGCCGGAGCCTTGGGAAGCCAAGTCTATGATGTTTGTTGTGGCGTGTTGGAGAAGGCGGGCTACGAAACCACAAGAAAAGGAAAGAAGGTGATGAAGGGGATGACTCATGGTCTTGGGCATGGTGTGGGCTTGCAGATACATGAAAGCCCCCGAATGAATGAACTCTCCACCTCTCCACTAAGGGAGCATGTTGTTGTGACTGTTGAACCCGGACTCTACGACCCCCAGATAGGCGGAGTGAGATTAGAGGATATCATAGAAGTCACAAAATCTGGATACAGCAACTTGACGAGGATGGAGACTCGGCTAGAAATCTAGAGAATTTTTAGCCTCCGCTCATAAGAGACATCAAAATGACGTTGTCGCCCTCAGATAGTTTGGCGTCCAATCCGCCAAGTTGACCCATCAATACGCCGTTGACTGTGACGGAGAAGCCCATTTTGACGCCCTTCAAGCCCGGCTCGTAAACTTCTTTTCTGAATGCTGCGCCGTGAACCCCAGCCAGTTTGTTAAGTAGGTCAGAAAGGGAAGCGTTCTCATCCAGCTCGAAATGTTCCTCTCGTTTATTCAGCATGTTCTTGATGTATCCGAAGTATTGAACTCTAACCTTCAATTCTTCTCACCAACACTCTTAGTCAACCACATCGCAACATATACGGTCAGGATCGTTGCTATATTAATCTAAAGAGGAATCTTATTTATCGGTTATGCGTGTCTGTGCACTATCGACACAGTTGAAAGATGAAAGTGTGGTTCCAGCATGTTCCGTTATGTATTGTGAATAATATCGAAAAAACAAATAGTTTGCCACAAAAAACGATGAAATAATGTTTGGATTAAAGTCAGAAGATAAGATTAATATTTATCTATCCTATTCACATATTTCTCTCCAAAGTGATCAATGGAGGATTAAGATTGAGTTACGCCAAACGAATTCTTTACGTAGATTTGACGACTGGAAAAACAGAAGTCAAACCCCTGAATATGAAACTAGCTAAAGAATACATCGGAGGCATAGGACTTGGAATGAAATTGTTTCTAGACAATTCCAAGGCAGGTGTCGACGCATTTAGCCCTGAGAACCCCCTAATTTTCATCACAGGACCCTTAAGTGGCACCATGGCGCCCTCAGCGGGAAACAGCTACGCTGTGGTTTCTAAATCACCCTTAACCGACGGAATTAATGAATCAAAAGCCCACGGCTTCTTTGGATGTGAACTAAAACGAGCCGGATACGATGCCATTATTTTCACGGGCAAATCTGAGAAACTAGTCTATGCATGGATTGATGATAACTCGGTTCAGCTTCTTGATGCTGCGCATCTAAAGGGAAAGTCGCCTGCAGAGACAGATGAAACAATCAAAGAGGAATTGGGCGATTTCTATATTCGCGTGTCAGCCATCGGCGAAGCGGGAGAAAAGCTTGTTCGAATTGCTTGTATAATAAACGATGAATTCAGGGCCATTGGAAGGGGCGGCATGGGCGCTGTTATGGGTTCCAAGAACCTGAAGGCGGTTGCTGTTCGTGGAACAAACGATGTGAATGTTGCTGATCCTGAGGCGTTCACGGAGTTTGTTAGGACTGTTCATGAGCGTATGAAGGGGCCGGCTACACGGAAGTATCGGACTTTGGGTACGCCAGAGAATGTTCTTGTTTTGAATGCTTTGGCGGCTTTGCCTACACGAAACTTTACTCAGGCCACGTTTGAGGGTGCAGAAAAAGTTAGCGGAGAGTACTTGAATGAGCGTTATGTCAAGAAGATTATTGGCTGTGCAACCTGTGGCATGCGCTGTGACCATATTGCTGTGGTTCCTGAGGGAGAGTACAAGGGAAGCACGTCGAGGGTTGAGTTTGAGTGTTTGTGGGCTGTTGGTCCTCTCTGTGGTGTTGACCGGTTAGATGCGATTATTGAGGCTATCCGTTTGTGCGATTATTATGGCATGGACGGCATATCTGCTGGTGTCATAGTGGCTTTTGCAATGGATCTCTACGAGAACGGGATAATCACAAAGAAGGATACTGACGGTTTGGATCTCAGTTTCGATAGTCACGAAGCGCTTGTTGAGACGCTAAAGAGGATGGGCACTCGTACAGGTTGGCTGGGAAATGTGCTTGCTGAAGGCAGCATGAGAGCTGCTAAAGAGATTGGCAGGGGAGCAGAGAAGTACGCTAATCACATCAAGGGAATGGAGTTGCCGGGGTACGATCTTAGGACGTTGAAGACTGCTGCTTTGGGCTTTTCTGTTTCGTTCCGTGGAGCTTGCCATCTTAGGTCTGGAGCTTACGCGCCTGACGTTAAAGGGTCGGTTGACCGTTTCAAGATTGAGGCTGGTCGAGGGAAGCTGATTATGGCGGGTGAAGACCTCTATAATGTTGTTGACTCGTTGATTTTGTGCAAGTTCTCGAGGGGCGTTATGTATGATGGGCTCAAGGACATGGCTAAGTACTACAGTTTGGCTACGGGAATTGAGATGACTCCGGAGGAGCTGATAAAGGCTGGTGAGAGAATAAACAATCTTGCTAGGGTCATTAACATTCGTGAGGGTAAAGGAACAAGGGCTGACGATACGTTGCCGTGGAAGATAATGAATTTTCCAGTGCCGGATGAGGGAATTGCGAAGGGAGCTGTTGTGAATCAGAAGGAGTTTGACATTGGATTGGATGACTATTATAGTGTTCGCGGTTGGACGAAGGATGGAATTCCTACGCCTGAGAAACTCAAGGAATTGGGTTTGGATGATCTTGTCAAAATTGTGAAGAAGAAGCTTTAGGAGGATGATGTAGATGCCAACAATTCATGAAAAAAAGTTTGTTTCCGGTGACCCCGCTAAGTGTATTGGCTGCTGTGTCTGCGAATACGCATGCTCGATGAAGCATGAGAATACCTACAATCCAACCAAGTCTCGTATACGGGCTATTCGCCTGAATTCTTTTGTGAATTTGGCGGTTGCCTGTAGGCTTTGTGAGGATTCTCCTTGTGTGGCTGCTTGTCCGCGGGATGCGTTGAGTCAGTCTGAGGAGAATGGTATTATCTTGGTTGATGAGGAGAAGTGTAACGGCTGTGGATGGTGTATCGAGGCTTGCGATTATGGTGCTATTCAGTTGCATCCTGAAAGAAAGGTGGTTTTCGTTTGTGACCTCTGTGAGGGTGAGCCCCAGTGTGTGGAGTGGTGTCCGGAGGAGGCTTTGGATTTCACGACGAAGGATATTATTTCGCAGAAGGCTAGGATTAGTGCTGTCAAGAAACTGTTCCAAGATGCGTTAAAGTCTGAAGAAAAGTAAACTAGCATAGAAGTTGGGGTCCTTGTGGGCTCCAGCTTGAACCTTCTTTTTTGTTGTTTTTTGGTGTTTAGAGGCAATTCTTTTTATTTTCTGTCACTCTGAATATGTGGATAAGATAATTTAGGAGAGGTTATCATGGCGCCTGAATTTGCCACGTGGACTCGTCCGTTTCTTCATGAGTTGCTGGAGGAGATTCCTAAGGATGTGGATTCGTTGATTGATGTGGGTTGTGGCAGGGGGATTGTTGGGGCTATGGTGCGCATTTACAGGACTCCCCGAAGGTTGGTTGGTGTTGACATCTTTCAGGATTACATCGATTTCTGCAAGAAGTACAGCATCTATGATGAGCTTCATTGTTTGGACCTGAGGCAGACGCCGTTGCCCTTCCGAGATAACGAGTTCAGTGTTGCTACTTGTATAGAGACAATTGAGCATTTGCCTAAGAAGCATGGCGAAAAATTGTTGGATGAGCTGTATAGGATTGCTGATACAGTGATTGTGTCTACGCCCTCGGTCTTCTTTAGGCAACCTAAGAATCACGTGGGGCGTAATCCGTTTCAGGCTCATGTTAGCAAGTGGACTGTCGAAGATTTCAAGAAGAGAGGCTACGAGGTGAGGGGCGTGGGTGAGCTTGCTTTGCATACGCTTGCTATTCCCACTAGGAAGTTGAGTTGCAGGTTTCCGCGGCTTCACCAGTTTCTGTTGGCTAAGACAAAACGCAGCGAATAACAGTCGGTGTTTATGGGAGATGTTTCTGTAGCAGGTTTGTTAGGTTTTTTGCTGTTTGTTTGAGTTTTGGTGTCAGTCCTTCTCCGAAGCTGGTGTCCTGCGGCTGAATTATGAGGAGGGCGATTTTGGCTGCTGTGGTTTCGGTGAGGTAGTCGCAGAAGATTCTCAGGGGCAGCGTGTGGGTGGAGATTGACGTTTTTCTTATCAGTTGGGTGGTGTCTGCAAGCTGTGAGGTTCCGGGTTCCCTGTTGATTATGCCAGCGTCGACGAGCAGAATGTGAGTAGGCTTGAAGGCTATTATTTGCTGCATGAAGCTTTCGGGGACGGTTTCGGCTTCTATCAGGTAAACAGATTTTGAGACCTTGTTTTGCAGGTTTCTTACGATTTCTACTCCGACAAAGTCGTCTCTCCGAAACGGGTTCCCGATGCCGGCAACAACCACCCTCTCAGCACCAGAAAACCAATCCCTCAGAGAAGATTCGATGTCAACATTTTGTTCCCCAGAACCAGCCATATCCACACAACCCATCATATCAACGAAGAAGATAACGGAGGCACTTAAAATTTCTAGTAGCAGCTTTCCAGAAAAAAAGACTGATTTCAACAATCCGCTGTTATTAGTCTCCTAATATGATCTGTTAGTTGGTGTTTAGTATGTTTGTGGCGTCTACTCTTAGTTCGTCTAGTGCCATTTCTTCTGGGGTGAAGCCCATTGCCAGTCCCAGCAGTTGCGGGTAATGTAGTACGGGTATTCCAAACTTTTTGTTCAGCAGTCGTTCTATTCGTGGCTGGTTGATGTCGAACATCATGTGGCAGAAGGGACAGACAGTAATCAACGATTGCGCGTCAACTGCTTGGATGTTAAGTAGTTTGTCTCCTGCCAGATACAAAGGAATCTTGTCATTCACGCCAACAATTGGAGCGCCGCAGCAATCCGTTTCATACATGTAATCAAGGCACTCTGCCCCGGTTGCTTCAATGAGCTTCTTCAACAGGACAGGATTCTCTGGGTCATCAAAGCCAATATACTTTTTTGGACGCAAAACGTGACAGCCGTTATGCTCAGCCACCCTCAAGCCAGAGAGAGGCTTCACAACCGTTTCTCTAATCTTGTCTAAGCCAACATCCTCAACGAGAACCTGAATAAGATGCCGAACACGTATCTTGCCGCCCTCAACTTCCATGCCAATCTCCTTCAGGTGACCGTTAATCCGCTCCTTCAACTTCTTGTCCTCCTGAAGCATCATGTTCACCTTCCTGAGGGTTCCAGCGCATCCCGGACACAAAGTAATAATGTCCAGATTCTTTTGTTCCGCCAAACAAAGATTCCGCGCCGCCAAAGTCAACATCGCATCATGATTCACAGCGTCAATAGGCAAGCCGCAGCAGTTGAACTCGGGCATCTCAACCAACTCAACGCCCAGCCGCTCCAGCACCTTCCGCGCGGAAACCTCGTAACTGGGAATCCTGTAGGGAATAACGCAGCCCAAAAACAGCAGATACTTCAAACCAGCCATCCTCTACAGCTTCTCCTTTTTCATCACCTTAGAAACAGACAAAACATCAAACAGTTTAACCACATCTTCCGTATTGGCTTTTGGCAAAGGCGGCAACCCCCGCTCCACCCGCTTCTTGTGACGCATCTCAGGAATCCGGTACGCATAACCCGTCTTCAAAATATTATCCGTCAACTCCCTAAAAACTGGGGGAATAATGCCCTCCTTTACAGCCATGTTCCTTAAAGCACGCACAACACCCGCAAGGTCCACACCCTGAGGACAATGATCAACACACGTGAAACAGGCAGCACACAACCACAAAGCCTCACTGCCAAGAACACGCTCCCTCATCCCCAACTGCGTCATCCGCAATAGTTTCCTAGGATGATAAACCTCACTGAACCTTGCTATCGGACAATCCGCAGTGCAGGTGCCACACTGAAAACACACCTCCAGATTCTCGATGCCCGAAACCCTGCTGACCTCATGCTTGAATGTGGGATCCAAATCCCTCATCTTAATCTCCCTTTTCGTTTTGGTTTCGGATGCAAGTTTCTTTTCAGACATCAACTCAACCCCGCCCGCCACAAGGGTAGATTCTACGCGTTTATTCGGAGAGTAAACCAAAGGAAAAACGTCTTTAATAAACGATACGAATCTACGATAGCCCAGAATAGCAAAAAAATAAAGAAAAAACGGTAACCGAAGCTACCCGTTCACTCGCCCTTCTTGGCACCCTTCTTTTTTAGGATATACTCATGAATGCTCTTGGCAGCCGTCTTTCCTGCACCCATAGCACTGATAACCGTAGCCGCGCCGCTGACAACGTCTCCACCAGCATAAACGCCCTCCTTCGTCGTCGCCCCAGTCTCCTCCTGCGTAACAATCGTGCCATGCCTAGTAGTTTCAAGACCCTTGGTGGTCCGCTGAATAAGAGGATTCGGACTCTGCCCAATAGCAATAATCGCAGTATCCACATCCATAATAAACTCGGAACCCTCTATGGGAACGGGTCTCCGCCGACCAGACGCATCAGGCTCACCAAGCTCCATCTTGATACACTCCATGCCCTTCACCCAACCGCTCTCGTCACCCAAAAACTTGGTTGGATTCGTAAGCAACCTGAAGATGATGCCCTCCTCCTCAGCATTCTCCGCCTCCTCAGCACGGGCAGGAAGCTCCTCCCTAGACCGACGATAAACAATGTACACCTCATCTGCGCCCAGTCGCAAACTGCAACGCGCAGAATCCATCGCAACGTTACCGCCGCCAATAACAGCAACCTTCTTCCCAATCCTGATAGGCGTATCATACTCCGGAAACATGTAAGCCTTCATCAAGTTAACCCGAATCAAAAACTCGTTGGCAGAATAAACTCCGCCCAAGTTTTCTCCCGGAATCCTCATGAAATTCGGAAAACCAGCACCGCTACCAACAAAAACCGCATCAAAACCGTCCGCAAACAACTCATCAATAGTATAGATTCTTCCAATCGTATAATTGGTTTTAACGTCAACGCCAAGCTTCTTGATGTAATCAACCTCAGACTGCACAATCTCCTTTGGCAACCGAAACTCGGGAATACCATACATCAACACGCCACCAGCTAAGTGAAGAGACTCAAACATCACAACCTCATGACCCAGCTTAACCAAATCAGCAGCAGCAGTAAGACCTGCAGGCCCAGAACCCACAATCGCCACTTTACCGGTCACAGATGACTCATCCTTAGCAGGAACAGTAACGCCCTTCTTACGCTCATAATCAGAAGCAAACCGCTCTAGCCTACCAATAGATATGGGGTCACCCATCTTACCCAACACACACATCTGCTGACACTGATTCTCCTGAGGACAAACCCGCCCACAGACAGCAGGCAAACTATTCTTCTCCTTTATCTTTGCACTGGCAGCAAGAAAGTTCTTCTCTTTAATCTCTTTAATGAAAGCCGGAATATCAATATCCACGGGGCACCCCTGCACACAACGAGGATTAGGACACTGCAGACACCGCTCAGCCTCAGCCACAACCTGCTCTTCATTGTAACCCAAAGCTACCTCATAGAAGTTGTGAACCCGATCCAAAACATCCTGCTTCGCCATCGGAATGCAATGTTTTCTTTGTTCTTTATCCACGCTTCACGCCTCCAAGTTTCTCGTAAATCATAGAAGCCATCCGCTCCTCAGGCAAATACACACGCTGCCTCTTGACCAGCTCCTCAAAATCAACCTCATGACCATCAAACTCTGGACCATCCATACACGCAAACTTTGTTTCGCCACCCACACTCACACGGCAAGCACCACACATGCCCGTGCCATCAACCATAAGCGACGCCAAAGTAACCATAGTCTTCAAACCATAAGGACGAGTAAGGTCAACCACCTTCTTCAGCAGCGAAACCTGCCCCATAGCAACAGCATGACCAAACTTCTGAGCCTTAAGCACATCAGCCAAAAAGTCCAGACCCTCATATCCCTTGGAGCCATCGTCAGTGGCAACATAGAATTCGTCGCTGATTTCCTTCAGTTTCTTCTCATAAACCATATCGTTCTTGGTTCTGCCCGCCGCAACAATGACAAGCTTGTTTCCTTTTTTGCGAAGAGCCTGAGCCACATAATACAACGGGGCACACCAGACTCCGCCGCCAACAAGCAAAACCCGACCAGAATTGCCGAGTTCAGCGGGATTTCCAAGTGGACCAGAAAGATCCGTTATAGAATCGCCCGCACTCATCTTAGCCAACTTCTTTGTGGTTCTTCCAACCGCATGAAAAGCAGTAGTCACAGTTCCTTTCTTAAGATCAACGCCAGCTAGTGTAAGAGGAACCCGCTCTCCCTTATCATCAAGCCGCAAAATCACGAACTGCCCAGGATGAGACTTCTTGGCTACATCCTCCGCGGCAAGCTCTATCAGGTATATGTTGGGTGCAAGTTCTTGTTTAGTAACTATCTCATACATTCCAGATCACGTCCATGTTTAGGTGCTTTTTGCCTCCGGTTTAGGAATAGAAGAAATCTTCTGCTTAAATGACTCCAGCTTCGCGTTGAATTCTCCCGGATACTTGGGAGTAACCCGGAAGGTATCGAAACGGTTTTCGAGGTTGTACTGCTTAAGAACCGTCCTTAGAGCAGAGAAGTTCCGTTCAGCCAATTCTGTTCCTTCCTCAAGCTTACATTGGTCTTCTGGACAGACAACCGCTAGAACGCCGTCAAAGCCTAAGCTTAATGCTTCCAGAACAAGAACGGGGTCGAAGCCCTTGGAGCATGGAAGCTCAATGATTGTGATGTCGTCTCCAAGGCAGCCGTTTTGCACATCGTCTAAGGCTGAGAATTCGGACCATTGGCAAACGAAGAGTAAGATAGCAGGTTTGCCGGCAGATTTGGCTTTAGCGGTTTTGCGGCTGCAGTTCTTGATGATCTCGGATATGGGCTCAAACTCGTAGCCTTTAAGCTCTATAGCCTGATGCGGACAAACAAGGGCGCAGGCTCCGCAGCCCATGCAATCTTCAGTTTTTATTTCTGGCGTGCTGACGTCCTTCCACACTATGGCATCGTAGGGGCAGATGAAGACGCATTTGCCGCAGCCAACACATTTCTCTGTGTCGTAGACAGCCTTCAAAGAATTCTTTTTTATGATCAGGTTACTAGGGTCATAGCCGAGCACCTTCACCGTGTCCTTAAGCAACTCGAATCTGTTGATGCCGATTTGGCTTCCCTTCTTGAATCTGCAAAAGTCTTCTTCGCACTGCAGAACCAGTATCTTTTCGACGCCAGAAGCCAAGTTGCTTAGATAGAATTCGGGAGGAACGCGTCCAACACAAGGCAAACGCAGCGAAACATAGTTTTCCACATTTTCGTCTTTAAAATTCTCTTCTATATCGGAGGTGACAGGGTTGCTGCCTCTACAACATAAAACAAGAGTTTTCGCTCCTGTCTCAGCCATCTCATCCTGGACTTTTTTGGTCAGCGAGTCAACATCATAGTATACAAGATCGATTGCTGACAGAGGGCAAGCGCTTACACATAAGCCGCAGACCCGACATTCTTCAACGTCCAAGATGATTTTGTTCTGTTCTTCGTCCTTTGATATGGCTTCGAAGGGACAAACAGCAACACATATCCCGCAGCGGCTACAATAGTCGTCTGCGATTTCTATTCCAGCGGTTCGACATGTTTCTGTAGTCATCTTGCTCTACACTCAGAAGTCAATTTTTCCTGAAGTATTGAGAATACCTAACTTCTTGACATCAAACTTAAAGTTTTCTCTAAGCGGTTTTAAATCACTAAAATTTGGCGGCAAAAGACTACTGGAATCCGAATATGTTCTGAGAAGCAAATCATCTTCATCAAGCTGAACGAGGCTATTGTTTTGTGGAAAGTATCTCTTTATTAGTGGCGTTATGGAAAGATGTTTTTCTGGTTTAGAAGGGAGTTCAGCTAGCCTTTGCGTGCCGAAATTATGGTCAGCGGCATAGTTCAGGGCGTGGGTTTCCGCCCATTCATCTATCGAACAGCAGTAAAGAATGGGCTGGTCGGCTACGTGCGAAACAGGGGAGACGCTGTCGTCGAAATAGTTGCCGAAGGAAAAAAAGCCAATCTTGTCCAGTTTCTAGAGGATTTGAAAGCAGAGAAGCCTCCTTTGGCGCAAATCTACAACATAACAACAGAATACAAGAAAGACCAAGAGGGCTTC